>Ga0065711_1047401_pt1 | contig 12349 bp, 6 predicted proteins | sample Hoacrofraction12_FD_59098 | JGI IMG/M metagenome (GOLD analysis project Ga0065711, IMG submission 59098) | Hoatzin crop microbial communities from Cojedes, Venezuela - Epithelial fraction 12 v2 (version 2) | ecosystem: Host-associated > Birds > Digestive system > Esophagus > Crop | place... | reverse complement strand
AAAAAAAAAAAAAAAAAAAAAAAAAAAAAAAAAAAAAAAAAAAAAAAAAAAAAAAAGTTGTGGATTTTATTTGTTTAAATGGAATTTGCCGTATTTCAATTTGTGCCAGTTGACTCTTATCCTGTTACTGAGCACCACTGTGAAAAGCCTGTCTCCATACTTTACCGTCTTCTGTTAGGTATGTAAAGACATTGATAAGATCCCCCCGAGCCTTTTCTCCGCTGGGTTAACCAAACCCAGCTCTCAGCCTCTTCCTGTACCTCAGGTTCTCCACTCCCTCAGTCACCTTCCTGGCCTTTTGCTGGACCTGTCTGCAATGTCCACATCTCTCTTGAACAGGGGAGCCCAGAACTGGACACAGTGCTCCAGTTGTAGTCTCACCAGTGTATTCACGTAGTGCACATATATGTGTTTATATGCCAGAACAATGAGCTTAAGAATGTTTTATCCAGTTGTATTCATAACGGTTCACCCTAAGTTCTCTCTCTTCTGCATTTATCTAATGCAGTTACAAAAGAGCTTTTGTCTCTGCTACTCTTGACTGCTCAGCTGAGCTGAAATATTTTGTCTTTTGCTTTTTGATGGCACATTTAGATCTCCATTTCTTCTCTAAGACCCGTTTTTTATATCTGTGAGAGATGAGTTTCTATTATGCATGAATTCTGCTTTGCTGACTGGCTTCAAGAGCTGTATTCTCTGAAGTGAGATTTTTAGCCCTGGATGGGCACAGACGTCTCTACTGTTCTGGCAAAAAGCACAAGCACTAGCAGGTGCTCCATTTGTTTGACCTTTAAAACAAGACCCAATAGGGATCAGCATCTCTAGGATTTTAGAATTCCCAAATCTTCTAGCTCTTTGGTAATCTGCAGCTCCAATATGCTTTAATTTTCAAGCCTGCTACCCTTCAGAAAAAGAAGAGATTGGATAAAGAATTCGCATGCTTATAAGGCCATTCTCTGCTACGCAAACCTATCTTCGTTACCACATTTACGTAAAAGATTGAGCATTCAGGAGCCGTCTGTTCTTCAGTCTGCTCCCCGGACCTACCTGAGCAGCCATCGCCCAACTCCATCCTGCATACAGGGGGCTCTCGTACTCACTACTCAGATGTCTACAACCAGCTCCCACCTCACCTGAACTGCTCTGGCAGTCTGAAATGCAACTAGTTTGTAGGAATAGAAGCCAATACAGTTTCAGAATTCCATTCTCCAGGGAAGTCTAAGAAAAAAGCCTGACATTAAAGATCTTCTATAATTCAAGTTTTTATTATATATTGCCATGCATCTGTGTCTGAGTGACCTGAATATCACTGTGAGCAAATTCTCAAGACGAAGCTAAAGCAAGCTCTGGAAATTTCTTTCTTTATATTATCAAAGAACTAGGGGCAAGGGTAAAATTGTATCTACCTATTCATTGATGCCATTTCCAATTTCTGTAAACCCACAGAAGGTGCTGTAAATTACTATTACTTTCATGAAAGTGCATTCCTCCTACCACTTTTTACTTTTCAGACACAGAATGTATACTTCTGACCACAGAAATTAAATATCAGAGCAAATCCTCCCTAGTGTTGCCATCATTTGCTGATATTTTGGAGTAATTTCTCAGGATAGTTTAGGCTATCCCACCCAACTACTGTTTTTGGATATGTTCAGTTAGAGAATGAATACAGACAACTCTTAGAAATTTTAGAATTATTTTCTTCCCAGAAGAACTCTCTGTTTTTCTGTTGTGTTTGTTTTTTTTTAATACACTCCTTAGTTGCCTAGGATTCTACTACTTATTAATCCAGTGCTTTTAGACATGGAATGGATATTTTATGAAAAACATTTTGTCATCTCGCAAAGCAAGATCTAAGGAAAAAAAGAAAACACTATTTCAGTACAAGACACTATTTTTTTTTTGTTTCTCCAACCTAATCCTTCTCTGCTAGAAACTATGGCAGCCACAGAACAGCCAAACTCAATCTCTCATGATAAATGAATAAACATATTAAATCCTTTAATAAAAGAATTATTTTTTGATCTCAGTAGAATCGAGAATTTCTGGCATCTCTTGATGCTTCTGATGGAGTGGCTAGTTCACTTCCAGTAGGATCTCTGGGCATTTTACATGCTAGCCACCAAGAGAAGGTCCTCTAACCATTTGTGCTTTTGTCCATGTTAGAACTCATTAGTCGGACAAAAACACATTCTGAAGGTAGAAGCCCAGAAACCGTGAGGCTGCTCCGGCTCTCAGTGCACCTCTGGATCCTGTGTTTTAGCGCTGCAGCTCTCAGCACCAAGCCAGCTTTCTAACAATATGCTAGAGAGCATCAAAAGGATCCTCCTTCTCCATTAAAGTCACTAACTACTGATGTTCAACAGTATTCTGGGGACAGAAACTGTGAAACTCTTTACCAGGCTTTGCAATTTACAGTGTCTGATGCATGAATTTCAGCTGTTGTTTCATGATGTTACCACCTCCCATCCTTCTCTGTCTTTTCAGGCACTTCAATTTGCTTTATTAGGAGAAAAAAAATTGTACTGAAGAGACAAAAAAATAATATTATGCCACCATATAAATAATGACGAGCCTGCATCTCGAATGCTGCATGCAGCTCTGGTGTCCTCAACTCAGCAAAATTATAAAAAGTAAAAAAAAAAGAGAAACTGTAAATAATACTGATGAACAATGCAGAACTGCTTCCAAATAAGAAACCAATTAAACAGACTAGAATTCCTCAGTGCAGACAACACATGCATGAGATATGTTTGCTATATGCACACTCACAATACTGTATTCCCTTTCTGTGCCAGGTTTTACAGTATAGCACAGTATATCTTTTAAAAATTATATCTAACAAATTCTACAAGATATTTCCTTGAGGAACTTGAGTGCCACACAAAGTTCTGAAAACGTCTCTAATTGAAAGCAAAACTTGGCGCTTCGTATTTAAAAATCTCACAGTAGTAAGAACATACCATTTAATGAGCGTTTATTCACATAAACTATTCTTTTACCATAGAATCAATTTATTTAATTTCGTATTAATTTCAGTTTACTACAGATCTTATAGAATCTCTTCCTAACATCTTTCTATTCTTATCAGTTCATCTTTCTAATGAAGTCACTTAGGATATCTTTGCACAAGGCATAAATTAAGAATATTAACTTTTGTCCTGGCTCACTATACAAACAGTGTTACAGTGAGAGCTAAGAACTCGCTGAATATTAATGGAACTTCTAATTATCCACTGTGTTGTCTTTTAACTAAAAACAAATATGATCTTTGGATTAATACAATCCTTCGGTTATTTTCTTTTACATTTCCATGAATGTGTACATTACTTTGCACACAAAGTAGTTCTGAAAATTAAATGGTATTTACTGAGAAAAATATGAGTAGCCTGCAGGTAAAAACATACAATGACTTAGTAAGAGTAGTATGTGAACAGATCTAGTTTAATGCATTTATCATCTCGTCATTTATCATTTTTTCCCTAGCTCATTAAGAAAGAATCCAGAAAAGTGCAATGTCTGAAATAATTGTAATGAGCATTGATTAAGCTTAAAAGACATTGTTTTAATTGCTTTGAGATAGGGCTAAGTTATAACATTACACGTATACCTATTTTGGAGGAATAAAGTGATAGCTTCATACAATAACTAAATGAAATAATCTACATAAATCATCATTACTGTTTTCAGAAGGAAGGGATTTTCAGCCCAAATACCTTGGAATCACTGCAGAGAGCTGGCCATTTACTAAATACCGTATTACCAGTTTACAAATACATCTGCTGACTCAAGACAGAGCAGGTGGTAATAAACAAACCCATCTGCCATCATACACTACAGGTAAAATTTACTTATGTTTGAGTCTGGGAATTATTACAATTAATAGAAATGTTTTGAAAGATTTTTTTGCTCCCCTTAACACAATATTTAATTTATAAAATGCAACTTTTCATGTGACCAAAAGAGAGGTCAAGTGAACAAGAAGCCAATTCGATGCTGGCAGATTCTGAGCGCACCACATAAATTACCTAACCACACCCTTTCCAGTGGGTAGCTACGCAAAGACAATGACTTGCCAGGAGCAGCTTGGTGGCAGTTTCAGTTCATTCTTCAAGATTTCATTCTTGTCATAGACACCTGAAATAAGATGAATCCTTTCCAATTCAGAATCATCACAAGTTGTCTTTCACACCTACAAACTCACTATGATCCCACTTAATTTTTACTTTTTTTTGCCCCTAATACAGAGGTAGCAATGTATAACACAATGTATAATGTGTAACACACTTATACAACGTATAAGACAATTCTAATACTCTTTTTAGTCACTGTTATGTGAACCAGATACAGGCTTGTGGTTTTGACAATGAAGTAATGCATTTGCCATATTATAAGCACAAAATACACATTTTACAATTGAGAGACCCATCTTCACTGTCATGGTTACATACAGATACAGGCATGGGCATTTCATCTAATTTTTCAAACAAAAGTATACATTCGCTTTCGCTGCTTCAGTACCTTTGAGCTATGCAGTTTCTGAGGACTTACTACAGCAAGCCGCTAATGTTGTATGAAATTAAAAATTCCTATTCAATGCATAGAGATGTTATTTTGTTCCTTCGCTATGGCAACATTTGCTCTGAAACTCAAATACAGTAAAAAAAACGTGTAAGAAGTTTCTCTACGCCACTGTTAAAGGAATCAGAAAGACCAGGGGAAGAGGTCTTAAAATCAAGGAAAGCACACTGAAATCCAGACTCACATCTGTTCCCTGTGTTTCTTATTTTCAAGCACAGCCACTGACCAGGCAACACAAATGCCTCCAAACAGCATTAGCTGATGTGGAAATGTAATAACATTTTAAAAAAACCATTTGAAAAATCATATTTTACTGTTGATTCATTAGCTGCTGCAGATATTTATTAAATAAGGTCCTATAAAACAGAAGACCTGATTTTGTAGCCTGATGCCGACAGGCACTCCTGCAAGACCTTCAGTAGCTTTCTGTGTCTGGCTGTATAAGTTGCAATGCTGAGAATAAAAGATTTCACAAGATACCTTATGCCTTGGTACGTGTTGACATATGTAAGACAACAAAACAAAACAAATCCTAAACCAACAACAAACCCGAAACATGTAGAGCTCAACTTGTTGAAAAGCACTGTCCTTACTGGAAGCATCACTAATATATCTGGATGATACTTTTTAAAGCCCAAAGGCTTAGTCCACCAGAATATGAGTTCAGTACAATGGGAGAGATTTTACAGTGAACATGCTTACATTAGCACCAAATCATAAATAACTTAAAATTTCATCAGTAATTAATGACCTCGATCATACCAAATGTTTTTGTTATAGTACACAAGTCCTTCACATAATTATCATAAAAATGTAGTTAGGGAAACGCATACAACTACTTCAGAAAAATTCCTTGGTGTTCCAGCATCTCTCTGCATGTAAGTAACTTTACAGGAAAGCGTTACAAATTTAAATATTTAATTTAACCCTATTAAACTCTTTCCAGCACCCAACTAGCTATTTCTTCCCTCATCTCACATGTAACTTTTTTCCTTGAAATGCGACTCTGGACACTAATCAACTGTACATACGGCACTGACTTGCGCAGAATTCCTGACTCTCCTGTTTCTTCTATCATCTATCAGATTCAACCTTTCTACCCAATTTTTCAGACATGACTGAGAATGTCTCACACAAATATTAAAGAAATGGCAAGATCTGACTGCAGTAGCTCAACAAGTACTGTTACGCCAGATTATTAGTAAAGGAACTGTACATGGCTCAGGACACACAACTTCAGACATACCATAGAACAGACCAGGCATATTAATGATGTCACCTAGACATCAATTTTATGAAAAATGGGTAATCTGGAAATTCAAAGAACAGTAAGTTATTTATCCTGTCCCATAATTTAAGAAAACATCCTAATTCAATTCTAGGCAAATTCGGCCTTTTCCAAAATAATTTATGTTACTAGCAAATAGTTATTAATTAACATTAAGAACTCTATGGTCTTGCTTGTTATTATTACGCTATGTTCTTTTTTGTCACTTGCAAGCCAGAAGTCAGGAGCTGGAGCTTTCCAAGCGATACTTGGGGGGTCCGTCATCTCTCTTCCTAACCACGTCCCACTCTCTGACAATGGCGGAATTTCACCGCAGTTGACGCATTTACATCTTCCCACAATCCTCTGTCAGCTATTCCTTCCTCATATCATGCCCTCCCACCACCATTCCATTGTCCCAGAACTTTAATTTCAAAAGTATTTTTCTTCCGTCTTAGCAACAGTCCATGCCTAAAAAATATGTTTCTAGAGAATATTCAACATCTTTAACTGTTCAAATCTAGATACCACCTGTAGCAGTCAATTATTCTTTTTAATTTCCTCCTAGTAATTCTGAGAGAAATATTTTAGTTATTTAAACTCAGTAAGCTGCTGACTGTTGGACAGACCAAGTCAAGATCTTCCCATTGTTTTAGCATCTGTTTTGTCTCAGCTGATAACAAGACCCATTTTTCTTCTAGTTTCCTCTCCAGTGATCCTGTGTACAATATCGCAGTCTCTTCCGTGAAAGTCAACTCACCAACAAAGCTTACTGAAAGGAATACTGGTATCAACCAAAGAAAAACAACATAAAGATGTGAAAACTTTCTGTATGATCTATGGGGTTTTAGGGACATTTCCATTTAGTTTAAATTCGGTTGATAAAGCAAACTGAATGAATCTCTAATTACGTGAAGACGAGAAAATAACATACAAATAGAAGGTAACAAATTATCACTGTGTTCTCAAAAAAGTAATAGCATTCATCAGAGTCATTTTAGTCCTCTGGAGAAGCATTGGTATGGATAGCAGACAAAAATGAAGTTGATAAAGGAAATGGATAGAATCTTTTCAAAGTAACCACAGCCTCTCAGGGCTATGCATTTTGAACACAGGTAGATGAAAATGACATGCCTGACCTTAAATGTATCACTTTTCCTTATAGATTGCGTTATTTGTGTTAGACTTGTCAATCAAATATGGCATGATTATATTTCAGCAGCTGTGAAATTTGATTAAAACTTAATGCGGTCTTACATTTTCTTAAAGTTTGAATGCATTTAGATGGTCCACTACCTGTGAAATTGTGATTTTGCTTGTTAAATACTCATTATTTTTGTTGTTAGGGAAACCTATTTTTGCTTTGCTTTTAACTGAAATGCAGGTAAACTCAGCCATTTGATATTAACACTTTCATATCACGAGCCAATTTTTAAGGTTCCTTTTACAGTAAGGATCCTGTCTACATGCACTGATAAACTTTTTGCTTAACAGTCCCGAAAAAAAAAATCTTAAAATACTTGCATTATACAAGAAACTAACGCTTTAGAATTTTGAAAATCCAATTCTGCTTAACTGGACTTCATCCTCACGCAGCTTAAAAACCTAAGTTGTCTATAAAAAAATGGGAGATAGACTGAATTATTTTGTCAGTATGAATGATAAAGGTCCACCAAACACAGTCACCTACCAGGACAGTTACTAATTATTGTTGCTTTGATATAGAAAATGATGCACCGCTCTGAAAATACTTACTTAGCAACTGCTCTTTAAATATTAGGTAAATGGTCTAAATATCAGAAAGATGATTTTTATTCATTTGTCATAGCTCAGAAAAATTAAGTTATAACTAAGATAATTCTATCTTTGCATCAATAAGAAAGCTCTAGGGTTTTGAGTCCTGATTTTCACCTTTCCTCCAATCTCTAAAAGGAACAATTTCAAAGGTGCAAATAGAAATGAAGGCATTTTATGATTAATTGCATTTCATGATTCTGATCTCAGCTAGATAGTCTATCTAATTGTGTCAATATTTTAAATGCAGTATTTTTATGATTAAATAATATCAGTTGCACTCGTATTATCTTCAGCTCCAAACTAGGAACACTGGATTTAAAATTCTTTTGCTACTTATACCTCTTTCAAGTAATTTCAATGATTATGATATTCTTTTTATCATAGCCTTCAGGGTGTAAAGAAAAAAAAGATATCCAATTGTTCTTTCATAGGAGATTTTTAATAGCGGCATGTAATTATTTTATTCTATTTATAGAGAGAAATGTCACAGTTGGCTGAAAGAAATACAATATATGGTGTGCATATTAGGTGATGTACATGCATCATCTCCACATATGTAACCAAATTTGTTTGAAGCTGCATAATCAGTCTTCTCCCCCTCCTGAAGTCAGCAGTTTAAAAGGCTGCATTTCTTAATTCCTCACAATGAAACAAAATCGTTCAAATTTAATTTTAATTCTAATAGTCTCACCTAAATTAGATATAATTTAGTGCTTTTTAAGGTTGTCAGCACGACATACAGCCTACCTCTCAAATTACAGATAAATATTATGTCTGTAATACTCCATCATTTAGGTCTCAAAAAGCTAATCTAATTTCTCCGTCTGTCTTTATAATTTTTAAGATGTTAGAGCATTTTTAGAAATATTACACATAAGGCTATGCAGCCTCCCAGAACTAGTGAGAAAATTATCTTTACTTCCCAGGAAGCAATCTTGTCTGTGCTTAGAAAAAAGTGGAAATATTCCCAGAACTCCATTTTAGAGTTAACTGTAACCTTGCCTCAGTCCTTTCAGAAGATGACAAGTGGTTTTAGGAACAGTCAGCTTTCTGGCCAATATTGTAATACAGAGAGAAGACTCAGACTGCTACAGAGTTTCATGACTAATACTTTAACCAGCACCAGGATCTCCGCATAAACACTCTTATAAACAATTCTGGCCTCTGATTTCAACATTTTGTGTCTCACTGAATGCGATGGGTTGCACAGCTTTTTTTTCAGGGTTTTTTTGGAGGCCCATTCCTATACAAGATCTTGCTTCCAGTTCCTTGTAGCTGTATTGAACCTAAGTGCTGCAGACCGGTGCTTTCCAGTCACCGGGACACTTTGGAAGATGTGTGGGGACGCTCTGGAAGATGTGGGTGGACACTTTGGAAGATCTGTGGGGACACTCTGGAAGGTGTGTGGGCAGCGAGGCCAAGACAAGGAGCAAGTGCACTGCCTGTGGAGCCTAGCACAGGGCTGGACCCAGGCACTGCTTGCCGGGCTATTCCTCTGCTCACAGTAGACACGTGAAGTTCATGGCCAAGGATTTTTTCCTTACACAGATCCATGTATAAAACGTACCTTACTGCTTTGTTAGCAGTTACCTGAGCTGAGCAGTTGCAGCAGCAGAGATGTGCCATGACTTCAAGATTCCTACCACGCCAGAGACGCAACCACTGCTCTGGGTGCGGGGGCTGGGAGCGGGGTCGAAGGGCCCCTCTGAGGAGAGAGGAGGGAAAAATGGCGTCGGGAGAGGGCAAAATGCTGCTGGGGGCAGAGGGCTGAGGAGAAAAGCGGGAGAGGCGGCCCTGCGGCCCCCAGGGGCGGGCGGGAGGAGGGAGGAGGTGCTGCAGAGAGGACAGAGGAGTTTGGGGTGAAGAGCGGGGGGGGCACAGGCAGGAAGGTGTTTTTGGTTTTGTCTTCGTTTCTAACCAGCCAAATCTATTTTAATTAGCAATAAATTAAATGAATCTTCCTCAAGTCGAGTCTGTTTTGCCCATGGCAACAACTGGTAAGCAATCTCCCTGTCTTTATCTCAAACTGTTACCTTTTCCATCTTAATTTCTTCCCCTTTCCTTCTGAGGAGGGAGAGTGAGCGAGCGGCTGGGTGGGTGTCTGGCAGCCAGCCACAGTGACCCACCACACACACTCAACTACTTGATGGTTTTACAGCTGTTTTCTTAAAGTCTAGGAAATGACTAAAGGTTGCGCTAGGGAAATAATGGGATCATAAACTGCAGCTGAACTGGGAACCCTTAAATCTAAAATAAATCAACCACTGCTTAAGGTAGTGGATCAGCTATAACTGCTTGAAGACAGGGACACAATAAAGGTTTTATCTAGCAGTCTGTTCACTAGCAAAAAATAACAACTCATATTACCTTAGACTGGGTAATATTCAGAAAAATATAAGACAAATGGAAAAACAAAAAAATTAGTTCCCTAAAACTGTAATAAAGAACAACAGACCCCAAATCTTTCCAGCATGCTGACCAAATTAATTATGGAAAACCAGGTTAGCAAAAAATTGGAAATATGGTAATTCTCTTAACCCACTAACACGTGCCTAGTGCAGTAACCCATGTTAAAGTCATTCCTTTAGTAAAAGTGAAAGAGCTGTATACAGTTTGAAATGTTCAAGTGTTCAAGAAGAAGTCAAATATGCACAATACATTTTTAGATTACCTTCTGTCTTAAAAGCAGACAAACTGGTTGAATGTCCGTAGCTATGCATGTGGCACCCAGCGCTCTAACTCCCTTACTAATGCCCAGCAATAACAGGAACTTTTGCCTATCCCCAGCCTATTCCCCTTGAATTATCTCCTTATCTGCAGGCACTGAAGATTTTCTTTTTGCTTGTCTTCCTTGAGTTTCATCTACCTTAGGTACAGTAGAGCAATTAAGCTAAATCAGGAAGCACATTACTTTTTTTAAACAACAGACACTCAAAAAGCTTCCACGTACTGGAATGGTAAATGACCTAATGCAGAAACCCACAGCACTGTACGTATGCCAAAGCCAGCTCAGATGTCCCTCATATGGCATTGGATTCTGCCATGCAAACATAGCCTTAACTTAAGCGGATGATATGGGTCTGGGTCTCAAACCTTGAACCCAAGACACATGATTGTTCAAAATTCCCACTGAAGTAATAAATGCGGTCACTCACTTCAGCTCTGAAGCTTAAACTGGCAAAATAGGAAGCTTAAAATAAACAAAAAACCAAACAAAACTCCACCTTTACAACCTTTAAAGATGGTGATTTTTGCACTTATATAGACATACGCCTACAGGCAGATAACTGCAGTTTGAAGGCCTTAAGGAATTCACAAGCATACTGAATAATGTATAGGTCAAACTGGAGAACTTTAACAGGCTTACTCTTCACACTCCTGTAGTATTTGTCAGCCATGGATCAGCTAGTGTTCTCTATGCATTCACTGCTCTCATGTTTCAAGTTATTTTTATAAAGTGGAGTCACACGTGTCTTTTACAAACACCGTACTGTTACAAGGATAAAACCACCAAATATTAGTACCAATTTTAGTAGAAATATCAGCCATTCAGTCCACAATTTATATGAATAATAGCTAGGTTATTACACAGATCATAAACATCATCTTAGTTTAGCTGCTGACAGTGCATTGTAGTGCATTCCATGTGCTCTCCACTTCCTTTTAATTGTTTAATGAAGGAACATCACAGATTCCACCACTAAAAACTGTATTTTCTGTTTCCCTTAGATTATCAGAGGCTAGATAATGATGTATAAAAGATGTTAATATTGCTATCCATTAGTCATGACTTGATAGAGGAGGATGAATATGTTATTACACTTAAAATAGAAAGATGGCTCAGGTTGTCAGCAGGAATTTGATTAGTTTGCAAAAGAAACTTGCTCAATTTATATGCTTATGACACACACTGTCAAAGTTGTGTGAGATTAAAGACAGATGCCCCGTTGGAGTACACAGGCAAAGATAATGTACACATAAATGTACCATTAATCCAGATAGATTCACATTTTTCAAAGACGACAATCTAATTCAGAAAGGTCTGACTGCTCTTCAGCAAAGTGTAGTAACAATTTGAGTGCCAAGAATTACCACCAGAGAGATTTCTCATGTGAGTTTTAGATTGACTGACATCCTGAAATATTCTTTTTACTCTTCGAGCTGAAGCAAGGTAAACTTTTCTTATTCTGAATGTGATAAAAAGTACACAAAAGTTATTTTGGATGAGGAAATCTTTGTTCCAAAGGTTGGGGAACAAAATGAAACTGCAATGAAGTATGCTATTTCACATCCACATACTCACTCTCATTTATTACAGCACTCTAAGATAGCTATAATAATAACTCAAGCAAGGCTTATTATGGACAAACCTCCACTCTTCACCGTGACCTCTACAGAGCCTGCTAAAGTCATGGCTGTGATGACTTACGCATCAGAAATAATACTTCTGATTGATTCATTGTGATTAAGCACAGGGATAAATGCAGAGGTAATGTGTAGGGTGGTGGGAAGTTGCACATCAGTGAATGTCCTGTCAGATGCCAGCTGGTCTTAATCTAAGGCAACTGTGCTTGTACAATCTATGTGCCAAGACCACAGAATCACAGAATGGTCGGGGTTGGAAGGGACCTCTGTGGGTCATCTAGTCCAACCCCCTGCCAAAGCAGGGTCACCTACAGCAGGCTGCACAGGACCTTGTCCAGG
>Ga0065711_1047400_pt1 | contig 12349 bp, 7 predicted proteins | sample Hoacrofraction12_FD_59098 | JGI IMG/M metagenome (GOLD analysis project Ga0065711, IMG submission 59098) | Hoatzin crop microbial communities from Cojedes, Venezuela - Epithelial fraction 12 v2 (version 2) | ecosystem: Host-associated > Birds > Digestive system > Esophagus > Crop | place... | reverse complement strand
CCCAGCGTGACGTCACAGGGTATGGAATACCGGGCTCTGTTTGGCCAGGTGGGGTCAGTCCCCACCCCCCGGCTGTGCCCCTTCCTGGAGTCCGGTGAAAATTAACCCTGTCCTGGCCAAACCCAGGACACGGGGATGCTGGATAACTCTTGGATTCCTTGAAGGTTTTAGTTTCTCAGCTCCTTAGTGACTAGAGAAGTAACAGAAAACTGAAACACAGAAAACCTGAGAAAACTCAAAGCTCTCTGAATTTAATTTTAAAATTTTCCAAACAGAGTATTTAATGATTGAGATTATATTTGTTTCTATTTTCTTCCTGCTGGATATTACTTCTATATAAAATGCAGCTTTAAAAAGCAAAAGAAATTTGCCATGGAACAGACAATCTGACCTTTTCTCATAGCCAGTAAGAAACATTCGTCTCTTCATAAAATAAAATATATGTTGAGCAGCTTATGGTAGAGAACAGATGGGAAACAACCCAAAGAGCAGAAAACAGAGTGCTACAAATATATGTACGTCTTCATCTTTTAATTGTTGCAGACTACAGATGTGAATATTCTAACCATGGAGAGTCTTTCAGAGGAGGTGAACATTTCTGAATTGTCCCATTGACAGCTGTGAAACTACTCATGGCATATACATAGCTAAGGGGAAAGAATCATAGAACAGTAAGTCTGTGAAGTACCTCCAGAAGTTTAGGCTGGCACCTTGATCAGAGAAGGTAAATTTTATCTTTGTTATTCCCAGCTGATGTTTGTCAAACCTATTAATAAAGGTGTCCCATGATGGAAGCTACAGTTTTCCCCAGTAATTCATTCTGTTGCTTTCAATATCTTTATCATCAAAATGTTCTTCATAGTATCTAATCCAAATTCATTCAATCTGGTTTAATTAGCTTCTGATTTTATTCATCATGGACTTGATGAGCAAGTTTTTCTCTTCCTTTACAAAAGTTTTTTCCATACCGGAAGGTTTGCAAATACATGCTAAAGACTAGGGATAAAGTCTCTTCAATTTATTTAACAATAATCAGTCAGAGATGATAAAAAAGTAAATTTGGAGAACAAAAATTAAAACTCATCAAAACAGTAGCTGTAAGAAAATTATAGGAAATAATGCTGACATATGACAACATCATCATCTAAGAGTTTAGTACCTCAGCTTGTTGCTAAGCAAAGAGAATGGGGGGGGGGGGCGAAGTTGTCCGTTTTTAACAAAAAAAATGCTAATCTTTTGATTGAAAGACAGAAAATAACAAGTTCAGGTCCTGGAACATTTAGTCACAAATGGTTTTCTATTGGAAATTACTTTCAACAGAACATCTTTGACCAGCCATATTATGAAAATTCCTAAGAGAATGTCCCTGTCCATCTTCATTAGCTCCTGAAAGTTTTTTATATCTTCCTCCTGCAACATAAGGATAAATTTTAATTTTAGATGAGAACTTCACCATGTATTTTAAGTACCTTACTTACTAAAACTTCAGCGATTAGAACTATTTTTGAAACTGCCTTGGAAATTTCAGGTTGTGTCTCTGCATACAGTTGTCTACTTAGCTAGTTTTTCATGAAGGGAGCCAATGGCACATCTGTTAGATGGTGTGCAGTGATTTATATTTCATCCGGGGACACACAGAAAGCACTTGTGTTTGATCAGAAAAAATCTTATTTAAAACTTACTTTAGAAAATCCAACCCCAAAATGTCATTAGGCATTCCTATAAGATAAAATTATTCAGGGGAAAACAAAACCAAACAAAACCAAACACAAAACCCACAGAAAGCAAACTTTCAGCTAAACATTTTGTCTTTGCCTTCTAGCATAATCAAGTTAAACATCTTAGGAAAATCTTAAACAGGAGGTATGTCACAAATAACTTCACTGGCCAAAGGGATTTCAAAATGAATTCCAGGAGAAACTGAGACAGCCATGAGCATTATTGTTAGTATTGACCTTTCAACATTTTAAGCCACAAATGTACTCCTGAGTCATATGATATGGAAGATCTGTATTATTAATGACTTTCACTATTGATAGGACAGTATTATAAGCACTGAGTAAGCTTCTTTTAGAAGTCTGTGTGCTTCTTACCACCCTTTATAGACATTATAGAAAAGTTTTAAATGTTGTATTTAAAGTATATTTTATTTGAAATGGAAATAAGAACCCCACACAGGTTTAATAATTTATTTAGCATTTATTTTGAAACATTAGGGCACATGACTTGGATGTCAAAATGCCCTCTTTGAAAGTGAACAGTTTAGTAAATCTTAAATGCAGCAATTATAATAATCATTCTAAGGTAATTTTATTTTTTTTTTCCCTCCTAGCCTTTGCTTGCTGTGGGACCATTCCGAAGTTGATGTTGTGGCTGGACTCCCCTGGTTATTTTTGGCACAGTCTTTGTGTAAATCTAAAATAAAGGATGTGAAAAAGTTATTTTTTCCTTTCAGCCACTGCATTATTTCCTAATGCAAGATTGCAGCATTCTTTTGGTGCTGAGTATTGCTTTGTACAGTGGCACTAATACACTAGGTCTCCAACTTACCTTCCCAAAGCTAACACATAGTTGGCAAGATAGATAACCACAGTTGAATTTGGTCCCAGTCAGATTCCACTGTCAAACTGCAGAGCCTGTAGGAAGAAGTAGAATCACTCTAATTGTGCCTAGTAATGGGAAAAGAATACAAGTAGCTGAATGAAAATTGCTGGGAAGGGAAACAATTTAACATAAGAAAGAAAGAGTGTTGAAGAGCAGACTCAGAAAAGAGCAAAAACAAAACAGCACGAAAGCAACAGGGCATGCTGTCTTCCTAGACGCTGCAGTCAGAAGGTTGAGCTGGGGGCACTTCTCCCACGTGAGAGCATGATGGTAGCTTTCCAGATAGCGCAAAGATGACTTTGTTGTCTGTGGGAGATATATCACAGCATACTTGGTTGTAGCATTCACAGCAGAACCTGCTGTAAGCTTTGCCGTAGTTCAGCAGAAGTGTCGGTCTGAAGGAGCCTTTTGCCCTGCTGTTCTATCCTGAGAACAAGGGTTTAGTGCTAAACATTACAAGCAGCAGAAACAGATCCTGATGCCAGGGGAATTTAAATGATCCTAAGTAAAGCTGCAAACAGTGTTCTATAAATCATGGTGTAAAGGTTATAAAAAATAATTCAGATCTTTCTTTCCCCAATCCCAAACCCAGTCATCAAGTAATAAAGTACAGCAGCTATTTCCTAAAAACAGATTTTGCCATTTGGGGCTTTTTTTGACACAATCGCCTACTTAGCGGATAAAGGGAATGCAATATATATATCTGGAGTCTAATAAAGTGCTTGATATGATACCTTGCAGAATTGTATTGAAAATCATTTGCCGATGAGTTGCAGAGAGCATTGTCACGTGGATTGAGAGCTGACTGTAAAACAAGGGCTCAAAGTATTAAATCTGGAGTGTAGGGGGAAATATTTAATAGCATTCTGTAGAGATTCATTTATTTTAACGTCTTTATTATTAATGTGAATGTGGGAGTAAAAATACATTAATGAAATACGGAGGTGAGAATAAATTAGAACTTGAGGTGAACACCAGAGAGCACAAAGGCATAATACAAATGGGACCAAGTGAGATTAAGGAATCAGGCAGAAAATTACAAAATGAGATTCAAATAGGAAAAATACAAACTAATATGTTTGAGGAAAATAATGTAAAATACAGATATTCAAACAGTCTGAAAAGCTGGGATGAAATGTAATGCCAAATGGAGATCTCATAGTAGTAGTTTATTGAAAACTGAATAAAAGCTTACAGTGTAGCATGGGCCAGATAATTTTGGTTCTGTTTGAGGCTTCCTTCTTCAGATGGTGAAGAAACTGCAGCAGCTCTAACTTTGGTACTGCAGCCAGCAGGCTCATCCAACTCAGAAACACAAGACCTCTTTAGAATTTAAAAAAAAAAAAGATTCTCAGTACTCAGTTCCCATAACTGAAAAGATAGTTACAAATGAGTGTATGATTCAATTCTATCTTGGCAGTGACATAACTATAACCACTATCACCAACAAAGTAACGCACATCAAGATGATCCAAGGACCCAGACCTTAGAAATCGGAGGGAGAAGATCCACCACAAGCAACCCATGGTTTGATACATTTGTATAGCGAAAGTGCCTTGTTTCTCTGGTCCTTTTGGATAAAGAAGTGATTGTGTAGTTTTAGGTTAGACGCTGATATATCAGTGTTTATATCACTTTGTCTATACCATGTAATTTTAGGTTTAACTGAATATTGTAGAGTATATTTGATTCACATCTCATCTGAGGCTGTTCCCTGACCTGGCAGAGATTTGGGACTCTACACATATTTTTTTCATGACCAGAAGGAAAAACTGATTTTGGGATACTATCAGAAGGTGTTGAATGTGTTGGTAAACCAACTGTGCTTAGGATAACAAAAAAAACCCACCGTTCTTTCTTGAAAAATATGTAGAAGACTAAGTATCCCATGTCTTGAAGAACCAGCAAAACTTCAGTCTGTAAGTTATTTTAACAGTAGTTGCTTTATTCAGCAAGTTTCACTTCTAGTTTTTTTGGGTTTTTTTAATTCTCTGCATTAAATTGATATAAATTCTTATCCTCCCTCCTGCACCTAAATTAATAATTTTTGAATCAGAACCAGATATTTTCCCAGGTATAATCATTAGCACTTGTTACAGGCCTTCAGAGGCTCTAGGCTCTGTCTCACTGAGATTATTAAATGAATCTTCACTTACTTACCTTCTGGTTATTTTAGAATTTATTTGAATATGGCTGCAATTAAATCACTTTCATAAAAGAAGAATTCCCCTAACAAGGAGCAGTTTGCAGCTAGAGCTCCAAGTATGGTCTCCATGATCCTGAAGAAACTTGTGTCACATGAACTGTAGTGAGGGAAGAGTTTCTATTCTATTTTTTTTGCCACAGTGCTCACCAAACTTCAGTGCTTTTGCCTCCATGAACTTTTCTGTCTCATATGAAATTCCTACAGATCTTTCTGATGCTGTCTGAGAGTTGTTCACATCTACACATATTTATTTTTGTTGCTTACTGTAAACAAGACTATGAGATACTGGGCATAAGAGTCCCTTACATGTGGTCTATCCATTCTTTTGTCCTCTGCACTCAGAAAAAAGGACACCGTGAAAACTGCTTGCAAGCTGACTAGTTCAGACTTATGGCACATGGTCTACAAGTTGACAGCAGAAATTGTGGCATTCTGGATGAGAAAGTATTAAATTTATGGAAATGCAAAAGAGAACACTGACAAGAAAAAACAGCTGAGATAAAAAAACTCGTGCATGCGTTTGGAGGGTTTTTTTGGGGGGAGAGGCGAGGTGTTGGTATGTTGTTGTTTGCTTTTAAGCTTACAAGGGTATTACTTTATCCCTGTTACCGGGTTCTCTTCTGTTTGACATAAATAAATTTTCAGTCATGAAAGTAAGAATGTGTTGTGGATTTGGGTAACACAGGAAATGTTGACAGGTCCTGAGATAACAGGATTTTGAGAAGACACTTTCTGTGCTTTTTGACTTTCAGAGCATAACATGAAGGAGCTTAGATGCAGGTGATATATTTGGTCTCTTTGGGAGCTTGAAAACAGATTGTTACTTTGCATAATCAAGTTATTGATATCCAGTAATGAGTAACTCTAAGTGAATTGCAGACAAACATTTCTAAAATAGAAATGTAAATATGCTGAATTGTTATTGCGTGGTTTATTGGAACAAATTGCTTTGGGATCCTCTTAAACAGTATTTCTTCTCCTCCAAAATGTGACAAATAAATAATTTGATCAGTAATGTGGTGGTTCCAGACAGATATCTTGATACCACCTCAACAGGGTAGGTTGGTAAGGCTGTAAGCAGAAACTTACCATACACTGGTGCTGTGGCTATCAGTAAAATGATTCAAAACTGTAAAGCACTGTTTAAGTGTTAACTGCTTATTCCATCCTGAACTATATGTACTACATTTTCTGAGTACTAGTATTTGTCTTGTTGCTCAGATATTGTCTGTGTTTATAAAAAAATTTCTGAGAGAGCACACATGTTATAGGTAGCATAGATTTGCACAGGTCCATCCATTCTGGAAATAGCATTGAACTTTGTTCTTTACCATTCTGAAGATTATTATCTCTTATTACCATAGTGAATGTTTCGAGTGTTCCAAAGTAATGGTATGCTAACATACATTTTCCAAAGTAAAAGATTGAAAAAAATCTCAAAAATGAGGTACCAGTATTCCAAAGAAAAATACATCAAAACCCACCCATACTCTGCCTTAAACTTTCAAGTGCAAAAGTAAAACTAGTTTTTCTGTACAACATACATCAGACACCAATAAGGTATGTAGCGAAAAAACACATCTCTTATTCAGACTGCAAGTTCCATCAGCATTTATGACAGTTACCCAGTCTTAAAATACACACTTAGGCACAGAAGTAAGTCCTGTGATATTAAAAGTGTATGGCTTGGAGGAGGGGATTAAAATACTCAAATTATTGAATTAATATCTGTTAGTCTGTTATCTTATTTTATCTTTAGTTATTGATTTTTTGTTTTGTTTTTTTTTTATGTCATACTATTGCTACTAATCAGCTCCACTGTTCCAAATATATTAAAATATTTCTTCCCACAAATACATCCTGAGCATTTTTCACAAACTTCTCTCAGAAGCTATTTGGGGAAGATGGTGCTAACTTTCGGTCCTGTTGCTAAATTATCTAAATCTCTCTTAGATAACAGGGACAATATTTTCACTCACAAAATCAAAGTTAACTCACATAAAGTTTGCAAACGTAAATACCTCTTTCTTGTCCTTAGATACCTATATCTTTTTGGCACTCCCATCAAAACCAGCCATTCCTTCTTGATTGGTGTAATACACACTTATTTCTATTAAATCAAGACCATTATTTTCCAATTGGTGTTTTAGAAGCTGATATTTTCCAGTATCATCACTATGGTAACACATTTCAGATTCTTCATTTCACAAATAATAGATATTGTTTAAAGCACTTGCTGATTGATCACAATTCTCCAAATGCTTCTCCAGCTGCTTTTCATTCTTGCTCATTTTAAAAAACTTATTAGTGTTTTCTAGAGAGGCCTTACTACTCACATTTTGTATTTTTTATAAAGTGACCTGCTACCTGGCTGTTGGAGTTCCTTATGTTGTTAATTTCTTTTGAGACTGGCCCTGCTACCATACAAGATAACAATGATGAGACAGTCTAAGGATAAAACATGTTTGGAAGGCACTTGGCATATATTATTAAATGAATGGAAATGATCATTTAAAGTAGCAGATGATTAGGAAGGAAGACATATTTTACTTGCAAATAGGGCACAAGTTGGCAAGTACACTTGAACAGATTTTAGTACTATTGAAATCTTAAGTTAGCACTTTGTGAACATTTGCAGGATGAGTCCATGCACCAAAACACTCCTGCTATAGAGAGTGCTGGGAGATTATTTCTGTAAGGAAGAAATGGAAATACTGCTCTAACAAAGGAGATAGCGTGAACTTGTCAGAAATATTGTTCAAAAAGTGGACATATGCTTTCTAGTTGCTGCATATCTTGTGGTAAATAAATTTAAATTTTTTTAAAAGTCAGAGTAGTGTTTAGTGAAGACATGCTGGAAATTCATACTAAAATCAAAGTTCAGGATCATTTGTTAAATATTTGATTGTGTATGCCTCACATTCTAAGCTTTTACTTTTAAAGCAATAAAGTATCTAACTTATAAAGCGATAAAGTGTCCATTGAAGTATACAGTAATCTTCTTTTCCCCTCATTTTATTGTTCCTGACCACTTTTCAGATCATTTAAAAATATTAAATCCACAATTTTGAGATCTGAATATTAAATAATGGTTTATAGGTTTGTCCTCTGAAGCTAAATACCTCTCTATCTGAGGACATGAAGGCTGCCTAGAGCTAGAGAAAGCATCAGACAGGGCTAATGATGTTGCAGTTCTACCTCTGTAAGACATGGAAGGAATATCAGGTTTTAGAAGTGAGGAGGAATGCATTCGAGACAGAAGTAGCAGCAAGAATCCCAAATTGTTGCTGATCCTCCTCACCATGTCCCTTCAGGTAAAAAAACAAGACCTGGGGAAAAGGGCAATGTAGGGGAAAGATGAATGATGAGAAAGGGTAAAATGAGGATCTAAGAATTGCAGTCAAATGTCAAAAAGATCCTTGCCATAAACAAGGAAGTAAATGGACATCTATGTTATACGTTGTCTGATGACTTAAAATCAATACAATGAATATAAACAGAAAAATCAACACATTTAATTGTCCATGCCACACAGATTATAGCTTTTTTTTTTTTAAGTCGGCGGATATGTTCAGCATTCATTGAGGCTGTAAAAAACAAGCTTCTAATTATTAAAATTATGTTTATAGTGTTCGGGAGTACAAATGAGAAAAAAATTAAATCCAAAAGACATGCTTAAACTGTTACGAGCCGGTCTTTCCAAATTTTTCAGGCAGGACAGAACAGTCAATCAGGCTGTGAATTCCCGCTTTGCTTAATGACATTATAGACCCAAACTTGAAGATGGCAGTAACCTTTTGTACTTCTCTCACATCTCCGGAATTACAGGAGAATTTGACTAAGTGACAAGAGGAATCACTATAAGGTTGACATTCCCTGCTGTAAAGAGCTGTACCAAATTATAAGAATTATGTTATTCATCAACACAAGTGGATTTTCTTTCCCTCAACCCTTTGTTAGTATGTCTAGCACACATGCTGTTAGTGCTCTAATGTTTTGCCATCTAAATTTTAGATGACACAACTTATTTCAGTCGGATACAGAGTATACCTAAAAACTAAAATACGAACCACTTTTGACTACACTAAGGAGAACAATTTTTTATTTATGAACATTTTTAGTCATAACACTTTTAATTTATGCTGTGATATTTTTTGTGGTATCTGTTCATCAAATTCATTTGTCATAACATTTATTTTGTGATGAATATCAAGGCACATAATGGGTTGTGCAGTGTATTTTTTACAGGATAAGTCACCCTCTAGAAGATAACAAAAAGAGCATTCCATATGAGGATGACTGCTAAACATTTCTGCCCAAACTGAGTTATTCTATCTGTATTATATGCGATACCAGTATCACACAAATGCTATTTTATTGTCCTAGCCTACTTCTCTTAAAACCTCTTCTTTCCCACTGCTCCTCTCACTATTCAACTGTCACATAAAAGCATTAATGTTGTAGACATTTTTATTTATATTCTTCTGTCAAAGACAACAATTTTGCAAGATAGCAACAGTACTGCTTTTCAGTCAGTTGTCCTACTTTTTCCTTAGTAGTATATTCAATTTTTTGTTACGTACAAAATTACCAAAGGTGATAATTTGAGACAAAAATGTTACACATAGAAACAAGGGCTAATTCAAAAATTAAAAAAAAGAAAAGTTGAAGGAGGGTGGGCTGAAGAGAAAAGAGAGACTTGACCTATGTTAAACAGTTTGGTAATAATTTCTATGAGGTGGTTTAGTGTCCTCACTCTTTTGATTAGACAAGCTAACTTGCATTGGCCAAATGCAGAAGTGTTAAAATTGTGTGGGTCCATGAAGGGAGGGGGAAAGATTAGAAAGAGGAAAACAAATGTTTTTTGCTGGAGTGAAATCCTAGAAGATGATAGTTGTATTTCATTTTACCAAAATGTGTTCAGTTTAGCCTTTCTTGTTAGCAAACATGTTCCAAGTCCTAAATCAATGAAAATGTTTGTTCCGTATAATTTGTGCTGAAAATCAGAATTATAACTAAGGCTAATGCAATCAAATGTGTGTATTGTATTCCCAGTGTATTTGTTTTTCATCCTTCAGTTTTTTGTCATGTACCATGATGCAAGGTTTTTCAATGGTGAAAAAATTAATACATGAAAAGAATTAATAAAACGAGAAAAATAGAGAACAAGATTTGGACTTTGCTAGTAAGTCAGCAAAATTGGATGATATTTACTATGTGGATTTTCATTATATAATGATGATATTTTTACTGCATATTTCAGGGATTTTTATTGTTCCATAGAGGGGCTGAAGAAACCGTGCAAATATTACCTGTAGTTTTTGAATTTCAAATACTGAACCTCAGGTGACACAGAATTATTATTGGTCAGAGCACTTTCTCAACACAAAGACCAGAGGAAGAACATTCACTAGTTTGTCACAAACCCCATCTTAATATAAAGGATTAAGTACAAGGTAGTCTCATGTCTCCAGTAAACTAATGTCTCCTAAGAATTCTTGTTGGATATGAGTGGTTATTTCTTAACCAATATTATTTTGTTCATGGTTTCTAAAGAAATTGGCACTTCTTTTCAGAAGGCAGAATGTTCACCTAGTTTCTAAGCTTGGGACCAATGTTTATTTTTGCTATCTCAATTTGATTTGATAATACTGGGAAGCTGTCACCATCTGCTTCTATCTTATGAGATTTGTCTCACCATGTGAAAAATCATGGACGTGACTAGAATGTGTAGGTTAGTGAAGAAAATTCACCTGTATATGCTACTTTGATTTCAATGGAAAAGGAACAGATAATATAACGAGCACTGATGAACCCTCGCAAATATTTTCTGCTATTAAAGCCTGAGGCTAATGAAAGTATTTTTCAAAGAAGAAAGATATTTGTGACAAACCCACTTTTAGAACTTAGAGAATAAACTTGATGTTGTCAGAAAACAGTCTTTCTGACTCCAAAAAGGTTTGGGGGATTATTTTAGTATACTTTCTATGACAATTCTTGATTTTTTACAGTTTATAAAAATATTTTGTTGAGTTTATAAAAATATTTTGTTGAGTAGGGAGAAAACTCATTTGAAAATCTGGCACAGTTCATAGCTATTTTTATGTAACAGAGAAATCTGAAGATAAACTTTTTAAGGCAACCTGTACTGGTACACTGAATAATAGGGCTAAAAGGATCAAAAAAAAAATAAAAATTAAATCCATTTTGCAACAGGAGACTGAAGTCCTAAACTGCCTTCTGTTTTTCACACAGCTTCCTGGGCCATTAGTAAATATGGACCCTCAGAAAAGTTGCTTAAAAATGGATCTGTTGAATCTCCTTTTCAGTTTTTCCACTCTTTTGTGCATCTGGCTGCTGCGATGGTGTAAAAAGGAACTTAGCTTCACCAGTTTCTATATCAGAAAGGCATTTCTGCATTTTTCTGCCTTTTTCACTCAATAAGCTGATGCAGTGAATGTACATAGTGAAGACCTGAGTAGGTTATCTACACAGGACAGCAAAGTGAAACCACGTACTTGGGACGTGCAAAATGCAGGGTCTACTTCTTCAGTTTATTTGGACCTCTGCAAATGGGGCGACTAAGACTGTTCGGTTATTTCTTAATATAACAAGTTTGTTTGTCATATTGTAAAGTTTTCTTTTTAAAGATTTTTTGTTGGTCTGTAAAAAAAAAAAAAGAGAGGTCTCATATCTTGTCTTATAACTTTTGACAGTGTGAAAACAGGTAGTCTGTCCAAATTTTTGCTAAAGCTCAATTTTAAGCTGTTTCAAGAAGCCTGATCTATGTGGAAAAAAATTCCAAAATTTTAAAGAATAATTGCATAGGTCCACTTGGCTCCGTTTTGCAGTGTTCCTTGAATACTCCGTGATTTTATCTAATGCAGGTGAATTTGATTGTGGAGGTTAGTAGCACAAAGACTCTGAATTATTCTGGGTTTTGGATTTTTTTTCTGTGACTGCATGTGGTGGGTTGTGGTGGTGCAGCCTCACACCTGACGATCCCGAAATTAGACAGTATTGTCAAGAATAGCTGGCTGGCATGACTGGTCACTACTGGCGCCCAAAAGTAGCCAGTGTTGTATTCTTCCTTACATTGCAAGAATGGCTAGCTGGTGTGACTAGCTATTTTTCATGTCCCTGAATGGGGGCAGTGATTTGAGACAACTTGACACTTTCCTTGTCTTTGTGCAAGAGAAGTGAGTTGGGTTGATCGGGTTGTTCAGTTATCCCCTGACTGCACCTGAAACCACTGATGCCTGAAGATAGAATCATAGAATCATAGCAAGTTTTGGGTTGGAAGGGACCCCTAGAGGTCATCTAGTCCAACCCCCCCGCAGCGAGCAGGGACACCGCTAACTAGATCAGGTTGCTCAGAGCCCTGTCCAACCTGGTCTTGAATGTTTCCAGGATGGGGCCTCCACTACCTCTCTGGGCAACCCGTTCCAGTGTTTCACCACCCCCATTGTAAAGAATTTCTTCCTTATATCTAGCCTAAACCTACCCTGTTTTAGATTAAAACCATTACCCCTCGTCCTT
>Ga0065711_1047399_pt1 | contig 12350 bp, 4 predicted proteins | sample Hoacrofraction12_FD_59098 | JGI IMG/M metagenome (GOLD analysis project Ga0065711, IMG submission 59098) | Hoatzin crop microbial communities from Cojedes, Venezuela - Epithelial fraction 12 v2 (version 2) | ecosystem: Host-associated > Birds > Digestive system > Esophagus > Crop | place... | reverse complement strand
CTCCTTCTCTGGAGATATTCAAGACCCGCCTGGACAAGATCCTGTGCAGCCTGCTGTAGGTGACCCTGCTTCAGCAGGAGGGTTGGACTAGATGACCCACAGAGGTCCCTTCCAACCCCTACCATTCAGTGATTCTGTGATTCTGTAACTCACCAGCAGCTCAGTGCAAGTGATGAATTCTGACCACCATGTCAGAAACACAGCTAAGGAAACTACTGGGTTGGCAAACACATGACAATCATTTGCAAAAATCATGACATGGGTAAGAAAAGCCTCTGTGAAAAAGTCAAGGTTTCTGCAAATACAGCTGTGAGTAGCTTAATATTAAAACCATCACAGGAGAATGGACAGGTCAAAGCAAGCTGTCCCACAGAGCTGTTCACCACCGACAGTTTTCCAAGCTCCAGGAAGGATTGTAGGGTTTGATTTGTAGATGAGAAATGAATTTGTAGGCTATGACAATGTAAATTAATATAAAACATACAAGAATTTGGGGGACACTTCTCTGAAATGGCAGAAGGAAATGCAGCGGCTGCATTTCAGCAACAAAAACCTTGCTTAACCTTTTTAATTAGCAGATAAGAGAGGCAATGAGCCAAATCAAAAAAATTAAATTTGCGGATTATACGCTCTGATGGTTAACCGTCTTGCTAATTGAAAGAAAAAACTATGGTTGACACAGAAAGAGTAAACTCGCCTACATTAGTGGCGTGAAAGCAAGAATGTGAGGGAACTTGCATACCTACTCTCTGACATTTTGCTTACTGCAAAATTCTTAGTGCCACAGAAGGTAATGACATTTAAAAGACTTCAAATTCAACAGTGAAGCTGCAAGCAAAAGCTATGCAGCAACTTCTAGAAACAGCTGAATGAGGTGTTTTGTGGGTGATGTGTGAATTCTGTCCCTCTGGATCTGTTTATTAATCTGAAATAGAAATTACAGAACTGAATGAATTCTACAGAAATAAGGTCCTGAAGGGCCTAATCACAGCCCATCAAGGTGGCTATGAAAGACTGCAATTTCTTTTAGTAGCTTTGCCATGAGGCACTAAATTAATTTGCTCTGGGTGCCTGTTTCTATGTTTATCTGCTACAAATATTCTAGCTATTCTAGCACTAAAAAATGGAGTAAGTTAATATTCAAAGAACGTGAACTTTGAGTCTATAATAATACAGGCTCCAAAGGTACTAAATTTTTATGCTAAAAATTGTGTTTCTTTTAACTAGGGACTGAGGAGAAAAAATTTGAGATAGAACTGCTAATCAAAAACATGCACTAAGTAAATAAGAAGCCAGTTTTTAGCTGCCCCTGGGTAGAGCCCACTATTCAGCAAATCATTATGTATCGAAATAGAGGCCAATGATCTATTCATATATAATCCACAAACAGAAAATTAGTTCCTGCTTACTCTGACCTATTTTCCTTCTTTACTTAATGATTTGACCTGGTCAGTTTAGAATTAAGTCCCCAGTATGTACGGTATGACTTCCATTAAATTTCCATCGTTAGAGAAAGTTCATACGTTGACGTTGATAATTCTGGCCCACCAGATCACACATACCCATTTTAAGAGCTTCTTGCTGAAGGTATTACTGCAGCTGAAAAACAAAGGATTTATCACTGCATATTGTTATGAGCCTGAAGAAAGAGACAGTCAGTCACCATCAAGCGCTCAGAGTCTTTTTTCAAAAAGCAGTTGCTTCCAGTAGTGTTTGAAGTCATTCACTATAGATTTAGATCACAATGTACAATAAGCCCCCTGCAAATGACAGACCATGACCATGTTGGACATAATAAGCCTATTCTTGAAACACACCATTTGCAGTTGTTTTCTAGCTAGACTTACCTAGGAAAGTTTATTATTGCTAATAAAATGCAACCTTCAATTTCAGGGTGTCATGAACCATTGAAAACCTCATTTTGAATGGTATAAACTACTATTGCTTCAAGATGCTTTTCTTTGTTTATCTCTTGGAGTTGTACCTGTTTACAACTGTGGAGAATCAGGACTACAGCACTTCTGCTACTGTCATTAGGAATGATTTCTCCCCTCTTGTTTGCTGTACCTACCCCTCTTTCCCAAGAAATTATGCCTGGTACAGATACACACTTCAGCTATTCTTCAGTTTTGCAGCTTTCCTCCTCTCTGTAGATCTTTTTCGCTGAACTGGGATCCTACCTTAGATATGAGTTATCTTTATCACTACATCCAAGACCTCCAGCCATCATTTTCATCCTGGATGCAGTCACTAAAAAGAATAATCAATCATGCTCAGTAGCAAGTTTATAAACTAAGCAGTACATAATTTTACGATTGAGCAAGCTCTGCTCAGCACCTTCCAAAATCTCTCTGTGCAAAGGCCTCCTCATCTGATGATGTTTGAGACTGTCCTCTTAGTAACAGCACAATAACATGCAGCAGGGAAAACAGACCCTGGTGCTCCAAGGGAAGGTAACAACTAAAGGAAGAGGTCATTGAGGAATGGGGTTTTTCTCCCATATTTCAAATCCCCATAGAATTGAAACAGGCCTAGATTAACCTGCACACCTATAATAACACCACAGCTAATGATCCGAGCCCAGGGAGACAGCAAATTCAATGCTTCATTGATTTAAGCACTCATAGCAGCAGCTTCCTATTCTGCAGAAGAGGAATGAAGTCCTAGAAAGTCCCTTCTTCTCCCTCTTCTCCCTCTGGTTCTGTTCCATAAAATAAGCTGCTGCTTTGTGGAAACCACTGTGCAACAGTGAAGGCATCTGAAAAGGAACTTGACACAGGGACCTGTGGAGACCAGATTCTCTCTAATTCCCACAGTGGCAATGTGTGTTGGAAGAAGATTTTCCAGACCATGGGGAAGGATGATGAGCATTGTGTGCGTGGCTTTCCTCCCTCAACCTACCGTACAGACACTGCTGACCACATCCCATTGCACACCAGGATGAAAAGGAAGATTAATCTTGTTCACACCCACCTTGAAGCAATGAAGACAAAAACATGAAATAGGAGGGAAAATAAACATTTGGAAGCAAAAGCTGTTAAGAAAATAAATCACCACGTTTAATGAAATTCTATCATCACTGGAAGTCTCAGAAAAGACATGAGGAGTCAGTGACTGTGCACTGCCTCTGAGACTGCTGGAAGCAATGAATGACAGTGCAAAATATGCAAGAAGAAATCTTATGTCGACTCAAAAAGGAATAAAAAGATATCACAGAGGAAGTATGCAAATATATTTTAATCTTGCAAATTTTTATCTGCAAGAAAAGCAGTGGGGAGTTTTATCTACAAAATAGGACCATAAAAAATAATTATAATAAAAAAGCCAACCAGAAAAGATGTAGCTCCTGAAATGTTTTCTATTTCACTTTGGTATGAAAACTTTCTCCTGGTGAAAAGATTCCACAGCATGGAGTGTGCCTATTTTATGTGCCTGGAGTGTCAGGAGTTGAAATTTGTAACATGAAAAAAAAGAAAGAATGAAAAATTTCACTAGCTTGGGAATGCATATTACATTTACCTATGCACTACTCATTATTTACCTGTGCACTATTTGTTAGCAATTGCTTGCCTGTCTTTGGGCTGCAGTGGTCTCAAGTGGGATGCTAATCCCATGCCTGCAATTAGTTGTCAGGACAGCCAAAGGTCACCAGACCAAAATAACAAATTAGACATGCTGAGTTGTCGAGGCAGAAGTGGAGGCTTGGTAAAGCTGACACATCCTCTTCCCAGGAAGGTCTGGTAAATTAGTCTCCACCTCCATTCCAACTATTTCTGAATTTCCCAAGAAACCAGCCATTTGGCAACTACACAAAGCCAACATCTACTGTGCTCTGGGAAAAGTACCTCCTGAAATGCCCCAGTCATGCACCCACTTTCACAGCAGACTAACACCTTTCTCATCAGCTGCACAACTTCACCACGGTATCTAGGTTTGGTGCTTGCTCAAACCATAATATAAGTGGTACTACTCAGTCAGGCTGCCCTTAAAAATCTATTTGAGCCATTTGCGATTTACCACTTCAGCTCTGTCATCTTTCATGTCTTACTTTTTTCTACCACCTACAGTTTTCTTCCAGATGAAATGCAGCAAGTCCCCTACAGGGAGTGACTCCAAGGACAGGATTAACTCACGGTGCAGAACTGCACCATTAGTAATTTCCTGGGTGGACAAGTCACTGAGGCAAAGAGTGGATGCAGTTTCTGCTATAGTTTTGCTAACCACCTTTGTAAAGTGCTTTGAATTCAAAAAGCACTGGATAAAATATAGGTGTCATTGCTATTATTTTCTGTTAGGTGTCTCAGGGTGAGTACAAACCTGGCCCTAAATTCAGCAGTCATCACTTCATAACATCAGTATGTCTTCAATCGCTTGTTCCTACCTTAAGACACATTACAGATCCCACCTGGAGATTTTTATTCCCATATAAAACAGGTTATATGAATGTAGGAATGAAGGTAGGAAGAGTGGCACATGAGATTGCAGTACATCACTAGCACAGACACAGATCCGCCTAACAGAGAGCTGTGTGCCTCTTATGAAAAGTGAATTATATGAAGCTCATACAATTTTAACCCTACCAGCTATAGCATTTCTTTTAAAACCTACATATCAGTTTAGATAAATGACTTTGGGGAAGTGGGAACCTTGTAAGTCTCATCTCTTATTTCTGGGGGTGGCAGGCTGTAAGGCACTGCTGTGCTACAGCAGGGTAAAGAATGTGTGCCTCTTCACAGCCATGAAACAGAAAACATATTGCATTCAAATATGATTTTCCTAGAAGATTAGCAAATTTATTAGATAACAAGACACTTCAATATGCATTTTAATAGGATAAAAAAATAACATTGGTGAATGTCTGTTAGAAAACATTTATTGCAAAAGAATTTTAAAAAGGAGAAATTAGGAACTGGCAGACCATTAGTCAATCTTTTCCAGCATCACTGTTCTGAAAAGAGCTCGTTTTCAGAGCCTTGAGATTAAAGACTATAACATATCTGCAGCATGATATACCTAGATGCTATACCATGGTGACATACCTAGTTGATATACATGAATGATATAGTTACACCATGATATACTTAGATATCTAGATAGAACACGATACCCTGAAGTACGGCCAGCAGGTAGATGTCTATGTACAGCAAGCAGACCATCAGCCCCAAGGGATTATCTCCTCCCAAACATCTGTATAACCTCCTACTGTGGGATGTTCCATTACAGACTCCAACAGGAGTTAAATTTTGCAGAAGGAAAACAAGGAAGAAGGAAGCAGCAGCCAGCCAGCACAGTGCCAAGGCTAAAGATTTCTATCAGTAGCATATATGACCAAGAATCTGGCAGAAATGATGGCATGAAGAAAGCACAACAGTCCTGTGGCTGATGGAGGGGCAGTGATGTGTTCTGCTGCTGCAAAGGGTGAATGGAAGCATTAACAGAACTGTTTGAGCCACTTGCATTGCTTTGTAGCCATGGCTGTGGGGCGAGCCTCTGTTCTAGCTCTTCCACGCTATGCTTCTCCACATTGACTGCGTGATCTCAAGACACTCAGTCATGTAGATCACCATCAGCCACCAATGATTTTTGGCTTTACCCCTCACTGCCTCTTCATCTTTACCTACCTCATGCCCTGCCTCTTCCAGTGTCCTCCGATCACAGTTTTCTAATTAAAGCCACTTCACCATCTGAAGTATGTATTTACTCAAACAACTGTGTTCTGTTACCTCTATCTTATTTACCCATATCCCAGAGCACGCTTACCAGTACTTCTACTTGGCAGCTGTGTGTACATTTTTTAAATTAATATCAAAAAACAAATAGCTGAGGCAGGAGACTGTGCTGGCAAGACTAAATAAGAAGAGTTTAGAATGTAGGACATTGTGACATACTTTAAATTTTTATATATTTTAAATATAGTACAAAACAAATCTACAATTAAATCCAAGGAGAAGACAAAAGTGACTTATTCTGTGTAACTAAGTACATAACATCGAAGCTAGCAATTTTAAGGCTAAAAGAAATACTTTTACTTGCATAAATTTTTGTGGGAGTTAACGATTAAAATGAATAAGTAAAGAAAAACAAATAAAAATCATACTTTGTTTCTTGTCTGAAATCTTCTAGTTTCTGCCTGCAAAACTTGGATCTTCTTATACCTTTCTCTGCTAGGTTGAAGAGCCACCTATAATCAGACTGTTTCTCACACTAATTAAGGCTTTAGCCTTCTTCTGGATAAACTGAATAGACTTCTGGATCCTTTCACAGTCAGCTGTTGTGAATCAATATATTCTGAAGGGATAAGGTGAAGCTGTAAAAGAAGATGAGCAAAAGGTGATTTCTGAAGATCACTAACCAGAGGTTCACTAAGGAAACAAGGGCTGCTCCTTCACCATTATTCCTGCACTAGTGTAACATACACAGGCCCAGTTCACTGATGTGGCTACAGCTGCATAGCTCTTTTCTGCCCTATTCTCACTAAAGCTGGCTCTAGATATTTCCCAACCTAGGCTGACGGGCCCTTGCTCTCCCTGTAAACTGCTAACACATCACTATATCAAAGCCCTTGCTAGTGACAAATGCGTGATAAAATCCGATTCAAGATGTCAAGCACATTAATCCAATGTACAGAAAAAATGCCCAAGGAATGGCAGGCTGTGTCAGCCCTGCATATAAAACACATCACGGGAAAGGAGCATCATCTGGGTCACTTAGCAGTCACAGAACCATGCGTCACTCCGCTTCTTCAAGCTTGCATACAAAGCACACCTGTATGGACGATATAGGTCAGGGTGCTATATGAGACTCAGATTCATCTCCCACTAAAGTCAATAGAAAGAGTGTTTTAGGTTTGGAAGATCTCATAAAAGTATTCAATTTTGTGCACTTTGACCTGGAGTCACATTTGTCTGAATGCATACTCATACAAGCCAACATTACTCTTCGTCACTTTGTCAAAAACTAAAATCTGGAATGAGAATCTCTGTGAGGAACTGAAAGCCATACCAAATGTAAAGCAAAGCAGATGGCTGTCTACACTGGGAAGTACAATTTTTAAGCATCAGAACAAAAATATAGGCAAGTCATTTAAAGATGCCTTTTTTTTTTAGCAGTATTTCCGTTCCCTTCAAAATTGTTCAGCTAGAAATAAACGAACCTTTCTTTTTTTAACTGGTGCTTCCATCCTATTTTAAAAGAATAGCCATTTCCAGACACAAATAGAGAATAATTTATTCTGAAACATTTATTGTAGTATACTTACTGTTTTCCACTTAGTCAAGTTCCCTGATACTTGTGTATACAGTGTTTCTCATACACTGGGTTCTGCTCCTTCACTGGATTACTAAGCACTGCTATAGAATAAACAATAAATAACAGCAGCATCTTATTTCACGTATCTCTGTACATGTTTTCACTTTACATACTTAACTATAGAAATTGTGGCTTTAAGATTCTGTGTAGAGAATTAACTGGAAAATTAAAGTCCTACTCTGGGCACTCAAATACTCAAATTTTCTTTTGGTGTCCAAGCGCTGTCTGGGAAAAGACACAATCTCCTGACGGTTCCATAATGCTTCAGATTTTTAAAAAGCATCTAAACTGCCATTAAGTGAGCCAGCACTTTCTTCTACTTAACACCATTTGTGACACTTCATACCACATTTGGTCCCCAGCAGCACACCCACAGGATGGGAGCAGCAGTGTTTGTGCCATAGGGTTATACACAAATTTTGTATTTTCCTTAGAGGGAAACTTGGTTAGGGCTCTGCAGGGGACTGTAGCTGAAACTGCAGTGATCAATGTCAGAATCAGAACAAACATATGAGGCTGTCACACCTCAGGAACAGAGGAAGGGCTTTTAGAGCAAAATAAAGTTAAACTCCTAATTAAGTTTCCCCATATGCAATGCCATATCTATCTCCTACAATAAAACCATAAACAGAGCAGCAATGTCATCTCCCTGAAAATAATTTCCAGTATCACCTGTCACTCTCTGCCCTAAACCTTTCACTTTTGACTAGTGTCTTGTGAGTTTCTTTCAACTAGTCTAATTCAAAACATGAATGAGAGAATATCAGCACGGCACAGCCACAGCAATTTTATTTTCCGAAAACTGTTATTTGTAGACTAATGTTTCTGGGCTGTTGGGAGAAAGCATAAAATGTCAAAGTTCAGATAAGATAAATCAAAATATTAGTCTAGTTAAGTATTTCTCTGTGACAGTCATTATTCTTTATGTTTGTTCTGTGCATTTAAGATAGTCTGACTAACATTGTGCTGTTTGTGAAGTTTGCATTATCTTCTCAGAAATTTCAACATCCTGGCAGGCTTCTCTGTTCCAGTGTTTGCTTCCAGCACAATTCATTGTGGCTGAAGCTCCTGGAATGAAGTGCCCATCTATTGACGTCAATGAGAAAGTTGTCACTGTCTTCAACTAGCCCAGAATTTCATATTCATCTGCTCTGAAGAAGAAATACTGGTTGCACCTGGCAAAAAATGCAGTGCACTGATATGACTTGAGGAAGAAAGGTAGTATTGGGTAACATCAAAGGTCCATGTGGCCTAATATTCTATCTCCACAAACCACTAGCACCAAAATTCAGTACAAGGATGCTTTACCCTGACTTCTCACCTTCTACCTATCTCCTTTTCAGGGGACTCCTAGGCTATGTATGCTTTTCTGTGTATTTACCCTCAGTGAAGCTCTCTTCCATGAAATTGTCCAATCTCCTTCTAAGCCCACAGTAAATCGCTTTGAATCCAGCAGCCATAGAATTCTGGACAAGGGCGTTCACAAGTCTACAACCAACCAGGCAATGAACTGCTTCCTCCTGTCTGATTAGAACATGGTTCTCCTTATTTTTGTTCAATACTCCTACTTCTTTTCTATAAAAAGACAGAGAATAGTCCCCACCTATTTCTCCAAGCCTGTTGTGATTTTGTGGCTCACACTCCAGCTGCATCTTTTCTCATCAGAAGATTCCCAATTTACACAATTGTTCCTTGTCCAGAAGCCATTTCATGATTTTGATCTTTGTCTGCCTTCCCTGAACTTAATCACACCAGACCCTGACCTTCCCACCAAGTGGTAATGCCAATTCGGAGCCCATTAAGTGAAGTTCACATATCTTCCTACATTCATCAAATTATCTACATTGAATCCTAGCTGACGTTCTGTGGCCTGGTCATTCAGACCTGTTCTTTCCACTGTTCGTCACAGTCAGCTGTCACTTTTACTACCATGAATAACTTACTACCTCTGCAAACTTTGTGACCATATTCTTCCTGTCCTTTTTCCAGGCGACAAGAATAAGAATCCCCGGTATCAGTCTGGTGGGAATACACAAAGGACAAAGTTTGGTTTGGCTATGGATTTTAATATACCCTGAACAGGCAACTGGTAAGATTTCTCCTAGTAATTCCATGCACTTCACTTTGTTCCCCTACTGCTGTTGTGAAAATGTCATATTGTACAAAGAAAAACTTAAATTGCTGCAAAGGAGAAAATGCTTTATCATTTAGGATAATTAAAAACTGGAAAAAACTGCCTTGAAAACTGAACTTGACATCACTGGAGGTTCTTTAAAAAAGCTTACACAAGTATCTGCTCAGAAACAGCATAGCTCTATTTCTCTTCTCAGCTTGAGGCCATCGATGGAATGCAGTTAAACAAGCAGGCTTATCTGAGTTCATCATCTTCCCAGTGAGGAAATACAGCAAAAGTGTTCATATATCCCTGGTTAACAGAAGGATTTAGGATCTCTCCAAACATGATGTGGTTTTCAGAGGATCTGAACTCCTTCAGCTTTCACTAGCTTACAAACATCTAGGTATTCACAGTCTTTGACACCCTGGACTTCTTCTCCTGCTTTGAGGGCTACCTAAACCCAATTCTATCTTCAGCTATGCATGAATTAATTATTTCTTCTTTGATTACGTTCAGATAGGCAATTCATTTTACCTGTGAGATGAGGACACAGAAACATTTCAGCCTTTAGCTGATGTGGTGTACAGGGTTAGAGAAGAAAAGGTGTTTCCACGCTTTAGCTCCTGAGACAGAAGCGGGTTGTGATGAGTCTTGTATCTCTGTCTTTGTTTTGTAGAGGTGTTTTTGTTATTTTTTTCATCCTGTTTGAAATCTAGAGCATAAAGTCCCTTAAGCAGAGAAGGTAGCCTTCTCTTTTATTACTCAGTAGTTTCTGTGGTGTGGGGAAGCAGACAGCAAGGATATATCTGTCTTTGTGGATGTATTACATGAATAATGCTAAATGGAAAACACGTTGATTGTGCTGAATGCTAATTAAACAAGAACTGAATATCTCTGTACCTCCCAAGCACTTGTCAGTATACAGGCAGGAAAATACAATTACTTCTGTTCTGAATATCCCAGATAAATGGAGACACTCAATCTGGATATTTATATGTTTATATGACAAAGATGAGTAAAACAATAGTTGTAAATTTTAGACATTGCTATAAACAAAATGCAGCAGAGTATCTCTGCATTACGCATAAGATACTACAAAATGTAGTGATTAACCTCTCAGAGATTACGATTCTGAGCAAGGAAGTAAATAGCTGAATGTTTGTAATACCTGCATTTGAACACTGGCAGTTTCAGGGGCGGGGGGAAATCTTTTGGATGAAGGGTTTAGATGAGGGGGGCGAAAAAAAGTGAAATCAGAAGGACAGCCAAATATCCAGACAGTGCAAACTGGAACAATGCTGTTGAAGTCAATCAAGCTCTGACAACTTGCAGAAGCCAAAGTGCTGCTCTAGAATGTTCTCTGAACACAAATCTTTTGTGCTGCTCTGTCTCCCTTTATCAAAGCAGAAAATGCTCACAGAGTCAGAAAATTTATTAGCTCTGAAAGAGACACATTTCCATCAGCTTTGGGAAGATTTTGGACAAGTGCATGCCCTACAACTTTGAGAATCCAGCAGGCTGTTTCTGAATCTGGACTTTTTCGGCAAATTAAAACTTCTGATAGGTATTAATGAAAGTCTGCAACATTCCTCAGCCTCAGCTAGCAAACTGGATGGTCCTATAGCTGTGATACAATTAAAGTGCATGAAACGAAACCTAACTTCCAGTTCATCCATCAGTCACTGAAGCAGCGTAAAAAAGTCTAAGCTCCTGAGAATGAGCACATCATGGACAGAGATATGCAAATGAAAGCCTGTTTTTTTGGAAGGATAAGCTAATCCTTCAGTTGACTTCAAGCATTAAACCGAAATGCTATCTTGAAATTTTTTTCTCTTCACTAAAGCAAAAAGCCGTGAATCTGATAGAAGGCAGATTCTCTGACAAGATTTCAGTCCCTCTGGTAAAAGTAATTGTGTTGACATAAAATGTTCAGATCCCTGCAAAGCATTTCACTTCATGCCATATCACAGACTGATTTAAAAAAATTGGCACTACCTAAAATCTAAAGTTGTCTTTATCGAACTGATCGAAAACATTCAAATTATGGTTAGTAGAGTCACCAGCACATAAGGATGTTTTCAGGAGAGAGCCAAAATAAAAAAAAGTCCTGGATGGTGCTATTATTCCTTGTTACAAATTGTTACAAGTGGAAAATCAGTTATAAGTTTGAAAGTGGCAGAGTTTTTTAGACACTAAGCCAAAGCAATTAACATTATAATCACTTCCTTACTAATGCAGAAATGGGTTTGCTTTTAATGATAACAAAAAGGTGTTCCTACTCTGAAAGACCAAAAAGGACCTTTGTGAAATCAACTGCTAACTTTCTTGCATAAGGCAGACTAAAAAACTTTCCCGATTTTAATCATGACTGAAGCAGAGCACACCCTTTAGAAAATCTGCATTCTCGGCTTACTATCACCAGTGACGGGGACTCCTTTAAACACTTCATAAATTGCTCTATTGACTAGCTGTCCTCATTTGTTTTAGTAAAAAACAAACACGTACCCACTCAAAATACAGCAATGATCCTCATATTTCTCCTAAATGGAATTACGTTCAAACCTCCACACTTCTTGGCAGCATTATTTGCCTGCTTGACAGAAGTGTCCTGGTTACAGTCAATGGCGTTTGGGAGGAGTGATAGAATTAGCACGAGGTAGGTGCTAGAATAAGTAGGAGGTAAGTGATAGAATAAGTATGAGGTAGTTCACAGCAGCCTCTGTGACTTTCAGAACAGGAGTCCCTTGTACTCTTGCTGCCTTCTGCAAGACAAAATAAAATGGGAACAGATGAATCTGCACCAGTACAGGCTTGGGGTGGACCTGCTGGAGAGCAGCTCTGTGGAGAGGGACCTGGGTGTCCTGGTGGACGACAGGTTAACCATGAGCCAGCAGTGTGCCCTGGCTGCCAAGAAAGCCAATGGAAT
>Ga0065711_1047398_pt1 | contig 12350 bp, 7 predicted proteins | sample Hoacrofraction12_FD_59098 | JGI IMG/M metagenome (GOLD analysis project Ga0065711, IMG submission 59098) | Hoatzin crop microbial communities from Cojedes, Venezuela - Epithelial fraction 12 v2 (version 2) | ecosystem: Host-associated > Birds > Digestive system > Esophagus > Crop | place... | reverse complement strand
GGGGGGGGGGGGAGGGGAGCAGCGGGAACTCACTCGAGGCTCGGGAGCGCGCGGCGCCGGTCCTGTTCGGGAGAGCGGGTCTGTGGCTTGTGCAGTTCATGTCGTGTTTTCTCCTTTTCTGTATCGTTGTTGTTGCTGTTCTCTTTTGTTTGCTGTTCTGTTAAACTGCCCTTATCCCGCCCACCAGTTTCTGCCTCTTTCTTTTCATTCTCCTCCACACCCTGGTGGGGGGAGGGGCAGCCGCATGGTGCTTTTGTTGCCAGCGGCAGCTGAAACCAAAACAGTTTTTTGTTGGTTTTTTTTTGTGTGTGTGGTTTTTTTAGTGTTAAATGGTAGCAGATGCTGTTTAAAGGTTTGCAATGGAAGGAATAGTCTTTGTGGGTGATAGGCTTCATCAGAGGGTTGTACTCAGTATGTAATGTCTGTGAAGCTTGATAAGCAGACAAGAAAACACAACATCTAGTTATCCGTAACTCACGGGGATACACACATTTAGAACACATATTATAGGATTTTCTTATAACTGTCATGTCCTATATAAGTGATTTCTTACTCTTGCTACTTCAACAGGACTGAATAGCTCTTCTTCCACAGACATAGTATATGTTTTCTGAATAAACTGTGATCTGGAATCTCTAACTGCAAAGATTTGTACTGGCACTGATGAACTTCTTGGAATTGTCCCACTTGCAAGCAAAAGAAAATCTCCCAGCAGACCCACAGAATACACTCTGTCTAAAAAAAACCCAAAACAAAACACACACCAAAAAACTTACTTTTAAAAAAAAATCCTTACTGCTACTAGTATGGAATTGCTGAGAGGTCCTGACCAAGACCAGAGTTTCATGTGTTGGATGTTACACTTAGAATATATATACCCGAATACATGTAACAATATTACACAGACAAACAAAGGATGGACTGATAAATCTCTTTTGTAACCATATTCCCTCCAGTACCAATTTTATCCATATGGGCATAAAGTTGAAGACACAGAGCTCATATTGACCAAATCAGGAGGCTAAAAAACAGTATGTTCATGCTACCAGGAGGGGGATACCATATATAATATATATATTCTAGGACGACCTATTCCATGACCTTCCCAGGCACAGAGGTGAGGTTGACAGGTCGATAGTTCCCAGGGTACTCCTTCCTACTCTTTTTAAAAATGGGCACAATGTTTCCCTTCTTCCAGTCACCAGGGACTTCACCCGACTGCCCTGACCTTTCAAATATCATGGAGAGTGGCTTGGCAACTACATCAGCCAATTCCCTCAGGACTCTCAGATATATCTCATCAGGTCCCATAGTTATATATGTTCAGGTTCCTCAGGTGGTCACAAACCTGATCTTCTCTTACAGTGGGAGGGACTTTGCTCCTCCAGTCCCTGTCTTGTGGTCCATCCACTCAAGAGGTGTGGGAAGAGAGGTTGCCAGTGAAGACTGAGGCAAAAAAGTTGTTGAGTACCTCAGTCTTCTCCCCATCCGTTGTTACCAGTTTTCCGGTCTTGCTCATCGCAGGGGTACGCTTTCTTTGATCTTCCTTTTCTGGCTGATCTACCTGTAGAAGCCCTTCTTATTATTCTTAGCATCTCTTGCCAAGTTCAGCTCCAGCTGCACCTTGACCTTCCTGATGCCATCCCTACAAAACCAGGCAGCATCCCTATACTCTTCCCAGGATACCTGCCCCTGCTTCCACTGCCTGTGCATTTCTTTCTTGCCCTTTAGTTTGACCAGCAGGTCTCAACTCTGCCATGCCGGTCTCTTGCCTTCCTTTCCTGATTTCTCACGCCTGGGGATCGAGAGCTCTTGCGCTCTGTGGAAATCGTCCTTAAAGATCTGCCAGCTCTGCTCTGTTTTCTCCCTTTATGACTGCTATCTCCTCAGCCATAGCAAAAATGAACAGACATTCCAAATAAAAGGCTTTTTTTCTAAATGCACTGTCCTCAAAACAATTCTTTGGAAATTCATTCACACTTTAAGGATCTCAAATTAAGCATCTCATGAGCTTTTAGCTCAGGAAAAGCTCCTGATGGAATTGATCTCTCTAGATGGACCTGAGTGGAAATCCTTTGATCAAATGGAAGCCACTAAATTGACTTAGACTTTGAATCAAGAATTGTTTATTGGAGGGAGGTTAAGAACATCTGAACATTTTTTAAAAAGTTTGATCCTACTATAATGACTGAAATTAAGCTGATCTAGGCTTCACTGTAGTGAAAATGTATGCGGTTAAGACATCTGACTGTACACTACACTTTATTATTATTCTCTTCAGTAACACAGACATCATAAATTACTGTGTGAATGTCTAGAAAAACACAAAGGCTCTTACCTTGTTTGATGCTGTAAACTACTTTTGCATTTATACCTGTGTCTCCATCTTTAGCCAATATATTCTCTGGGAGAATAGCAAGAGGACCCAACTAGAAAACATACATTAAGTTGATTAATTGAAAAAAATACACATAAAATTGTTCATTAAGTCACAATTTTGATCAACGAAACAAGAAATGTATTTAGTCACTGGGATCCAGAAAAAATTCTGCCATACACGCTTTACAGAGGGGAATAATGACAAAAATGCTTGATGGATACACTGTGTTTGAGAAATACCATGCTATGAAGTCACCAAGTCACTGATGGAACTCATGTTAAGAACATTGAATATTTCAGTTCCATCCCTCTCCTGGAAAACAATACGCAAGTCTGCAATGCAGCCCTAATAAAAACAGTAATTTATTTAAAAGCTAAACACATTTTAGAAGATCTAAAATGATTCCTTTTAGAAAGTTAAAGATGAACTTCAAACAAAAGGGACACCAAAAGTATTACACCGAAAGCATGTGGTTTAAAATATGTTAGCATAAAGATAATGATAAAAAAAATAGGGATAATATAATTAATTATTTTAATTTTAGTGATTACTCTGGTAATGCTATATGGTGATTTATTCTTTTGTCAATGCATACAGAAGTCTGAGTTAAAAAAATACATACCACCCAGAAATTTCCACCCTATATAGAAAAAAATATTACATTATAATATAAATCACAGTTTATCATTCATATTCTTATTTTGCTGACCTGATTGTAATGAAGTATGAAGGAACTACACTATTTAAAACTGAAACCAGGCAGCTAACTCCAGGACTGATGGGCACTTACAACACCTGTTTTTTTCTTTTTTTTTTTCTTCCCCCCCTTCAAACACAAAAGAATCTGTTTTTTATAGCAGAAAGTTGTATGCTTCATACAATACATGGCCTGTTTACCTGGTACTTGGAGGTCTGCTGTTGATAACTTTACAATTCACCAGTTAGCACAAAATAAAGCAGTCCTGCATCTTCAGCTGCTCAGTTATGAAGAATCCTTGAGAGAAAAGCACTGTGGACAGCAATAACCTATTTCCATTTGCAGCATTCAGTGAAAAGCTTTTACCTGGTTTTCACTAATTTTTCCATTGTACACTGATTGGCTGAAATAGGGATTCAACGTATCATAATCTTGAACATTAATTAGTAATGATACAGTATCACTGATGTTTCCAAATTTTTCCAACATCCCAAGAGAAGGGAGAAAAGAAGAAACATTGTAAGAAAAGAGCCATTTCTCAGTGGAAAATACAGCAGAATATTATTATATGTGCTTTGTAGCATCTAAGCATTTTTAACCTGAGAACTCTCACCCTGTCAGATTTTTCCATTTCTAGAAATCCAGTTCTAGGAACAATACTATCAAAAGGTAATTGTTCTTAGTTATTAATTTTGTATCAGGCAGGTGTTATACAGTGGCACCTAGAATGTTGTAATGGTACATTTGCTGCAGCTGTACTATTTGCTAGATACCACAATAAATATGGTGAAGTCACTTATTTTTAGTTCTAAAGGGAATTGAAGGCAAATATATATTCAAATCTTAAAAAAGACATACAAAAAGACTGCAGGTGGTAAGCTGCAGAAAAAAATAGGATAGATTTTCTGGAATGAATAGGTGAATATATGTTAGGGCAGTGGAGAATAAATATGTAGAATGTACATACTTCAGGCAACACACAGAGAAAGAAACTTGGGTTGGTATTTGAGGGGAGACTTAAACAATGGCTCAAATATAAAGAATGTGCTACTTTGTCTGCAGTATAAGCCAAGATGCAAACACAACTTTTGGCTTGGATGCTCCCTAAGTTGTAAATTTGTAGAAACTGGAAAGTTACAACAATGGAATTATCATTGTAGAACTATTGTGGTTCTTATTCTCCTTTTAATTTATATCACACCTTTGCTTGGACTGTTAAATTGAAAAGGCTGATCTTGTTGTAATCCAATATTTTATTCATCATGATGTTTCCATCTCCTTCCCTTATATAAAAGTAATCAGAATCTGGACCCTATTAAATTAATAAATCACGTGTTTTACATGATTAACCATGAAATACATTTTCTTTTCTCTTGTCACCTTTATTATTGTACTATTCTTCACAAAGGACCAGGAATCTCTCAAATACCACCACTGGCAAGAGAAATGCTGATCCTCTTCAACACATTCTATTGCCTCTCCCATCAGCGTCATTAGACTTTCTATCTGATTTATATCATCCTGTGGTCAATAGCTAAAGCAGGTCAGATGAATGATATCAGCTTCCCTTCAGCAGCTATAAAAGGAGCAGATGCATCAAGCTCGGATGTCAAGATCTCCACTGCAGATATCTAAAGTTAGTTGAAATAATCTTACTTCACATTTACATATACACCTCAGCAGGACTGGCAATCAACAGCAAATCAAATACAAACTTCAAAAAGAGGGGAAACTGTTTCACTCCCACTTCTAAAAAGGACCACCAAGTTCCTTAGCTGTAGCTGAAGAGTGCCACAACACATTTCACAAATGTTGAGAAACAAGATTCATGGCTCACTGCATGCTAGGCTGGTCCTGTGGTATAAGTTCTATTTTTAAATGGTCTTTCTGATGTAGCCTTTTGCAGATTTGTAATAGTAACCACACAGTGCAAGACAGCATACTCAGATCAGGTCCCAGGCTGTATTTTGTATGAAATGTAGACTGGTGTTCACAGTCTCTGACAAACAAAGGGCACTCACCCAAAGACTGTAAGTAATGAAGCTCCACAAAGGTGAAAAATCTTTATCCACAGCTTCCACTTTTATAACCGTGAAATTTATTGCAGATACCTAGAGGAAAATAATGATCATCAAATGCTCAGTCACAAGCCCATTTTGGTATACCTTCTGACTTCTGGCAGGAAAGCTGTGCCACCTCCTTATCACATGCAAATTGCTTCCAATTTCCATTTTAGGTCTGGTAGCTGAATGTTCCTTCTTCACCCCATGCCTCCAGCTGTACATGTAGCCCAGCCATTCTTTTCGACATGCATGGGAAGGTGTTGAAAGTCCCATAAAAGTGCATGTAATGATCTAATATGACTGTGGTCACATTAAAACCTCATAAGTTTTGGCCCCGGAAAGTAATTTAAGAATATTACCAATTAAAAACTAAATTAACATTTGCCATAACCCATCTCTGATACTGAAGTGCTGTAGTGAGTTTCTAGAAACTGTGAAGAATTGTCATTTACATCTTCTAAGGCTAAGTTCCGTGTATTCTCTATCTCATTAGTCTTCATAATGGAAGAAAAATACACATTAGAAATGACAGCAGTGAGGTAACAGCACATTGCTACCATTGATGTTCATCATAGAAAATGAGATCTTCAAAGAGACACCCCTTCAGTTCTAAAAACTATAACAAGAGAGTTAGACTACCAATTCTAAAATGGAGTAGCAAGTTCCTGAAAATATTTTTAAATTTACTTTTTTTTTAATTTACCTTATGTTTTCTGTCAAAAACACTCATTCCAATGGGCACATTTAAACAAACATATCTTCTACAAGGTGCTCTTAACTCCCTATACCATATCTTTAAATGAAATAGTATTTCAGAAAATAATAATTTGTATTAAACTTCGACAAAAAATAGAGTTGATAAAACATGTCTTTTACTTACCATTCCAATCCTTTGGCAAACCACAGCATAAAAGAGATGGTCACTCTAAAAATTAACAAACAAGCAAATAAATAATATCCTCTATGAACTCCTAATAGGATTGTCAAAGAATGTTTATGTTAAAATTATACAAAACAACTTTTAGTACTTGAATCACCAGGTGTGCCATGCTGAGTTGACTATTTTTGTCATTTCAATATATTGTACCAAAACACACTGCTTATAATATTTAGCAAAATCATTACAGATTATTAATTGTAAAGTTTGTTTTGCTGCTATTCATCTACTGCTGATATCCACCCACCCACATCATACCATCCATGTACCTGACTGTTCTCCCTAACAAAAAATTGACAGAGAATGGGAGAATATGTGTTAAGAAGCATAAAAAATGTTTTAAGCCATTTGGAAAATATCCAAGTGAGAAATGCGAATGTAAAAGTTGCAAAAGCATTTTCATCAACCAGAAGTCTTGATTGAAACAGTGTTTTTTAAAATATGTATCGTTCAGTTCTGTCAAGTACAGTGCTACTCTGAAATAGTACTTGTATAAAAAATAGCCTCCACTTACTCTGCAGAACTACAGCGTTTTCATATTCAGAGGCAACTTCAGTCAGGAAAAACATTAATATTGCTTTATATATTCCTGGTAGTCCTAAAGAGCAAGAATGGCCTGGGAAGAAGGACCTGTACTTTTGTGCATCAACCAACAGAGGCCAATGGATCTATTCATGTGTGAAGTTAAGCACTTGTACAAATATTTAAATGATTAAAGATTGCCTTCTACCAAATTATATCTGATCAATCTCACTTTCATGAAATAATTCACATTACTGAAAGATGAGTTTTAAGAAAAGTGACACCTATCATAACTGTGCATTTATAACTTTCATTACAAGTGACAATAAATGATTAAGAAAGAACCTGTCTGACTGTCAGATCCAAGATAAGGTTACAGTTATAGGAAACTGAAGACATTTAACAGATGTTACCGAGAGATAGATACTGAATTCTATGTTGCTCTTTCTGATAAGTCACTTTTTTTGAATATCAACCTGTATTGTGAGAGAACGAACAATTAATATAGTGCTACTTTTTTTGATCTGTCAATAAAACATCTATGTCAAAAAACATCTGGGTTTTACACGCAGTGAAAAGAATACCTCAATGGAATCACATCCAGTGACTTTCAAGTCCTCACTGTTGCAAAGCTGCCATAGTGCAATCTACGCTCTTACGGATACCTGTGTAACTTTTATGGTCATGTGTGGGTCTGCACCAAATGCGAAGAGCATCCCCACTCTTCTCCTTGCCATCCTTACCATATATTCAGAGTGACAGTTGGTGAAAGAAGCAGTCAGTTATTTTTTCCTGGCTAAGAAGATGCCTTCATATTTGCGCCACTCTGGAGGATCTCCTTTCTAAGTGAGCAGTGAACAGATTTCCACACAAGTAACTGAACAAACCCTAGAGAATATTTCTACAGTCAGCAGCTGCTGGTTATGGGTCTAATTCGCTGCCTCCATCTGTGAGTATTCAAAAGCCTACTTTGGAAAGCAGGGCTCTGGACTACTGAAAAAGATCCAAAAAAATGGAAGCTTGAAAATAGTTGGAATGTTGCAACACAGTTGAATAAAGAAAATTCAGTAATTAAAGAAAAACTCGCTGCTTTTTTTACAAAGAAAAAATCTCCCTCAGCCATTCCTGGTGATTCTCTGGAGCTGTTGTAAACAAAGGAAAGACACTTGAGCATATTCACTGTTGTGAAGAGTCCTAGGAAGGCTAAAGGATGAAAATTGTATTAAGACCTCAAGTTTAGGCACACAAACACTGCTTCTGCTCCCAGATTCAGCTAAGGGATGGTAGGTACAGTTTTCACTTTCTGGAAGACCTCTCCTCAATATACCAAAGAGAGCTTTTAATGGAGTCTTTACTAATACAGTGAATACCAGATGTAAAAATGGTAACTACTTCAATCTAATTTAGCAGAATAACAGCAGCAAGGAATTCAACTGATCTCAACTTCAAAACTATACATCCTCAGACTCAACTTCAGCCTAGGTATTTTATTTAGTGTCAGCTGCATATATAAAATAACCAAACCCAAAGAAATTCAAAGAGAACTTATAAAAGCCCACTGTACATATAGGAGCAGTGGTTTTCAACTTGTGACACTGAGCCCCTGAAAGTCTGCAGACCACTTCCATGGGCACCAAGAAAATTGCTTGTTGAGATGTTGTTATTTTATCAGTCAACAGATCAATGTATTTTAAACTTATAGGACTGTGATTTATATGAATGTAATAAATTTGACTTTCTTCAATTAAAATAAAAGCAGAAACAGACTCACAAGCATTTATAAAAATCACAATACTTACTTTGTGCATTGAGACAGACAAACCTAACCCAACTGACCAAAGCAAAAAACAGAGATCTAGAAAGTGCCATGAGCACTGCAGAAAAAATATCCTACTGAAGGCAAAAATGTCATTTCTTACATACTATACTTGTAAAGAATAAGTTGATTTGTCATATCATAAGTTAGTTGTTATCTTGACAAACGCTTCAGTGAGAACAAGGCAAAAGCCTGGAATAAACCTTTGAGAGCAATCCACAAATTATATAACATGCTTATCATTTTCAGCTTGTGAGACCAAAGTCCCTTTTGGGCAATAAAAATAAACCAACAAGAAAATACCACTTTTTGTGTTACAGCACAAACAACAAAGTCTATTTTTATTTTAATATTCAACATGAGATGAGAATAAATAAATTAGCAAGATGTCCTGACCAATATGAGAGAAACCTACATATTCCCTAGGAAAGAAAACTAAATGGGGTGTCAAAAGGCAGAGACCAGCATTGCCCCTGTTGATCTCATAAAAATGGCAGAGTATCTTCTCATAACTCTGTTCCACAAGGAATAAGTACAGAATTCCTGTTGTGAAAACAGTAGTTACTATTTGATGCAATGAAAGCACACACCTCTGAAGCGTGCCTAGTATTTTACAGATTGTATACACTGAAAATAGGTTTAGCAGGCAGTTAAAACATTTTACTTCAATGAAGATTCCTCAGAAAAAAAAAGAGACACTAAAAGCTTGCAGAAAACTTTCAAATGATACAGCTAATCATGCAGTTTGTTTCAATCATTTGAAGGTAAAAATACCTTTAATTCAAAGGAGCAACAGATTACGCAGTAAGGAAACTGCTGCCAGACCAAGGTCTTTTCATGTTTGTGCTAGCATGTTTTATCACCATGGATACTAAAGTAATTACTATAGTTTGAATGAAAACATGAAACAATAACACTGCATATAATAACTAAAAATAAAATTATAATTGTGGTTTCCTTGCCCCAAATAGTTGAAATCAAAACATGGAAGCAATTCAAGCAGACGCAATTAAAAAATATTAAAAGAAGTTCAGTCACAGGCACCGTCTCTTTTGAACAAAGGCCAAATCCAGCCAGGATTATTCATTCAGTGGCATTATTACTAGAGCCAAATCTCAGGCAGTTATTTTTCCTCCCCTGCATGATTGTTCCCTGTGTCCATTATGGCCAGGCCTTAGCAAGGTTATGCAGCAAAACACAGAAGACAGATTTGTGCACAAAACACCTCCTGGGAAGAAGAAAAAGGAAGAGAAGTTACCTGATCTTGTTCACTGAAGAGCATCACATACCTTTGTGCTATTATAGCTAGGCCAGAGGCTACATAAGCTGGTACTTGTACCAAAAAGTTCTTCTAGCAACCAAGCCTCCTGACCACTGGAAACATTTATGTGCTGGAATCTTAATCCACTAACGAATATCTACTTTTGGATATTCCAAATCACAGTGAAGGTAAAGCAGCTTCAATATTTTCAGGGACCTCTTATTAGCAAGAGGCATCCCAGAGAGCTGGAAGCTCAGTGATGAGAAGTGGCACGAGACCTTAGAGTATAAAACTCCAGGAGGATCTCCCTTGTTATCTATGAGGAAGAAGCCTAGAAGCTGCAGGAGATAGGCCATTAGCGTGCACCAACCCAGTGCAAAACCAAATGTAAGTTAAAGGTCACCTACAGGCAGGTGTAGAATAAAAACTGCTGCTTGGATGCAGTGTAATGTGATTATACACTCTTTGTAAGCTGTAACAGCTGTTTAGCTGGGAGGGTCCTAGACCAAGGCTGCCATACAGGAGTCTTCCTTATGCTCGGTTGTTCTTCTCAGGGATCAGCACTCCAAGCCCAGACAGAGAAGTATCATGACAGTCTCAGCCATCGCCACCTGTGTCTCATAACAGAATCAGGCCCAGAACAGAGTTCAGATGAAGTTCATTTGTTTTCTACACTCAGCAGGCTGGGAAAGAGGAAGATGGAGACATACATTTAAAGTGAAATGATTTGTAACACCAAACAAACTATAGAACAGGCAGGAATACAACATGGCAAGGGTGGGGTGGTGGAAACTGTAATTATTTCAACTGACATTGAACACCATTAAACCAGAAAACATCAGTCCAGCATCCAGTTATGTCACAAAGGACAGCATTGCTTGCTGAGCACGCAGGGCTCAACAATGGAAAACAGCAGGACACACAATTCTCCCACACCAGACTGACAAGTGACATGCATCTCCTAAGCGCCCAGTCCTCCCCAAACTGAGGATGCTACCCACTTGCAACAGCAGCAGCACCTATCAAATTAGTATTGAAGGTCCCTGTGATGCCCAAATTAGAGGAGCTCATGCAGCCCTGTGCAACTTTCTGTCAGTTGCTGTAGCCTTCAGACTGGCTGATGGTTCTGTCAACCTCCACCATCACAATGCTCAAAGACAGGATGAGACATTAACCTCAGGGACACAGCCATTCTGTGCTGTCACTTGGCCTCAAGCCTGGAAAAGCCTTTGGCTGATTTTATTTATAGATAGAGCTAATAGGGGATTCATCAGTAAATCTATTCCTGTAGTAATATAAATTTTATGTGAGTGCAGTCTTACTTCCTAATCATTAAGAAATAGAGAAAAAGCTCACAACACAGTGATACAGCTCATACAGATTAGATTACACCAAGAACAGCTGGAGGGGGAATGTCTTCAGTGTACATCTATGTATACTGCTCTCTTGGACTTCAATCATAAGATTTTACATTTGCCTAGTGTGGAGAGGGAGTTACCTAAAAGGAAGCAGGGAACTTCACATAATTGCTCAAGCAAGCATCTGATGCACAGGAGCAATTTCCCAACACAATACAGTATGTCCATACACTCAACAGGATATAATGGTTTTAAGAAAATTGATTCCCTTCTGGCACAGAGAAGTATCCTCTTAGTCACATCAGATATGCCCATGCTATTCATAGTTCTGTTTACAGACTGGTGCAACCATATGTCCACTTTTCTCCTAACACATTCTCTTTCTCTCTTGAAGCCTTTGCTGAATTTAAAATTTCTCCAAGATATCTAGACATCAAGCAAATAGGCACAGCTCCACAGTGCAACAAGTTAGTTTAAACACACGTGACGTAGGACATACACTGTAGCCTTCCCACTATACCAATTGCACATATACAGGACATCCACATAGCAATTTCTAAAAACAGAATCATGGAAACTAATCCCAGTTGAAGATTTAACAAACTGTTTAAATGGTATGATCAGCCCTGTGGCAGCAGAAGGCAAAGTTAAACAGGTTTCTAATGATAGAATGCTTTGGGCTGGAGGGGACCTTTAGAGGTCATCTAGCCCAATCCACCTGCAGGGAGCAGGGACATCTTCAACTAGACCATGTTGCTCAGAACCCAATCCAGCCTGGCCTTGAATGCTTCCAGGGAGGGGGCTTCCACTACCTCTCTGGGCAACCTGTTCCAGTGCTTCACCACCCTTATTTTAAAAAATTTCTTCTTTATCTACCCAGTCTAAATCTACCCTCCCTTAGTATAAAGCCATTACTCCTCGTCACAGAATCACAGAATGGTAGGCGTTGGAAGGGACCTCTGTGGGTCATCTAGTCCAACACCCCTGCCAAAGCAGGGTCACCTACAGCAGCCTGCACAGGACCTTGTCCAGGCAGGTCTTGAATATCTCCAGAGAAGGAGACTCCACAACTTCCTTGGGCAGCCTGTTCCAGTGCTCCGTCACCCTCAGAGGGAGGAAGTTCCTCCTCATGTTCAGACGGAACTTCCTGTGCTTCAGTTTGTGCCCATTGCCCCTTGTCCCGTTGTGGGCACTACTGAAAAGAGTCTGGCCCCATCCTCCTGACACCCACCCTTCAGATATTTATAAGCATTTATTAGGTCCCCTCACAGCCTTCTCTTCTTCAGGCTGAACAAGCCCAGCTCCCTCAGCCTCTC
>Ga0065711_1047395_pt1 | contig 12350 bp, 11 predicted proteins | sample Hoacrofraction12_FD_59098 | JGI IMG/M metagenome (GOLD analysis project Ga0065711, IMG submission 59098) | Hoatzin crop microbial communities from Cojedes, Venezuela - Epithelial fraction 12 v2 (version 2) | ecosystem: Host-associated > Birds > Digestive system > Esophagus > Crop | place... | reverse complement strand
ACCCTCAGAGGGAAGAAGTTCTTCCTCGGGTTCAGCTGGAGCTTCCTCTGCTTCAGTTTGTGCCCGTTGCCCCTTGTCCTGTCGCTGGGCACCACTGGAAAGAGCCTGGCTTTGCCTGAGAACTTCTGAAAGGCGAGTCTGTGTTGCTCAGTTGTGTGACCAGTTTAAAAGGACCCCTGAATTTGAAATCTGCCTTGCTTTTTGTAAGAATTAGGATTTTAATTTGTCCTTCCTCTTCTTCCCCCCGCTCCTAGCGCAGCCGCTCTGTTTATACAGTCGCATTCTGCAATTGTGTTTGGCCTTCCTGTTTCTCAGGAAGGTTCCAGCAAGGTGGTAGCGCTTGCCGTCAGCCACAAGCTCTTAGTTAGAGACAGGAAACACGGCTCTCTTTTCCTCATTTTTTTAATGTATTCTGAGCAGCTTCTCAGATTGATGGAGAACAGGAGTGAGGTGGGTTTGTTTTCCTGGCAGCTTCGGGGCCGACAGTTGTGCTCAGCCTGGCTTCTTCCCCTCCAAAGTTTCCCCTAGAAACTATTTTCAAGTAAAGGAAGTTCACTGATGTGCAAGGTAAATGTGTCTAACAAACATTGCTCTGTTCTGCTTCATTCCCAAGAGGAATTTATTTTTCATTCTTCATTCCTTCATTCTGAGGATCCAGCTGCTAATTATAGCAGCATATATTAATAATATATTAATAACTGAATCTTCCCCCACCAGTACTGTTAGATGAACAATTTTTGGCAAGTCCTTTTACCTCGTGATTCTTGTCCTGTCCAAATTCAGAAGATGACTTCTGTAGGGTGAGCGTGGATGCCCGGTATGTCCGTTAACCCTTGTTATCTGACAAAGAAATGAGAAACGCTGCTCTCTAAGAGGTGAAGTTACGGAATCTGCATTCAAGGGACATTTCAATGTCACTTAAGAGGAGCTAGTAAAAGAAGCTACAAGCATTGTCTCGCTACACCTTGGGGGGTTTTCAGTAGTATTGGCCCCTCTCATCCTTACCCACTGACTGTCATAAAGCTGAGTGGTCTGGATTCTCCCAGGAAAGGTCCCTGGGAAGCAGCGTGGTGGGGACACTCGTGCAAAGCGCTGCTGCACGGCAAGGGACGGGCTCCCGGCCACGCTGCCCCGCGGACAGCAAGAAGTTAAGGGGTCTCTCCCTTGTGAAGAACTGAGCGATCATCTGGCACCTGCTGTGGAGAGCGTTTCTCTGCCATGCTCCTGCAGTTAATCTCGTTCAGATAAAGTTGTCCTTTTTTTAAAAGGCTGCTGGCGCAGATGACGTGGGAGGGCAGGAATTCCACTGCCCGTCGGACTGTCCATGTTGGGAAGCGGCGAGATTGCTCCCGCAGTATCGGAAATTAGGCTGCATTTTTATTTGGAAAAAGGTCGAGGTGTGGGATGGGGGTCGCCGCTGCGGAGCCTTGTTCCCTGTAAAGGCGGCGAGCAGGTGTGCTGCTGCGTGCTCAGCTGCCGACCGGCTTTATCCAGTGCTCCGGGGAAGGGGGGCCGGGGGGGGGGGGATATTTTGGCATTTGCTTTGGGCGGAGGAGCCCAGGCCGTAGGTTGGCCTGCTAACCCAAAGCAGGAATATATGCGGGACCCTCCAGGAATGGTCAAGGAAGCGAAGCAGGGACCGCTTGAGCTAACCAATGTCAAAGAACTGCAGCTTGGCAGCATGGAGCAAGCAGAAGGTAAAAACTACCTTTCCCCATCCCTGTCTACAAGAAAAATCTGTGTGCAGTTCCTCTTTACGTACTAACTGTAGCCACGGACATGTTTCGTGTGTTTAATCCTTGTGTGTAACAGCGTGGTCGTCTCATGGCACGTTCTGCAGCCAGGCTCCAGGTCCCTCTGGGTACCCTTGCCTGGATGGTCAGGTCGGGGCATTCACTAACTTTGACGTGTTCACATACTTTTCTGTGTCCAAAAATGGCCGTTAAAGTAAAGAATGACCCCCAAAATTTGTGGAGATAATGTATGACGATACAACTGGGTGCCAGTTTAGTACAAAATCAGCTATTCTGTGACATTCTTTGCTCCACAGCACCGACCCGTGGTGGAGGTTACGGGAGGAGCAGCCAAGGCAGCCAGGTAGCCACACTGGGGTTTCTGTGAGAAAAGGTTTTGAGCAGACTGAAGTGATCTTCTGTCCCCAAGAACAGAGGACACTTGAAATGGAACCAAAGCCACTGCCACATGCTAAGAAATTGCGATCTTAGTTCAGTAAGAAATGGAAATATTTCATACACTGCTAATATTCGGTGCTGTTTTCTGCGATTCAGCTGGGGCTGGTTCCTTGCGGCTGCCCGGGCGTCTCTGCGGTGGCTGCTCCCAGGAGGTGGCGGTCGAAGGCTGCTCGGGTGCTCCTGCCAGGGAGCGTTGCTCCTGGGGTTCCTCTAGTTCAGCAGCTGAGCCTTCTTTATTGCCAGCAAATTTTGATGGTATTGTACTCTTCAGGTGCAAAAGGCAATTTCCCAAATATTCAGAATTTTGCCGAGTGATGATATTTTTTCCAGGGATTTCCTGCCCTGTTTCAGCCTGTGCAAGCTAGCTTCTGGGAAAGCTGTAATAGGTCTGCTGGAGGTTGTTTAAAATGTCAAATTGTGTTGACTCACTTAAAAATGGGAAAGAGAACTACCGACAGAGGCAGGATGCTCGCACCTCTGCCTGCATTTCATTCATCAGCTGGCAGGAGATGGACTTTCATCCCGCTCCGTTTCATGCAGCAGTTTCGTTAATGCGAAGACGCAGCCCCGGAGGACTCCAGAGAGTCGTGGGCGTTGTTCCCTGACGCAGCGACCAGCCGCTCAGCGTTGTGTGTTGACACCCGATGTCCAGCGCCGAGCGCAAACCCGTTTCCGCATGTTCAGAGCTTTGCGCTTGTGACGGTCGCCTCCAGTGCGTTCAGTAACTGCGGGGACGTTCGGGGGGGAAGAGGTGTTGCTGGCTTGCTTTGTTCTGTGTTTGCAGCACACTCTGCTCTGCTCTGGATTTCTGGATTGGTTTTTTGGTTTTAAACAAGTACATTTTCCCTTTTTCTAGAAGAACTTTAAAGGACTCTGGACAAGGTAGCCAGTTTCAGGAATGTGATTGCTCTGACATTTGCTGCCTTTTCACCTCTTACCATGATGCTGCGTGGCATTAATTAATGCAAAGGGATAACATTGATCGTTTAAAGGCTTCCAGCCTACGCGCTGTCTCTCCCAGCCCCAGACTTTGGGAGTTCTCAGTAGATACTGCTGCTGTATTTTCCTCTTCTGGCAGAAGAAATACAGAGCACCCGGGGCTGAGCGTGCGCGGGGCTGCGCTCCCACCTGCGGCTGCCGTCCGGGCACCGCTCAGTGCGTGCGTCGCAGCGGTCAGCGTGCAGGGGAGGTGCGTCGAGCCGGCTGCCGTCGGAGTACGGCGCGAAGGGAGCCGCTCTGCCTGCTGACGGGCGTGTGGAGAGATGAGCCTGGGCAGATGGGGAAGCACACACAAAATCGAGAACTGTGCGATGGGAAGTATTCTTGGAGCGTCAGCTGCTGTCCCTGTAACCTCAACCCATTGTAAACATCACGTCAGAGCGTGCGTTTTGAGGAGGGATAAAGGGTACTTGTTGTTTTCATTAACAAGTGACAAAGATCACAAGCCTCTTAATCTCTTGGATCAGCACCTGAATGTGTTGAGCAAAGCAAAGCTGTTGCAAATAAAGAAGTTCATCTTGTGCTTGTTAACCTGCTAATCATACTGTAAATAGATGATTGAAATTCAGACATTTAAACTTCCAAGAGTTGAGAATTCACAGTCCAGATTGAAACACAATGGCAGCTCACAAGGGCCAGGACTACCTGGAGAGAGAAAAGCAAAGGCCTGAAAATGGTGAATACTCAGCTGAGCCTTTTCGAGCCAGCTGTGAAATGCTTTGAGAGCGTGATCCTGAAATCTTGTTGTCCCTCTGTCCTCAGCTTATTAAATAACTCCGCATTGTCTGGCTGCCTCTCCCCTCGTGCCCAGCTCCAACACTTGCAGAGTCTGAGCTGTTACCCCTCTCTCCTGTCTGTAGAGTGGGCTTCTCGGAGGAGGGGCAGCCGGCTTCTGGCCCTTTCTCCGATGAGTCTTCCAGTTGCTACAGGCTGACGTGCAGAACGTGCTAGCACAGGGATGGAGGCAGTGAAGAACTGAGTCCTGTTGTTGGATGAGAGAGCAGGAGAGTTTCTTTTTGTGACTCTTTCCATGTAGTTGTCAATGACTGATTTGCTGTTGGGTACATATTTTATTCCCTAACTTAAGGAATTGTATTTTGGGAACTGCTGTCAGCATTGTTGCCTGCAAAACATGCACTTGCTTCGCTTTCCTCCCCCAGCTTATAGATAGTTTCTCAGCCAATGGCAAATTTCCAGTTTGTAGGAATGCATCGCTGGGATGCTGTACTTTTCCGATTGCTTCCAGGGGAACAGCATGAGTACTTGAGGCTTTTGCTGGTGTTTTTTCCCCTGTCTTCCTTTTTTCTCTGTCTTTGTGTGTGTGTGTGTGTATATTTACATATATATATGTGTATATGAGAGATAGGGAGGGAGAGAGATGTGTGATAAGAATTTTTTAAATTGCTGCAGTGTTTGGGATAGCGATTCTGTGCTCTTAAGAAAAGCTATTCCGAACATTTTTAGAGTCTGGGTATCTGTGTGGCTAACGTATGCTGAACGCACCTTTTTGTGTGCAGGAAGCCAGACCCGAGCCTGGCTTCCCTTACCCAGGTTATCCAGAGCTGGAAGAACCAAAAGTCTGTCCTGGCTTCCAAGAAAACTGTCGCTGCAGTTCCTAGTCCAGTCAGTGCAGTTCAGAGTCACTCCTAAACTAGACAGAGAATTTGGGCTGAGACGAGCAGAGCCGGAGGGCCAGCGCAGCGGCCTCTGCCCTCGGCAGGCTTTGCTGGAGAAGAGCCGCAGCCAGCACCGCCCCAGTTCACGACCATCAGCGCCGCGTTCGCGGGCGCCAGGCACCCGGTGGTCACTGTCTGCCAGCTCGCATTGGTACTGCGCGTCTGGGGACGTGGGCTTAGGGGAGGAGGACCCGATGGGGATGGAGGGAACCCGCTGTGGCCCGCTGCAGCTCCTGGGGCTGCGCATCTCGATTCTTGGTGTGCTAACAGCAAGACGGAATGCCTTGAATCCACTTTGACAAGGGGGCAGCTGTAGTGTTTAGTTTCCAAATGCGGTGCCAAGTTTTGACGCGCGTAGGTGAGTGTCTTTTAGGCAAGTGCTTTCCCAGTGCTGGGTCACTGAAGTGTGAGAATGTGAAACTTCAGCAAGCTTTACGGATGCTTGGTGTTCCCTCTGGGGCTGGGCGCATGGCGTTTGCCTCAGCTGCTTCAGTCTCCAGGTGCTAGGAGCTCAGGGAAGGAAGGAAGGAGACCAGCGTTGTAAGAAGATTAGCAGAAGCTTCAGTGTTTCTTGGAGAAATCCATCATCTGTTCTTGCTGTCTGTGCACTAACTAACAGGGGATTGTCATTTCTTTTTCTACATCACTTACCCTTTACTTGGGAGGGATTTCTCTCCAGAATGTGGTGTTTCTTTTGTCTCTGGCACAGGTTCTCTGACATACAGATTTGCTCTTGTATTCCTGGTTTACCAGCTAGTACATCCAGGCTTACTGCTGCCCTGGTCTGAATCTGCCCTTCTGTTAATATTTTGTTGCAGCTGCTTTTGCCTTGAGGTGGTGATGGCGAGCTGGGCTCCATCTTTCTGTGTAGCACTGTCCTGATGAGAAGGGCTAGCAGAGAAAATAGACGTTTTCTTGAAAATAGGAAGAATTAAGTGGGAGCCAGATTCATCATCCAGTTCTCAGCTTCACAAATCAAAGCCCGTAACTCTCCCGTGGCGGCAGGACACTCTGGTCTCTGTCTCGGGGAGCTATAAACTTCGGCAGTGTTTTTGCTGACTCTCACGTAGGCATCTTTAGCAATTTATATTCTGCTGCTTGTACTTGCAACCACAACTCTGGGAAAAATCTGTTCTGCTTTACATGTGCCTTGAACTTGGCATGCTGGCTGCTCTTATCGAATGTGTTTCTCAGAGAAAGCTTATTGCAAGCAAGTACAACGCACAGGAGCATTTCTTTGGAGATCTGCTAGGACTGTGTGATGTTTGCCTGAATTAATAGGCTGACACAGATACAGCACTTCAGCAAGCAATGTGTTTCTTAAAAAGGTAATTAAAAACTCTGTGGATGGTTTACAGACCGCCTCACACCCCGGTTGCTGTCTGTGCCCTGCAGCTTGCTGCGATCGGCAGTTTTTCTGCTTTGGAGAGCAGCGTATTGCTCTCCCTCTGTCATCCAGCTCGGCCTTGCTTTGTGCTGCATCCGACTTCCCATCTCCTTTCAGTGAATTTGTTCTCTCTTTCTTTCTTCCATCCCATTTAGCACACTCGGGTCTCTTAAAATTCAGCTCGTAAGCAAAGTGAAGCATCACCTAAAATGGTAAAATCTGTCTTTACCCTCCCTCCCCCCCCAAAGAAAAAGGCAAAAGACAAGTGGAGCAGAAATGTGATTGAATTGCCAGCAGGTCTGCTGTCTGCTGTCTGCATTTGGAATATTTACAGCACAACCACCTTCTTTCATCACCGGGAAAAGGCTGTAGCTGCTTACTCGGAGAAACCAGCTATGTCACTGTGCAGTGGCTCTGCCAACTTGTTTCAGAAAATTCAGTTATCTCATGCTTGTAAAACGGCTTTGGGTGGGCTCCAAGAAGTGGGGAACTGCGTAAATGGAAAGAACCCAAAAGTCAGCAATCGATAAAGGCTGCAGCCCAAACTGAGCCGCTCTGACTTGCAAAATGTGCTCGTCTGAAGATGAAGTCACTGTTACAGGTTGGGCACCCAAAACTGCTGCTGAGGTTTTAACATATTCCTGGTTTTATATACAGTCTGGGAGAGGGGAGGAAAAAAGTCTGGGAGGATGACAGGGTCAGAGACACAAAATGGTTTTTCTCTGGCTGTACCCATGCGTGCCGTGTCTGTACACAGCGCTGAGACCAGGGCAGTCCTGCAGCCTCGCTGCGCTGCTGCGGACCTGCGGCTCAGCCCTCCGCACGGCTCGGCAGCGGCACGCCCGGCCGCCCGCGAAGCCGCTGACCTGCTCTCTGCCTCACCTTTATTTTTTTTTTTTGAAACTATTTTGAAAATCTCTTTTGTCCTCTCTCACCTCCTGGGACAGGGAGTTCAGTATTATTTTCTGTCACGTGCAGAAGTACTGCAGCTGCTGCGAGCGGGATCTCGTGTTGCTCCCGCGTACCAGGAGTGCTCCTGAGCGAGCGCAGCGTGCCCACGGCATACGTGCTGCCGTATGAGCCGAATTCCTCCTCGGGCAAAGGCAGGTCTCATCTTTCCTTCTCTTATTCCTCGCCTGCATCCTTATTGCAGAGTAGGAGACATCAATTCCGGTGATTCAAAGCCGTTGCAGTAAACCATCCACCTTACTTAGCTACAAATTTACTTGGTTTATGTGTTTCAGGTTTGTTTGTTTTTTCCCCCACCACTGCTCTGAACTTAATTTGCAGTATATTTTGCAAATGCATTCTTCCTGTAGGTGGCTTATTACTGCTGGATGCTGTGCAAACAGCGGCTGTTCCGCTTGTGTCCAAAGCTGCAGAAAATGCTTATTGTTCCCTGCATGTGCCATTGCCGGGGTAGCACACGCACTGCAGCGAGGAGAGCCGGAGAGAACTACTCGTCTGCAAAACGAGGAGTTGCACAGCTTTCACTCGTCAAACAGCAGCTTTTTTGTTCATGAAAGAGCGAATTCTTGGGAGGCAATCATCCCTCTGAACTGCAGGCCCTTCGCGTGTTGGCGTATCCATCACAGCTCGTGTGTCCGTCGGGATAATCAATGGGAAGAAATGAGCTCCTCCGCAACGCACTCGCGTGGTCGGTGCTGGAGGCTCTTTCCGAAGGTGATAAATTGCGCCCTGAAAGTGCAGTTCGGTGAGCCTGGCCAGCTCGGGTGTCGACATCTCCATCGTAGCCAGCTCCCAGAGCGTGATTCATCTCCTCCAGGAGTCTGCAGTGCAGGCATCTCCAGCACAGACTATCGATCCTCTCTGGGGATCAGGGGAGTTTGGGGCGTGATTTGTCAGGTCGAATACTTCCACCAGTTTTAGGTGAGAAGACTCTGGCGTGTGCCCCGCCAGCGCCCGAAGTGCGAGGTGACTCGCTGCTGTGGAGGTACCTCCGAATGACCCGCGGAACCCCCCGTTAAGGGCAGCATCTCTGCGGAGTGCTGGAGGTCACCCTGCGTTTGGCTGCACACCCAAATCGGCGCTGAACGCAGCATCGTGAAGGGGGATAAAAGCCATCGTGGAAGGTGATTGGAGAAGGATCCAGATTTCTGTGATTCATTGAGGTTTTGTCATAGTGCAGCAAAGATAGTAAACTTCCTAATTAATGTCTGAGCTTACTGGCTCAGATGCAAAATCTGTTCAGCCCATTGCCTGTGACAGGAGTGGCTGTAGTGGAGAGCCAGGAAGAGTCCAGGGGCAAAGTAAGCGTATTCCGTGATAGATCTTCATCCCTCACTGGGCTAATTATTCTTTGACCGCATCGAGATCTTTGATACTCTGTTAACCTGTGGCAGTGACAGACCTACGAAAGAACATTTCATTTCAGGCACCCTCATCTTTGTACAGTGAGACAGTGTTAATAACCGTTCGCTGTGAACCAGGCTGAAGAGTCCAATCTAATTAATCCTTTCTAAGATGGAAGCCACTCCACCAGTATGGAGATCAGGCTCTGCGGGAGCGCTGCTGAATTCCTCTCCGGTTCCTCCACAGTGAGTGGCAGTGCAGAGAGCTCTGTTTATGTATTTCAGGTGAATAATTCTTATGAAATCTCCCCGTTGAATGAAATCTAGTGGTGACCAGCTCTGTATTTTAACTGTGTGCCTCTCAGTAATAAGGGACTCGGTTTACTCCAATGTGTGAAGGTCGTTTCTTTGATTTCATAGCTTTTTTCAAGGTGTTTTGTAAGATGCCTGCAGTTCAGCAGGTTTCTAGCCTGATGGGTTTCATGTTGATGAAGACAGCAGATTGCAGGAATATGATCATGAATATAATGACAGGAAGGAGGGTCGGAGGAATGTGCCAGTGCAGGATTTCTGTTCTGGAGATCTTTATCTGAACGAGAGGTGGTTTGCGGGTTTTTTTTCTGATGATGCAGTAAGACATGCAATGGACAAATAATATGCTAAATAGTTGCACCTTCTTTAACAGAACATGTTCAACGCCAAAGAGTTTATTTAGAGACCCTAGGGAGAACATAATGCGAGCGTTTGTGTGTCGTATGCTTCTAGGAAAGCTGTCCCAGAGCAGAAGTCGGCAGTAGTCTTGGTGGATGGAGCTGAAATTATTTTTGTCCATGTGACAGTGAAGAATATCTCAGCTCTGGAGCTTGCAGAAACAGGAAGGCAGAGCAGCTGTTTTTATTTTAACCTCTGCTGCCCTTTTTTCTTTTCAGGTCATATCTGACTCCAGTGCGGGATGAGGAAGCAGAATCGCTGAGGAAGGCACGATCCAGGCAGGCCCGGCAGACTCGCAGGTCTACGCAGGTAAGGAATGGAAGTACTCAGGTTTGCGTGTAGGATGGAGAGCTGATGAACAGAGGCAAGATTTTCTTTTCCTCTGACTGCGAGGAAACATTAGTCTGGCCAGGTGTAAGCCTGCTGGGCGCTTTAAACCGACCTGGAAGACTTGAAATCTAATAGCATAAATGTAAGAATTTTCTGTTTTCCTTGCTCTGCAGGGTGTGACGCTGACAGACCTTCAGGAGGCAGAGCGAACCTTCAGCCGGTCTCGGGCCGAGCGGCAAGCTCAGGAACAGCAAAGCGAGAAAGCGGAGAGCACTGAGCCCGCTGAGGACAGCAGCGAGAGACAGGAGACCCGCTCACGGTGGAGCAGAAATACAGATGAGGAGGTGACCCTCCTGGCCTCGCTTCCCTTTGTTTCAGAGTTAAGGAAACCATTTAGGATAGCTGAGATCAGGAGAAATTCTGTTGGGGATGTCTGTCTGCTTTAAGGGGAGCAGACTTGCTGAAGAGAAGCAATGCTGAGGAGCAGCGCCTCCCCTCGGCGATCTGCACGAGGGACGGGGGCAGGGAGCTGTTAGAGGTTAGCTGTTCCTTTGCTCTCTGCTGGGAGCTTCACTGTTCTGTCTCTTGCCAGAAAAATAAAACTGTAAATCACAGAGAGTGGAATGAGAAGGCTAATGATAGCAATGTGGCCCGGATCCATTCTTGCTGTGCAGACTGGGCTGAGGCGCTGTGTTCACATTTTTCCACAGATGTTCAGTGTGTAATGGAAAGCCAGAGAGACCAGTTTTCTCCTGCTGCCATCGCTTCTGGTTTTTTACTCTAAATCATTCGTTTCTATTAGATAACTTGTTTGTCCTGCTCTTGGCTGTAGGGACAAAGGGATCGATCCCAGACTTCCCTGCGAGGGGAGGGTGCTCTCACTGTAGCTGAACAGGGCGTTTAACGTTAGTCCCAGTCTGATGGAGTGAACCTGATCTGGCATGTGGAGGTGATCCCTTCAGCAGCAGTGAAGAAAACACGACACTCTGAAGGATTACCCAGTTCCCTGAAATCCCAAATCTGCTGGTACCTCTCCATTTTTCTAACTTTTTGTCATGGTTCTTTGTTTATAGACTGTCTATCGGCGATTAAGGTGCCCAGTACAACCAGACAAGCCTACGACACCTGTATCTCCTTCAACGTCAGCACCTCTCCTTTATACGAGTTCCTACCTGACTCGAACAAATAAGTATCTAGGTCTTGACTCTGTGAACCCAGCAGACTTCAGAGGTGCAGCCACAGAGATGGAGAAAAATGGTAGGTACCCAGGAGAACGAAGAACAGTCAGAGCTCAAGGATTTCCCTGAGTTTTAGAACTTTCAGTGTGTACAGACAGAGAGAGTGAGTTCACTAGTTACTCTGAGAGGAGCGGTATGGGGAGCTGCCATCTCACCAAACGTTCCTTGTTGAAATGGAAATCCTGATGTAGGGTACAGCCTGTGCTGGTAGCGGAGAGGGATGAAAGGATGTTTTCCATTTTGGATAAATAAATGAGATAGTAATCCATGGAGCGTTCAGGTCTTAGAGCTGGGGGGAGTGATTGTGCTAGTACAGTTTGTCCTTAGAACAGGAGTAAGACAGGATGATTTGGGGAGAGCTGACAGCTAGGTTAACCTCTCTGGGCTCTGAGAAAGGAAAAAGTGTGAGTAACCAGATGTGATAGGGCACGAAGATTCCATTTCATTTGGTTTAATAACTCCTTTGTAATATAAAACAAGCCAGAATGACCTTAATCAGCTTGAAAAGAACCCCAGTACCTTAGCAAAAGCACAAATGTAAATCACTGAAACCAAAGCAGTCTTTCTTTGCTTGGCCAGAGTGTGAAGATCAGGATTTAGACGACAGATCTCTGAACAAACAGTCCATCCGAGAGAGGCGGCGGCCAAAAGAGAGGCGAAGAGGCACTGGCATCATTTTCTCAACAAATGATGTAAGTTTGAGTTCCTTAGAGAAGAGAAACTCGTTCTGTAATATTCAGGGTGAATTTCCTTCCAATTCCAAGCTTCAGATTTTTGTCAATTCCGTTGATTTCCCGTTAGTCCTTCCCTCTCCAACTGTATTTCAGAATGGCGCTTCCAAAGGAATCGCATCCTTGTTTGGCCCGTGTAAAACCCAAGCAGCAGGCTCTGGGGAGCCTGTTCTCGAGCTGTGTATTGGTGTGATCCTTGTGGAATTGTGAAAGACCCCTCATGGGAGAAGAGAGGTTAGAAGTCCTTTGGAGGAAGGAGGTCACGAGCCACTGGGAGCATTTTCAAATTCTTGCACACCCAGATTTGGCTACATTTTAGGTGCCCTAAAAGGAAGGCAGTGAGGGATAAAACCGGTGTCTGGATCCCCTCACCAGCACCAGAGAACGCACACGGCATAAATGCAATGAGCTGCCTGTGTCATGGTTATTTCTCTGTCCTGGTTTCAGAAGGATTTCTTTGGTCTGAGGGGAGAAATCCAGCCCTCCAAACCTTGGTTAGAGACTCAGGTAGGAAAATAGATCACCTTTTTCAGCAGGAGAAATAAGTATTATGAAGCCATGGTTCTGAAGTCCACAACAATTCCGTTCCCAGTAGGGACATCCAGCCTTCCTCGTACGCCACAGGGGTCAAGGCTTCCTGCACAGTGCAATGGAAAAAAACCCCAAAGGTCTTCCCTGTGGCAGCAGCAGAGAAGTTGAGTATTTGGAGTTACAGGCAAGTTGAATAGGGCCCTGCTGGAAACCTCAGAATTTCTATTGAAAGACTTGCTGCAA
>Ga0065711_1010805_pt1 | contig 12350 bp, 6 predicted proteins | sample Hoacrofraction12_FD_59098 | JGI IMG/M metagenome (GOLD analysis project Ga0065711, IMG submission 59098) | Hoatzin crop microbial communities from Cojedes, Venezuela - Epithelial fraction 12 v2 (version 2) | ecosystem: Host-associated > Birds > Digestive system > Esophagus > Crop | place... | reverse complement strand
TCCTTCTCTGGAGATATTCAAGACCCGCCTGGACAAAGTCCTGTGCAGCCTGCTGTAGGTGACCCTGCTTTGGCAGGGGGGTTGGACTAGATGACCCACAGAGGTCCCTTCCATCCCCTACCATTCTGTGATTCCCTGTGATTCTGTGATTCTGTGATTTTTCTTAGTGTCAGACCTGGCCTTTGTCACCATGCCTTACATGGCTACTGCAGCCACAGGGGGATCCAACAGTTAAAAAAGGCCAGCTCCTGTCATCTAGACACCAGGGGACACCAAGATCTTCATGTTCACACTCACAACTCTTTCCTGGCTCCCTGTCAGCTGCTGCGTGAGGTATAAACCACTAGCTGCACTAAATAGAAAATGGCCACTCACCATTTCTCTCCCAGAGGCAAAACTCTTTGCAGCTGAAAGCAGGACACATGCAATAATTTCCTCCCTCTCCCAGCCTCCTCCAAACACACCTTAGAGCAAACCTAGAATCAGGCAACAAGAGCTACAAAATATTTTCCTTAGAGCAGTCTCTGCCTTGCAGCAAAACATGAAATTTTAGCTAATGGAACAGGTTTGTAAAGGCAGTCTGTGAAAAGTCAGGAGGAATTAGGGACAAACGCACATCTACAAATCCTGTTTGGTGAGGATTTGGGTCTGGACACCTGAAACCTTTCTCAAGTCCTGAACTTCACTCAGTGGATTTGCTCTGTTTCTTTTCTATCTGCATGCTGTAGAAGAAAGGTAACAGTTTTCTTTTGTCCCATTTCACAGACATTGTAAACACTCTAGTTTAGCTCAGTTACATACACAGTTTTCCTGTCAGAGCAAAATAGTTTACGAATTCAGATTCACACAGTTGTCTCTACTGCCTAGGTTAAAAAGCTTGATCTGCAATGCAACAGGGATAAAGTGATCATTCACCTACTTGTGGTCATGGCTTATTTTATTGAGCATTGCAATAGTTTAACTTCTCCCAGCAACACCTATATCTGTTCACGGGCAGCTGACACTGTGCCTTTGCGAGCTTTTGTTATTTTGTTAAAATTCTTGTGGGGAGGTTCAGTTGCAAAGTGAAGATCCGGATAATCCTGCATACCAAGGTCAGAGGTGTTTACATCCCTAGGTTCAGTCTGGGAAACTAAAAATATGGGATGGACCTCTAGTCCAACCTTTTCCTTTTTTGATATTCAGTGTGGAAGCAGCTGTTAGTGTTGGTGTTAATGATGCTGTGCCCAAAAAGACCCAGTAAGTGACAGATTGTTAATGATTATGTAGGGTGATAATCTTTCAAATGCTTCTAAAGTATCTTTTTATTATTACTGGTATCATTCATTGTTGTGTGTGATAGCACTGACTAGATTTCAACCCCATCACTCACAAACAGCCCTTCATCTGAGAAGAAATGTGACTGCTTAGTTTAGGTAGAGCAACAAATTCCTCACTGGGGGGGAAAAATTTATTCTGCTATTTATGTTAGATGTGGGAATGAATATTTTCCTTAAGTCACGAAATACAAGGACTAGTATACTTTAATTTGCAACACTTTATAAACTTTAATTTCTACATATTTGCTGATATTCCAGCATGAAGAAGACATGACAAACATTCGCCAGGGTGTTGCAAACACTTATGCAGATGCTGAATTTTAGACCCGCAGGTAGTCCAGTGAAATTTAACAAGGATACTAAAATGCAAGCAAAAAGTAATGCTGATATTCAGAGAAAAAAAAGCCAAACAAACACCATTCTCTGTGTTGCTACTCAGGGACGTGGGTTAGTAAAGACATTGTTAATGTGAGAACATGTTTCCTAGGTGTACTTCAGAAGTCTGCCATCTTTCATTCAGTTTTCTGGAAGAAATCCTACAACAGAGGTATAATGCATGATTCTGTGGGCTACATAGGCTTCCCTTTTCTCTACACTCTCACTTCTAGTTTTCTGTTGTGCATTGTGTGTGTGTTGGGAGTGAATCGGATTCATGCTAGTGTCAGCGGCTGCTCAAACAAACAGCAAGTTGTGCTCAACCCTGCAGCAGAGAGAGACTGGGGGCGAGTACCGAAGCTGAGTCAATGTGCTCTGACTGAGAGATACAGTGGGAATACGTCAGCATCAGAAAAGCAGTGGCTGGAAATGCATCTGAGCTCTAGGGTGGGCTATTTTAAGTGCAAAGAATGAATTGTATCTGACCTCAGATTTAGCCTGCAGGTTGGACACTCTTATGCAATGCATGATGGGATTGTCAAGTGCTGAGAGCAGGCAGGTGAACACATCAGGCTGGCTGAGCTGGGCTTCAGATTCTGTTTCTTTTCCTTGGAAGCTGGCACTCTAATTGCTTGGTTCTTTTGGAGGACAGGAAGGGGAGCAGCAGGATGAGGGGGCGAACTAGAGATTTTAATTGCTCTTTTTTTTCTTGAGAAAGTTGAAAGGTCTCAATTTCATCCCAATATGGAATGGAAAACTCTTTTGCGACTTGAATATATTCCTGGAATGGAAATAAACAGTTTCCTCCTCATTTCTATTCATGGTTCTTCATTCTTTCTATTTACAGGCATGGATTTCAGATTATGAAATTTGAAGTCCAAACACCTTTGAACAGTGGTTCTCCCAAAAGATGCTTAGTATGGTTGCACATGGATGAGTGAAGATGGAGGGCAGTTGCCTTATAAAAAGCATCCTACTGCTTTCCTTCCTTCATTTTCACAGTATTCTTTGGCCTTCAACTAACACCAGCCATTTAGGAGAAGGAAAAAAGCTGAAAGCCTGTCATAATTATATAGTCCTGTAGTCCTCTTAGCAATGCTCAGCAGTTATTTTTGAAGCATGCCAGCACTAATACACAATCGCTAAAGTGCTTCAAGTTATTTGCTTTTTGTGTAGTGGTGAATTTTTCCACTGATGTTTTTTATTAGATGAAAACAATGCAACTGACCGGGAGCCAAGAAGATCCTGTGTTCTAATCCGTGTGAGACAAGGATTTGACTGAGAGGTTGTCATCATAAGTGTGGCTGCTCAGGCCAAAAGGAAAAAAAGTTGCAATGTTAGTAGATAGTGGAAAAAATGTAGAAATGTCCAAAAATTATATAATTGACACCTCTGTTGAATGAACTGGGGCAAGATGATTCATAGTATGATGAATTAAGTAAGTATCCATTGCAGCCAAGTGCTTCTTCTTCTGACCATTTTTCTCTTTACTGTTGTCTGGAATCCTATGTCTCTTATTTCATTATTGGATGCAGATCTTGTTATAGTTAACCATGCCTTTTCTACCTTTAAATTAATCTAACATAATATGCTGTGTGGGAACCGTCTACAAGACGTTCTGAGAAACAAGATAGTGCAGTGTATAGCTGGCCTCTTACTGAGCAACAGAGAGCTTTACCTCAGTGCTCCGTGATCGACACTGTCCCTTCTTCATTTCCATGTGGCATTTAATGTGTTGCTTTTAACCAACCAGTGAAACTGAAACAGGCCTCTTTTACCTGGTTGACTTAAGATCCTGTCTCTGCTGTGCAATTCCATCTCTAGAAAAGGTGAAATCTAAAATACTTCAGTCTTTTGCAATCACCATCAAAATTTGACATCTGGTAAGCTTGACTTGACCAGTCTCAGCAACTTTTAATGTGAAGATACAGAAGTTACAAGGAATACCGAACTAGAAAAAGAGAAGAAAAAACAAGGAAGGTAAAATCTTTATTATAATGATTATTTTTCACTTAGATAACTTTTAACAACAGTGTTGTTGAAGTTTTGCCAGTTTATCCGACCAAAAAAAGTCTTTTATTACAGTTCTTTGTGAGACTGGGAAAAACTGTAAAATTGTCTTCCTCACCACCTGGCTGGGAATCACTTGCACTGGTTGTAGGTTGCCTCTGCAAGAAAATGAAATGCTGCAATCAGACTTGCGGAGTGTTCAGTTCAAGCCTCACAAGCATTGAACTTCCTCACAGGAGAAGAATTCACTTCAGATGACTTCAACACTTGAAATAGGAGTCAGAGTACCAGAAAAAAATTTCCTATATATTTTGAGAAGTACTCTGGCTAGGCAAATATCATACACAAAACATTTCTGAATGCTTCTGCATAAACTGCAGTTCACTTCTGATTTTGGCCCTGCAAATAATGTGACCAGATGCATGGGTTCAGATAGTTGCACCTTCATCCACTCCCAGAGTCTAAGATGCAACAAATTTTTAATCTTGGCAAGACAAAGTAGTTTGAACTACATGGTGTTCAGACAGCTTGAGTTCAGGCAGGATAGATATGTAACAGTCTGTACCTATCTGCGTAGATATGTCCTAAATTTGTTTACTTTCAAACATTGGGGCAAGAGAAATGCAGGTACCAGAGGAGTTTCAAGGCTCAGGTAAATGTTTTTGCACAGGAAGTGCCATTTTGAGAAAAGGAAAGACCACCATACAAAGCATACATAAGGATTTATAGAACAATAACAAATATTTAAAGGTAACCCCAAGAGGAAAAAAAATATTTGCCGTAAAAAGTGAGCACATATGAACAAATGGAACAGAAATAATATCACATGAGCCAGAGGGCTATCATACAGTTTGTACACAAAATTAGGAATTAAATGGAAGCCAAGGTTCATGGTTGAAGAACAGAACACTTCTAGCTAAAGATGTTGTGAAAGGAAAAACTAGATTGTTGAGGATGATTTGTGGCATTCAGAGCAGGTATAGGAAGGGATAATAAAGAGTGGAAGATGAAAATACCAGAGGTCTTACAGACAACATCAGAAGGATAGAAATTAGCAGGTAGTTAAGGTCAAGCCAGGGTGCTTCACTCAGTTACTTCAGCCATTGTAAATAATGCCCATTTTGAAACTTTTTTTTCATGGATGGTGTTAAAATTCTGGCTAGAGTTTATATTTTTTTTATCCCAAATCATTGTTGATTATTACATATGAGCAATAAAAAATGTGATCGTGTGGGCTGCTAAAATGAAGCTGGGATTTTGTGTTCATCACAAGATGTACCTCTTAAGTGCATCTGTTATCTACTTCAAGATCTATTTTCTTATGGGTAGCTTTATCGATAATCGAGCTGACAAGGATCTTTGTAGAAAATCGTCAGGAAAGCAGGTACATTGAGGCTTCAACGCAGTGTCTCTGTGGTGGTCTCAGTCATGACAGAAGAATTACAGAGGTTTACCTCATATGGATTTAGTCACACAAGCTTTAGCATACAATTCCAGACAGTTGTCAGGGACTTCTCTATCAATGCTGCATGGAAATTCATCTGTTATCTTATACATCTGTCTTATGATCTAGAGAACTGGCATGTGGAGGTTCTCTACCCCTCCCCAACTAATACAGGGACCTAAATAATAGCTTAGGTGAGACAATTCCAAATACCTGATAATATAAATCTCACCTTAGGAATACAACAAAAATCTCTCTGCTTAAGGTTTAAGCCTCAGAGAAGCCCTCCAAGGACAAATAAACATACATATTCTGTAAACAGCTCATGGAAGTTGGGTACAGACCTCAGCAGGTACCTGTAAAACTTGAGTCTTGGACATTTGGCTGTCCCTCTTCACTAGAAAAAGAGGCATATAGTAACAAAAGCCTGCATGCAAAAAAGTCTGATGTAATCTAAATCTCTCTAGTCATGTGTTGCTTGTGTATAATTACTGTGAACTTCAGAACCAACATAAGCAGTGAGCTGCTGACACAAGGATGGGAATGGAGGTAGGCGTAAGCTTGAACACGGTCACATGCGTGAAATAGTGCAGAGTATAGGGACTTGCATTCATATTCTTTGTGCAAACAGCAGAAGCTGTTTAAGGAAATACTTTCTCAGCTGTTTTCTTACTGGACATTACTGTTCCTGTAACTGTGCTGGTAGGAAGGAACATGTATGCGTCAGCAGCTCCCACTCACAGACCTGCATCTTCATGCAAGACCACTTTTATTACTGGCATCAGCTAAGATGCTGCACCTGATGTTCCCATCAGGGAGATGTGGGCACGAACTGAATTATTCCGATTCTGTCATGAGGAGGCAGAAGGAAATGGTGGGCAGTAGAAGGCTGTAAATTTATAGCCCAACATCCACCAGAGATGCTTTGTCAAAGCACTAAATCAGTGCAGAATTCGATTGTTCATCTTCTCCAAAAGCCTCTGTGGCTCTGCCTTTCATCCGCAAGTGCTGTAGTCAGAGGTTTGCTTATGGTAGGGGACACGCTTCCCGCTAGAGCAAGATCGTGAAGATCACAGAGGTCTAAAGCCATAAACAAAGATTAAATACCTGACTCCTACTGACTTTTAAGGTAACCTAGTGTTTAGTGTAACCAAGTGTTGCACGTTTCCCTGTGGTCCTCAATGAGCTGTTTTTCAATACATTTCTGAGACTTGTTTAGTCTTCTCCTAGAAATTGCTGTGCTATTTTTGCATATTCAGATCTCTGTATCTGTATCATTCCAGCTTGGAGCGGCCAACTGTTCACTCTGTTTTCATATGAAGACGGAATGAATCAGTGTTACTTCCACCCGTATTGCTGTTCCCCCAAATGCTTTCACAGATGTACTAGGAACACGGAGTTCTACGGTCTATAACAGTAGTACCCCAGACTGGGTTGCTGTCAAAAACCACCCTGCAGGAACTGTGCAATTATAAGTAACTCAAGACTGGTACGAGTTATCACACGTTGCATGAGGAAAGATACCACCAGGGTGCTCAGGTGATAGCAAATCTCTAACAGGAAAAAAATTTCACAGAAGCAAATAGGCTTCCAGTGATTTGATTTGCATCCTTAGAGGAAGACAGTCACTGTATCTCCAAGACTGGCCAGTGCAGTATTTACTAGATGACTATAAGGAAATTCTGCATATCATCTCCTTTTAATTTGTTGTGTAAGTTTTAGCTTGCTGTCAGGAAGGCTGTTACCATTCCATATATCCTTTTCTCCTCAGAAATGTGCTAGAAATCTAGCATATACCCTGAAGTATAAGGAGACTGCTGATTTTATATCCAGCCTGCAGTGAGAATGAGTTCACATCATAGCACCACTGCTCATCACTTGTACTAGCTCAGCACAGGTATCAGTGTGAGCTCAGAATGGAACAACTAATTAGATCTACATTCCTGATGAGGGAAAAGATGAGGGAAGTACTGAAGATAACAAAGTACAGTGGCTTGGTGATGAAGACAGGAGGGAGAGGAAGCTCCTTGGCTGACAGACATTTAACCTCTGCAAGCCTGGGCATTTTTTTCTTGACACACCAATAACAATAACATCAATAACACTGAAGAACGAAGAGAAAAATAACAGTTAAGAATAAAACAAAGGCCATGTAAGCCTTCCCTATCTGTGAGGCACTTAGGCTCCACCAGCTGTTCTGGCTTGCTTCCTACATCTGGGCTCCAAAATGGGTAACAAGAAAACTCCGAGAGAACTATTTTAAGAACTCTGGCACCAAGCAGAGTGGGGAAAGGAGAAAAAAAAAAACAAAGGAAAAAAACACTCCAACCTTCCACTTCACTGAAATCAGTCTGCTGAAAGCGTTTGTTTGACTGCCACAATTCGCCAAGCAGCCTAATGTGCCAGCTATTAGTACCCAGCAGAGAGCATGTTTGCAGCTATTCAGCAAAACTATCACTTGTCCTTAGCCAAGAAAAGAGGGATCAGCTGCTGAACACTGGAGCTGATGAAGAGCAGAGCTATTAAAGCAAGCAATAAAAAAACCCACAACCCAGAATGGAGACTGATTTTTATTATTATTTTTTTAACCTGATGGATGACATTTATAACTGGAAAGTATGAGTCAGAGTGTGCTGTGCCAGCATGGGGTCTTTATGATGTTTTCATCTTGCTTGTTCTTCCTTGGCTGGGACCATTCTGTCTTGTTGATTTCTAAGTTTTATGTTCTTTGCAGTGATTAGGAGATGGGTGCACATCACATGTGTGTTTGTGTGTGCGTGTGAGTAGTGACCACAGCTGAGGGAACTGGAGGTAAAGCGCTAGAGTACTCAGCTCAGAAAATTTTTAGGGTGTAGTGAGACTACATTACAGTGCTGGGACCTCCTAGACAAATTATTGCTGCCAAAGTATTATTGCTGCCAAATGTGGCAGTGACATTAGCGTGGGAGGCAACCACCCACTTGCTAGTGAGAACAAAATGGACACAGCTCTGTCTCCACAACCACCAATCTCATCCAAAAAGCTTTAAAAACAGAGAACTGTTTGTCCTTTTGTAGCATATGAGCGAATAGAATCCATTTGCCACAGAGCTCCTCTGTAATACCATATCTCTAGCATGTAACTGAGAAACAAAATTACACTACTTGTTGTGATGACACTAGAGTCTGGTTACCTCAGAAACAGGATGCCTGAGTCCAGATTCTGGTTCCAGAAAATTCTCTTTACGTTGCAGGATCAGCCTTGCAGCATTTCCCAGGAAGAATACACTGAGGAACCCCTGGTATGGGAGAGTCCTGCCTTGATATAGAGCCAGCATTGCGTTACAGCAGCTTCTCCTACCCTGCAATGCCCTGTCGCAGGATTCACGCTGGGACAAGCAAACTCCCGCTAGCAGAGCAATCCCCAAGACCCATGCAAGGCAACATCAGAGGGCCACGGCTGTTTGGGCATGTGTCCCATGGCTTCCCGAGGACGCTGAGAGGTGCTGAGGCACCCGCAGAGCCTTTGCCTCCCTTTTCCCACAGCTGATAAGGCTCATGCTCAGCACAGCTGAAAATTGAGCCCTCAGGCAGGGAGCTATAATGAATTCACTAGACTAGGCAACGAAAGCCAGTGTGAACAAAACAACCAGCTGGCTCAAGAATATTTTGCTCTAGCATAAAAATGCTACAGGGGGCAGGGAGGAATAAGTTTCAAAACTGTCCTCTTTCATACTTCTGAAGATCATGCCTGTCTTTTCTTTCACACACGTAGTTATAACCTACATATAGCTGTGAAACTGAAAAGAAATAAAGTTATTTTCATCCTTTGTGTACTATGTTATAGTCATTAAAAATATTAGACTGTGTCCTTGTGAAAGAATATGATGCACTTTGGTAAAAGACTTTTCAGGGAGGAATTCTATCTGAAGTTCCAGGATGTCACTTTTTTCTTTTTTCTTTTATAATGATATCGGAATCCAATCCAGTTGTTCAAGTCTTTGTGGGTTTTTTTTGATTCTGAACAATTAAAAGCCTTTACAAGTATTTATATTCATTATTTCTAAAGAATCTGAAAAAGTAAAAGAACATATGTAGGGTAGCAGAATTCCAGAATCTGAAATTGAAAAAGTGTTTTACCTTTGTTACTGGAAGTGGAACAATAATTTCAGCATAGATTAGCGTGAGAGTAGACTCCAGTTTATTTCTTTGCTTTTGTTCTCCTTCTAGGGTTGTGCCAAAATACTATGCTTTAAAATGTTGTTGTTTTTCCTTTAGCTGAGAGATGTCTTTTCATATGTGAGCCAATCCACCCGCACTCTTCCTGTGATTATCCTTAAGAAATCAGAAGAAAATTCCATACAATGTGCATACACGATAGGTTTGCATTTACACTTCAAGCTTAGTTTCACTTGATTAATAGTTTTCCTTCCTTTCCACTTCCCAAGCAATGTATTTTCCTATGAGGCATTTTTGGAAAATGCATGGCAATTACTGTACTGGAGGAATCTCTCCTATGGATGCCACTCTCACCACAGAAAAGAAGCAGGTAAAAACAGCCTCACATTTGGCATTTGAAGGAGTGAAAGGTAACACTTCGGAATTCCCGTACAGCATCGCCCTTACAATCTCCTGAGGAAATCCATCGTAAAATACAGGATGTGCTGAGAACAGACTGGGCCACCTAAATATGGATTGCTTTTGGCTTCAGCTATGCAGAAATCCCCAGAGCAGGTGCCAGATTAAGTCACCCTACTAGCTGCTTTCTGTGGCTGAAGGTCAGTAATAGTCAACACGGAGAGGAATTTGGATAGCACATCTTGCAATTTCACAAGCACCGAGACAATACTAAAGCACCAGTGCATCCTTACCTCGGAAAACCTCCAGTGTAGAGCAGTTTAGCTTTCCTTCGACATGGAAGCGGTTTCCCGCTTATAAGAAAAATGTATTAGTCTTTCATATCAATGTTAAGTTATGGCACATGTCCCATCTATTTATAACTCTAACATTCTAAATTAGAACTATTAGACGCAAATACATTATAATCTGACAGAAGGCAAAATATTCCATAAATATGATTTGGAAAAGGGAAATATTCATTCATATATAGCTGACTAATGGTTCTATAATTACAATTTCAGGAACATGATTTTCTGAAAGAACTGCTGACAACCCCTGTTAAATTTTGAAGATTAGTATGTTTAACCATAATTTCTCCGCCATTTGAATCTTACTTTTTTGTCTGCTTGTTTCTTATTGACTTCTTTGTTTCTTAGAACATTTGCATAAATAGAGAATTTTTGTTACTTGAAAGATTTTTGATCTCCATTTCATTTCCCACCTGCAATTATAACTCTTCCTTAGTGACATCACCCACTGGGTGCAGTGAAAAGAATTCTGATAAATAGCTGAACAAAGAAGTATTGACATCAAGTGGAAAATGCCAGCTGGAAATGATGAGCTCTCTAAAAGCCTGTTTGCATGCAAGAATCATAAATACAAAAGAATACAATCAGAGAAATATAGAGCATACTCTATGTAAGTTACGTAGCGCAAAGTCAATGCAAAGAATTGAAAATCTCATGAAGGTGTTTGGTAATACAAATACAATTATGTAACCCGGTTAACTAGAGAATACTCAGAGTCATGAATACAACAGTAGTGATATATTATTGTAATTTCTTTCAGTAAACAATGAACTAGCACAGCCATTGTTGCTTTTTCTTCGATGTCTCCTTAAATTCAAGCTGGGTGCACTTTCAAGAATATCCTTATGCATAGCTGAATTTCATTCTGACAGTGAAAGACACAAGAACTCTATGGCAGGCCCATATTGGTTTGCTATTTTGCCTCTTTCCATATTCCTCAGACTGTTAGTCGCATCGTATATAAGTCCAAACTCTGAGCAAGTACAAACCAGCGTAACTCTCCGAATGTGAGTGAAACTGCCTTTAAACTGTGCTAGTCAAGAATCTCATGCTTTTCTGGAACAAGTGCTGGTGTGTACTACTGCTTTTTCTGTGTAAACTAGGGACATATTAACCTCAAGCACAGGACTTAATCATATTTACTAGCTGGACACAGAAGTGTGGATTGCAACCCATTTCCCACCACTAGATGTGAAGTATTCCTTAAAAGAGAATTAAAAAGCAGTTGTTGCTCCTGGCCTCTGTCCGCTCTGTTGCAGTGCTGCATAACATTCACAACATAAAAGTGAAGGTAAGGAATATAGCATGTACCAGTAATCTTAGTTTTGGTGTCTTCATTTGAAGGAATTGGAAAAGAAGAAATTGCAGAGAGGAGTTTCTGTCAGTTTATGCTTCTGTTAGTTTTGGTACTCGTGGCCTTCTAGATAGAGGGAATATGCTAATTAACATATATCCTGGAAAATCTTGAGATTAACACACAGTGCATTTTAACTCGCAGGTATAGATTATTATTATTATTATAGCCACTTTTTGGACAAACCTGCTATGTCTTTGTTCACTGAACAATAAGCTATAAAAACTTACTGGACTTCAGAACAGGTTGAAAGAGCGCGGCTCATAGAGATACAGTAAGAACCCCTAAAAGAATAATAACAAGTGTATACAGTCTTGCAGTCAGAGTTGGTTTGTGTCCACAATCACAATGGTATTTCCCATAGTGCTTATACAAGTACTGTGTACTAATAAGCATGGATAATGTTAAGGTTTGCCACTGTACTTTGAACTGACACAGCTTATCACTTCATAGTAGAGAAAATCCAAATGCATTCTCTGGTTCAGAAGCAGTTGCTCTCTGGAGCAAATTCAGAGGTGCTCCTACTTCAAACCTAGTTACTGAAGTCTAGAAATCTCTTTCATGTATGGGTTATATCTGGTGTAAGTCCATCAAAGTTACTGTGGGTTTACACCAATGCAAAAGTGAAAGAAAAGCAGGCACTGCATGTCCTCCCATTCTCAAGGGTCTCTGTCTGCATCTGTTTGGAATGACACTTTTGGGAAACCCATGAGCTCTGCAGTATGAGCCAACCAAACCAGACATGGTTTAAAGGAAACATTTTGAGAGTTCAGGTAGACAGTGTATGTAAACGAGGTGGTGGAAACCACTGCTAGGCTATCACAGAATCACAGAATAGTAGGAGTTGGAAGGGACCTCTGTGGGTCATCTAGTCCAACCCCCCCGCCGAAGCAGGGTCACCTACAGCAGGCTGCACAGGACCTTGTCCAGGCGGGGCTTGAA
>Ga0065711_1009915_pt1 | contig 12351 bp, 8 predicted proteins | sample Hoacrofraction12_FD_59098 | JGI IMG/M metagenome (GOLD analysis project Ga0065711, IMG submission 59098) | Hoatzin crop microbial communities from Cojedes, Venezuela - Epithelial fraction 12 v2 (version 2) | ecosystem: Host-associated > Birds > Digestive system > Esophagus > Crop | place... | reverse complement strand
CCTGCTTCGGCAGGGGGGTTGGACTAGATGACCCACAGAGGTCCCTTCCAACCCCTACTATTCTGTGATTCTGTGATTCTGTAAAGCATAAAGTCAAAGTGAATTAAGTACAACACTGGTGCAGGCTTGAGAACAATCTTTACTACAAACTTCCTACAGTTTAATTAACAGTACTGAGAGACCATCATACCTAAGTTCTTCTACAGAAAATCTAACTTTGATTTAGTATTGATGCTATTTCCTCTGCTTCCTTCTTCTTTCAAAGATTAAAAGGTATTTCCTTGAAGGCTTCTTTATTTTCTCATATGTTCTGCACAAGTTTTAAGACTGAAGAGACAGCACTAACCTGACTATTTACCTACATTTATACCCTGATGGTCACAAAGACTAATGGACGTATCTGTTAGTGCTAGGGCTTGTTAAGCCTGAAAACCATGAACTCAGAACAGAAGTTCTAAACCTTGTGTAGCTAGGAGTAGTTTCTGACCTGGACTTTAGCAGAGCCTTTGATACTGTCTCCCACAGCATTCTCCTAGAGAGGTTGGCTTTTTGTGGCTTAGACAGGTGCACACTTCATTGGGTAAAAAACCGGTTGGATGGCTGAGTCCAGAGATCCATTTGGCAGCCAGTCCAACTAGTGTTCCCCAGGGCTCAGTTTTAGGTCCAGTCTTGTTTAACATCTTTATCAATGATCTAGATGAAGGGTTTGAGTGTTACCTCAGTCATTTTGCAGATGACACCAAATGGGGTGGGAGTGTCGATCTGCTTGAGGGTAGAAAGGCTCTGCAGAGGGATCTGGATAGGCTGGACTGATGGGCTGAGGCCAGCTGTATGAGTTTCAACATGGCCAAATGCCGCGTCCTACACTATGCTCACAACTCCATGCAATGCTACAGGCTGAAAAGGACCTGAAGGTATTGGTTGACAGCCAGCTGAACATGAGCCAGCAGGGTGCCCAGGTGGCCAAAAAGGCCAATGGCATCCTGGCTTGTGTCAGAAATAGTGTGGCCAGCAGGAGCAGGGAAGCGATCATCCCCCTGTACTCGGCATAGGTGAGGCCACAACTGGAGTACTGTGTTCAGTTTTGGGCCCCTCACTACAAGAAGGACATTGAGTTGCTGGAGCGTGTCCAGAGAAGGCCAATAAAGCTGCTGAAGGGTCTGGAGAACAAGTCTTTTGAGGAGCAGCTGAGGGAACTGGGATTTTTTAGTGTGGAGAAGAGGAGGTTGAGGGGGGACCTTATCACTCTCTACAACTACGTGAAAGGACGTTGTAGTGAGGCAGGTGTTGGTCTCTTCTCCCAACTAACTAGCAATAGCATGAAAGACAATGGTCGCACGTTGCGTCAGGGGAGTCTTAGATTAGATATTAGGAAAAATTTCTGTACTGAAAGAGTGGTCAGACATTGGAACAGACTGCCCAGGGAAGTGGTGGATTCACCATCCCTGGAGATGGTCAAAAAAAATGTAGATGTGGCACTTCAGGATATGGTTTAGCAGACATGGTGGTGTTGGGTTGATGGTTGGATTTGATGATCTTAGAGGTCTTCTCCAAACTTAATGCTTCTATGATTCTATGATTCTAGGAGTCTATGACTATCTATCCAGAAAAAGGAGAATCAACCCCCAAAGTCTTGTCAAACAGGTGTTCAGATCCCCCTAAAATAAACATTTTGTCTACATTTACCTAGACAAATAGCTCACCAGACACTGCTGGGTGTGAATTAGTCAAACAACCATAGATATCTCGGCCATCTGAGCTATTTCAGGCTATCCTGGCTTCTGATGGGCACCCTAGAGGTATGAGTTCTTCATCAGTCTTCATCAAATCTGCCACCACTCTAATTCAGCTAGTCTAAAATATCTCACGTTGTATCAGATATTGACATTTAGGCAAATAAATCAAGCTTGCCTTGTTGTTTTGGTTAAGTCTCCATTAAGTCTAAAGGGAAACTGGACATCTAGTTTAGGTATTCTGAATTTAGACTCCACTAGCTGCATGAAAGACATAGGCACTTTTTTTGGAAGGACTGGTTTGTGCGGATAAAAACAAAGTGCTTAAATCGGGCAAACTGGATTGATTTTCCTACTACTTCTCTCTGGCACTAATCTTTCATAAGGTGACTGCTTATCTTCCTGTTTTAATTAGATAAGACTTATTCAGAATTCAAAGAAGACTTGGATTTAAACGTTGAATCTGAACACACAAAACCTTTGGTTAATTTCAGATCTTCACCAGCTAGCTGAAGCTGAACTTTCAACATACTTTTTACACAGTATAGCAGGTAGCAAAACAAAAGAAATCAAAGATATCAGAAGCAAGGTAAGCAATGTACAAGTGATCACTGGGAATGTAAAATGAGTAGTGATTATGTGAAATTAAAAAGCTTACCACTAATGATTTGTTGTTAGTCTGAACAAAATTATGCCATTCTAATGCCTACTATAATCATATGAATAGGAAAACAAATAATAATATGTCTATTATATTAAATTGGAATTTTTTTAAACCTTGGATGGATTAAGTATATTCTAGAGTCAATGGATTTTTTTCTTGCATCTTCTCCAGCTTCTATGGTTACTCTTCCAGGTTCTATTACTGGTAAATGCTTAGTTGCCTACTAAGAAGAGAGCTGCCTACAAGGATATTATGCATGCAGAACACTTTATTGGTTACAGCACTCTTCCTAAAAAATTTCTAGACCTTCCAGAACTACTCAATATCATAAGAGCATTAAACTCTTGTCATTTATGCTCATGACAGAATTCACAGCCAGCCACACAGACTGACATTACTTGAGCTCTTTTCTTTTAGTTGCAGACTTAAAAATTTGTAAGTCAATAAACCGTGTTTAAGCATATATAAACAGTGGTTCAGGGCTTTGAAATACTTTTATTTTCTAATTCTAAATCAAAAGAAAGTACAGTGCATCCCTAAAGTTTCTCCAGGTTCTGGAAAATACTTTTCTGCCTTATTTAATAAAAAAAAAATGAAAGAAAAAATAATGATTAATATTCCTTTTCTTTCATAGAAAAGGTCCAGCAGTTCATACATCAGTAAGAAAGTTCATATTTTTTCCCCTTTTAATAATTTTATATAATATTTTAAATAATTCTTCCAACATACATAAATGTTATGTGATTTTCAAGGTGTTGCGATATTTTTAGTTGCATTTCTAATAAATTTAATTCATATTCTGTTCTTTTTCTGTTGCCACATTCTTTTCACATGGGAAAACTGAAAACAATTTATGGTATTCAACTATGAACTACATCGTATCCCTTAGTCTGCTGAAACAAACACAGGCTTTAATACAGATATACATATAAAAATGAAGAAAAAACAACAGAAATCTTAACAAGAAAGATGTATAGCTATAGTGTGATGTATCATGGGGCTAGGTCCACTAGTTTATTTGGTCTATATTATACTTTAAACCTGACTCAAAGCATAGCATCTTTAAATCTTAACAAGATGGAGTTAATCATAGTTTATTATATCTTTGGTGCAAAACAACAGAGAAATAAAAATTAATAACTATAAATGTTCATCAGATGTGAATAGTTTTCTGAAACAAATTAATTTACTATTACCTCATGTTAACATATTAAAAAAACAGAAAAAATTTTGAAGGGAACATAACAGTGAGAAAGTCAATATCTTACTTTTAGATGATGTTGGAAACCATTAAATACATTCTGGATTTTTTATAATTTTTCAGTGGGTTTTTGTTCTCAGTTTGTGGTTTAATGACTTGTGCTATAGTAGCTAAATGTTTTTACTTCAACTCTTGTTGAGGGACATTTTGCAGGAGAAGCAGCAGGAAATGATCAAACGTCTTCCCCGGTCCTTGGATCAGTTAAGGTCTTAAGTTATTTGATGTGTTTCTAGCCCACCTTCAGACTAGTAAATAATATTGCCCAAAACCATAAGAAAAATCATTTGGACTCTAACTCTCTTCCAACTTCTGAAGCAAAGGAAGTCCTCATAGGACTTTCAGAGAACTCCAAACACACACACAAAATGATTCATATCTACGAAACACTTTGGAGTGAGCTCATTAGAAGGAGGAGCTGTCTTTCATATGAGACTAGAATAAAACTTTGCACCTAAGAAGAAAAAAAAGGGAAGATCCTTCCAACTCATAATACTAAATTGATCTTTTCTACATCTAAAAAAATTTACAGTGTAGCTGAATTCAAATGTGAGGTAAAAAAACCCAACACCTGTCCCCCCATTTCCTTGACAGAAGAGTTTGCAGTTGTGCATCCATTTGAAACACTGAACAAACCTCACTTCAAAGATTTCAATTAAAAAGCAAACAAACAAACAAACAAATTAAAAACCCCACCATTAATCTAGTTGTTAAAAAGTCTAAATTATGACTGAATTATGAATACAATTTCTAATTTCTGATTGTTGCTAAAATTCCTCATACTACTTTTTGGTTTTGTTTTTTTTCTTTTTAACATTTGTTAATGCAAAGTAGATCAGGTGAGTGTGATCCTAATTTGAGCTCACAACACTTGTGAGGTCTTTTGTTTTGCAGAGGGAACTTACGTTAGGTTTGCAATCTGATTTAAATCTTCACATGAGCCTTTATCCACTCTCAGTAAAAGCAGTTTCACTAAATTAAATAGTTATGTATGCTCTTAAAATTTAATAGTGTTGCTTTCTGGCAGTATTTGGATACAAAACATATTAGGATAGCACTGTTTAACAAAATGCCATTAAAGGAGCACCAATTTCTGTTTCTAATCACTGGTATTGATTGTAGAGATACCATGAACTTCCTGTGCCTATTATTGCTTTTCAAGTATGCTAAATATGCATCCACACCATACAGCTTACCATACATGAAGTTTATCCAGATTGAAGGTGTATTTTCTACTTTCATATACTTTTCTGATGTAGTTGACATGCACAGTAATATACTAAGCCCAACCAGTTAGTGTTATGTCCACTGTGTAGCAGAGAATTAATCTGTTTGACTCTTTCTGTCCATTTATCTCTGTGATTTTTATAGTAGCTGTTATTTTCAGTATATAGTTACCTTTTTATCTTCTAGAACCTGATGCATTTATATGAATCCTCAATAACTCAGTACCTCTGTTTAATTTTTAGCCTTTTCCCTACTCTTCTTACTACTTGTGTTTATGCCTCATTGTTCTGCTGGCACAGTAATAAATGTGCTGGCTGCTTGTAGCCATTGAAGAAATTATGGCCTGCTGTACACTTTTGTAACACACATTAATAACTGTTCTTCAGTGCTCTTCTGGTGAGTTAAAAGTGTCACATATGAAGTCCTCCCTTTAAAACCTGTTCCTTGAATTGCTAGGGTAGTGTTCAGCTGTTCAGTGAGAGAAAATTGCAATGTATGTCCAAGTCAGTAGGAAAGTTTTAGAAATAAAGTTTTGGAAAACTTCTAAAAATAAGTCTACGAATGTGAAAATACAAGTCAGCTTGAAAGGCTGAGGAAAAGCAAAAGATTTTGTTTTCTGTACGTCTCCTATTGTTGCCTTTTATGTACACACAACATGACAGTGCCTTCCGATTTCTCATTCCCACACAGCACTATGTGGCAGTCTGACATTCCTACCTGTCTACTAAGACTTTTGAGAAGAATCACATCACCAGTTTCACAATGAAAGCTTAAGATGAGCAATATATTGCTCTGTAGAGAGACAGAACACTGTTTGTGTACTTAAATGTAGACATCTTGTGTCATTTGAGATGTTGTAAGTTTTCAAAAACATCCCCATGGAGTTGGGAGATATGTCACAGAAGAGGCAAAACAACTCTGTACCACTAAGGTGGTAGTTGGAGATTGGGATTGGACACACTCAAGCATCTGAGATGTCACCAGAACCGTTGTTGAGGTGGTTGGAGAACCGTGAACTGACTTTAAGAGACGAGAATTATAGCACTCCAGAAGAGAAACTGTCCATTTGACTGTCTACTTTGCAGGTACCCCTGACCATGGCTGTATTCGTTGCTTCTGATCTTCATGTCAGCTTGCTGATCTGACTTCTTGGTTTTACCTTGGTCCAAACCTTCTGGTCTCTGTGGTTTTCTCTAGTGATCTATTGGCCAAGTGTGGTTAATGTCACCAGGCCTGCTTTTCTCTGCTTGTTGTGAGACTGCACCCTTACTATCAAGTCCACTGCCCTGTCTTCTACCCTGTCACCCTCTGCCCTGGGCTCCTCGTCCTTGCAGAGCACCCCAGGCTCACTACTCGCTTACATGAAGAATGCAAGAAAAGCTCTTTGGTAAAGGATTTCCCAACCATTACCAGCACTTTTCCCACATCATCTTCTTCTTTAACTACAGAATCAATAGTTTAATGACCACAGTGGAATACTTTCCTAGTGTGGTGGTTTAGCACCAACGAGGTGAGGAGGAAAATTGGAAGAAAAAGTCACAACTCGTCGGTTGGGATAAGGACAGTTCAATAGAACAACAAAGGAAGCGAACAACACAAAAACAAAGGAATACAACAGAGCAACTCTCTCTCATTTCCTGATGCCCAGAGCACTCCTGAGTCATGATTCACCTCCCCCCGGCCAGCTCCCCCACTCAGAACTGAGCACGATGTCACATGGTGTTGAATACCCCGGTTTTCTGGCCAGTTTGGGTCAGCTGTCCTGGCTGTGTCCCCTCCCAGCTTCTCGTGAAATTAACCCTATTGTAACTGAACCCAGTACACCTAGAAAAGGGATATCCGACAAAAAATAAATAAATAAATAAATAAAAGTACTTTTCCTAGCTAATTTATTTCTCTCTTGTGTCTAAGCTGTCTTAGAAAAAAAAAATTTACCTTTGCATCTGGATGTGTGTACTCTGATGAGTGAAGAAGTGCCGTTGCAGTAAATAGTCTCAGGTTTTCTTCCACAGAATAAGTATTAATATTTTTGAAGTATACAGAAAAGAGTTCCTCAGTTTTGTTTCTTACAAGAAGTATTCCTTTTCCATTANAGAGAATATGCTCTCTTGTGAGACCCCCACCTGGAATACTGTGTCCAGCTCTGAGGTTCGAAATACAGTTAAGATATGGACCTGCTAGAGCAGGTCCAGAAGAGTGCTATGAAAATTATCAGATGTCTGGTACACTTGTCCTATGCAGAAGACTGAGAGTTAGGCCTGTTCAGCCCGGAGAAGAAAAGGCTTCAGGGAGAACTTGTTGAGGCTTTTCAATACTTACAGAGGACCATATAAAGGCAGAAAAAGACTTCACCAAGACCTGCAGTGACAGGACAAAGGGCAATGGATTTAAACAGAAAGGAGGTAGGTTTAGATTAGACATAAGGAAGAGCTTTTTCACGAGGAGGGTGGTGAGACACTGGAACAAATTATCCGGAGAAGTTGTGAATGTCCCATTATTGGAAGTGTTCCAAGACAGGTTGGATGGAGCTTTGGGCAAACTGATCAGGTGAAAAACGTCCCTGCCCATGGCAGGTGGGTTGGAACTGGATGATATTTCAAGGTTCCTTCCAACTCTAACCATTCTATGATCCAATGATTCAATGGTTCGATGATTCGATGTTTACCCTGGATTAACAAAAGAGAAAAAAAACAAAACCAAAAAACACTGAGTAAGTGAATCTCACCTTATATGGAGATTTGTAAACCTTTTTCTAATGATGAGTTGAATTTGTGATGCTGAAGATAAATCATGTTTTCCAAACTGGCAATATCTCTCAATTTATAAAGATCAATAACAAATAAGGTTCTGAAATTGTAAACCTGTGTATTTATCAAAAAATCCATTTTGCATTACAAAATTTTAACTTCTTTCAAGCTAATGGCAAAAATTTCAACAAAGGGGCACATTTTGGTATATTTAAACACTTAAATCATGAAGCACTAGGCTACTATCTACCCAGTCATATTTAAAATTATTTTAATTAATTGCTCCTAGATCACATACAGAGCAAGATGTAACATCTTGTTTTAATAATTTAAGAATACTTAAATGAATACTTTTGAGAAAAATCATGAATTAACTTGGAAGTAGAAAGTGAAAAAGATTTTGTTGAATAAAACATTTATTTCTACATGCTCGTATGTACTTGCACTGCCTTATCACTCAGTAAGGCATGCAAATACAGGATAACAAGTTTGAAGATATTAATTAGGGCATTCAGAACTTCATTTTTCTTCCTAAATGAAGTATTCATCTTCTGGTTGCTGTTATTGAATTCATACTCCTCCTCTGCAACTGTAAATATTTGAAGGTCTCAGCTGACTGCTTTTCCTATGTGGCCCTCCAGCCTGACATAAGTAAATTAAAAAGACAGAATATCATAGAAATCAGAGACTATATTGGCAATATACATTTATCAGACAGAAAATCATTATACAGTTCTTAAGTTCATAAATGTTTTGTCTTTCCATGGATATGTCATCTCATCTAAGGAAAATGAGATCAGGCTTTCACTGTACTCCAGAAGTTTCACAAATCTGCTTTTATGCAGATTGCCAACTGCCTATAATAAGAATTTTGAAGAGAGTTGAATCATCTGTATCAACTGAATTAACTAGGGGAGGTATACTTGAAAATTTGGAGTAACCCAGAAGGGAGTCAATCTTCTTTAGTACACAATGAACAATATTTAGTAACTCGTATCAACTATCTATTTCCTGATTAGAAATGACAGCTTAGTTACTGGCACTCTTAATTAACCTGTTTGATAGAATATTTCCCTTAGGGAATAAAAAAAAATTTAATCCTTCTAGATGAAATTTAACTGGGACAAGTAAGTCTACTTACTCTTTTTTATTTGAGAGTGAATAGGAAGACACTCAGCACTTCTGATTCATTTGAACTGTTACAGAAGGTGAGTCAGAGATGATGCCTAATACCAAGAGGAATTTAAATTTATTCCTGTGAAGACAGAAACATCTTATCCCAATAGATGAGAGATACCTCCTCACTAGAACTATTTAACATATTCGTATCAAATTCTCTGCAGTAAACCAAGAGTGCAAACATTAACCCTTTCATTCCAGTTGCCAGCTACTTCTTTCTGAACTGCTTACAGGACAGTAGTGGCTGACTTAAAAATACTTCTTGTAAAAAAGCCAAACCGGACTAATCTCCGCAATGTTTAAAATGGAAAATTCCATTGATAACTTGTGAATATTTTGACCTATTAATTAATTTCAAGATATGCTGTCAGTGTGAAAGGGACAGAAATTTTGAATAAAACAATCTATTTAAAATTGACATAAAATGCTTACATTTCGAGTTTAGTTTTTGTCTTTTAACATGCAATCACCTCTCTCTTTTACTCCTCCTTCTTTTTAGCCTTACTTCTCATATGCATGCCTGTTCATCATAAAGGGCCATGATTATTTTTACAGGGTGATGCTTCTATCTACTTCACTTGTTTTGAATTCAGTCCAGTGAGAAAGATGACCTGCAAGGAACATGTACGGTTTCCTCCCTGAAATGTGAATTTCTTATAACTGGGAAATAGTAGTTAATTCTCTTTGAACTTTTTCTTTTTCTATGGCCTCCACCTTACTCAACTTTACCTCAAAGGCTTCAGCAGCATCATAACTGATTTGTTTGGAGATGTCTTGATATGAAAAATTTTCCATGGAGTTACTGGTCTAAGAAAATATAAAGAACAGTTTCAGTTAGTTTTAAAGTATCTTTAAAGGTCCATGCTAGCCTGCAGGAATGCTTTTGCCAAAAGCAACAAAGATATAAAAGACATGGTTGAGGAGCCTGAGGCCTTGCATATCAACTATGTGACTGAAACAGCATAAGTAAAATATTGGCAGCACAGTTCCAGTAGTACTGTAAGAAGTAACCACTGTTTTTGTCATATGTCTATACCAGAGAAGATCCTTAATCCGGAATGGATAGTACTATGGAATTTTTGGAGCAGCCAGATGTGGCATATGAGAGTTCAACACACAAAACTAAGGAGAACAGAAGTTATACCATACTGATAGTCATCTATCTTGATTGATTTTTTGTTTCCTCTAAACTTTATAAATACTTTGCAATCAGTTCTTGCTGAAAATGATGCTGCTAAGTGTAGAAGATCGCTATGAACCAATTTTGTCTCGACATTGCCTCTGAAAAAACTGCCACAACGACCTGCAGGAAAGCGCTTGCGCACAGAGTAGCGCGTGGACGGGCAAGAGCGGACTTGTCTAAGCGGGCAGCACGCATGGCATGAACTGCANGNACNCGNACNTACGCGGACATACTCTGCGCATGCGCACATGACCCTATAAAAGGGCAGCACATGCTCCTCAGAGCTCTCTCTCTCTTGCTCTCCTTGCCGCCTCGCTGCTGGGCTCCGCCCTCGCCAGGGCTTCCACGCCTGCACAGAGACTGAGCTGACTGGACATCGCTGGACATACTGTCAAATCTGTGGTGGTGGTAACTGATCCCATCCCCCCCGCACTTCTTTTCCTCGCCCACTAGGGTTTTTCTGACTTTACTCCTTTTTTTTTTCTGTCTCGTCTTGTCCCCCCCCCCGCTGCCATCCCCGCCCGACCTCCGATTCCCGGTTCACTGAAACAAAGTTTACAAGGTTGCATGGCATATGACTGCGTTTGCGTCTTAATCTCGTCTCCTGGGATCGCATCAAAACCTCCCCGATATCAGATCAGGAAACTAAGGTAGCTAAACCTTTCAAACACTTGAAAAATATTCTTACTGAATGTGATTACTGGAGGGCTTTAAAATCAGTTATATCAAGCTGAAATGTAACTTCCGTGCTATGAATACTTACAGACTGAAGGAGAAATTCAAACTGTAACTGCTCAGTATTGGTAATTCATACCTAAGGAATGATTTGGCATGAAGTGCAGGAACACCTAATGAGATGATGAGAGATGATATACTACAGCATTGTCGTGTAGCAATTATGGAATATGGGTGCTCAAGAGCCACTTTCAGTAAACAGATCAGGCACTGGGAGATGAACCCAACAGCAGGCTGAGGTGCCTGATGTTGACCTTTAAATGATTAGTGCTGGTGCAAGTGTGTATAAGGAATTGACTTGTTCCATATCTTTGCAGGCTCCATGTAGAACTGCTTATGGTAGTAGGACTCCGCCCAATGCATTGTTCACTGAATCTTTTTATAGTTAAGCACAAAACTATGTTTAATTCGCCTCAAGAGGTACAATAAAAAATCCTCAACAAGACTATTGATATCCTTACATAATACGGTAGAGTGATAACGAAAGTCTTGTTAGCCTTTGTACAGGCATACACGCAAATACAAGAGCCTGCCTTAGTACACAATTAAATGCTTATTTGTTTGTGAACTTTTGATAAAAGTTGTGAAAATTTCTGTTTATTAATAGATTTTGTGCAAAGGATTTTACGCACTTTCTAAAAAGGCTTGAATCACAGATTAGCACTGGATCTCTTAAAGGAATCATCAGGACTACATACTTTCAATTTTCAACAATCAGGCCAAGGTCATAAAAACTGAATTATGGAATTCTCAATTATGAAGATTGATGTTAAAAAATACAACTGTAGTAAATTGCCCTCTTCTATATATTTTGTAGCACCAGCCATATTACATCTCCATTCATTGTAATAGTGAAGAAATTTGATAAAATCCAGTTCTAGTCTATAAGAAGCAAGATTTTTTTAATAATCGATTGAAGACTGTCAATCAAAAAAAAATTAAAAAGAAAAAGAAAAATAAGTCCTGTCATGTGCTGTGTGAGTGTTTTTCTTTTCCTCACAGAAATGTAACACTAAAAAGAAAGTTTCTTTGTTTTTTAAACGATGAGGATAAGGTTTATTTCCCATATTTGGATGTTTACAATTGACATCTGAATTTGTCCTTATGATCAATAGCATGAGACAAGCACTTTAAGAAACTTAGTTGTCTGATGTAGTGTGGGCAGTCACTTTGGGATGAGGTGAATAACAGCCTACAAGTGCTATTTCTTGTCATGGTCTGTAAAGGAAGTCAGCTGCCTAGCTCAGGTATAGACACCACATCTCAATCTACTTGCCTAAACAGTCACCTAGTGCCATGCTCCTGCAAATATCAAAGATACCTACACAGCATTGTCAGGTACCACACAGTATCAAGTGAAAATCTGAACTTATTCTAATATATCAGAGGGACATTAAAGAGGACATACTGGGTGTACAAATTATGTTGGATGCCTACATTCATACAACACGATTGAGTCATATATGCCTGTGTATAGTTTACTGAACTGAATAGGAGTCACAGAATCACAGAATCACAGAATGGTAGGGGTTGGAAGGGACCTCTGTGGGTCATCTAGTCCAACCCTCCTGCCGAAGCAGGGTCACCTACAGCAGGCTGCACAGGACCTTGTCCAGGTGGGTCTT
>Ga0065711_1047393_pt1 | contig 12352 bp, 6 predicted proteins | sample Hoacrofraction12_FD_59098 | JGI IMG/M metagenome (GOLD analysis project Ga0065711, IMG submission 59098) | Hoatzin crop microbial communities from Cojedes, Venezuela - Epithelial fraction 12 v2 (version 2) | ecosystem: Host-associated > Birds > Digestive system > Esophagus > Crop | place... | reverse complement strand
GGGTTTTTTTTTTTTTTTTTTTTTTTTTTTTTTTTTTTTTTTACCAAAAAGAAAACCCAAACCTCAACATCATAGTGAGAACTGTAGTATAATTCCTTCCTGATATATTATTTAACCTCTAGCTGTACCCAGTAGCCTAAGGTGAGCTACAGTGTCTTGGTAAAGGCTGAAAAACATTCAGGAGATCTGATACATTTTAAATTTTATCTGAAGATGAGGACTTCTTCAGAAGCTTATCAGAGAGCTACAGATTAATTTAATTCTCTCACCCCTGTTTTGCTGTTTTCCCTAAAGTTTAACACAAATTAGTTTGTGTTTTTTAAGTAGGGGGCCAAGCTGGCAGTTTTCTTCCTGCTTCTGTATGAAATGTTGTGTGGTGGAGTCATTAACATGGAAGACACAAACTGTGGAAATTGTGAGATTTTACTGCTTCTGTTTTCCTTTCTGCTACAGGTTAGTGATTGGTGGGAAGAATATATCTACCTTAGAGGACGTGGACCAATTATGGTTAATAGTAACTATTTTGCAATGGTAGGTAAATACTATAAACACTTTGTGTCAAAGAAGCACTGTAAAATTTCTGCCAGGTATCTTATTTCATGATATCTTTCTGTTTAGAAATCTATTGCCACGGACCGTGTGACCTTTGTTTTTCTTTCTTATAGTATAGTGTGCAGCCAGTGTCTTCAAGTACAGTGCTGTCTTAATAATAAACTTAGTGCATCTGCCACTTAGGTGAACTCATACAGTAATGAGTTATACAGTTCTGTGCTTACTGCAATGAGCAGTCTTTCAAAAGCTCCATGTAAAACTTCATGTGTAACGCAATTCAACAAGGTGTGTGCTCATATCTGCATATGTCTGTACAGGAAGTAAAATTGTAAAAGACCCTAAAATTAAAAGCAAAAAGAGGAAATATAGTAGTCTTGGATTTGAGTTTTAAGTAGCATTATCTTTTCTGCTGGAATAATTAACAACTATCGTGTATGTTTTAGGACTCATACTGTTTAAGGAGATCATCACTACTCAAGAAATTTAAGTTTCAAGTCATCAACTCACTGTACTAGTGCACTTCATATGTTTTAAAGCATTTTCTGTATTGACCAGAATAAACATTAAGAATGTGGATGAGAAGTATTATCAGTATTTTTTTTTTAAATGTAGTCTGGTAATCGTTAACTTGCTATTCTTATGTATTTTACAGGACTTCCTTTATTTATCTCCCACAACCCTGCAGGCAGCTAGAGCTGGTAACATTATCCATGCCATCCTGCTCTATCGGAAAAAACTGGACAGACAAGAAATCAAACCAGTATGTGTATCAGTTTAAATGGCATTTGATCTTCTTCCAGCACAGTCTGTAAGAAGTTGATCAGTTTTCAGAATGGGAGAGGGATGTCTTATCAGAACTACATGTAAGAAGTAACTAAATTTGTGGTCCCAAACATCTTGGTTATCTCTTGAATTACACATGGGCAGAAACTACCAGCTGTCAAAAATACAGGATTTTGTCATGCCAGCTAAGTGCAGTATTTTAAATTAATGTATCTATTTTCCAAAAAGACAAATAGGTGCTTGTATCTGCATATGTTAAATATTCTGTGTAAGACATGTTATTAGTATGTGCTAAGCATGTAATGGTAATTTTTAGCCACAGAAGTCTGAAAAGTCTGTGGCATCATGTGGTGACAGTGCAAGAGGTGGTTGGGACAAAGGACTGGACCTTGAGGCCAAGAGTGGGCCAGTGGCAGCCTAAATATAGATAATGATAAAATCTTGTGTTGTACTAACTTCTAGGTAGCGAAGATAGGCAAGGTGAATACCATTCTAAATTTCTGTTTTGTCCAGTGGATGTGTCTTGAAGTAAACAAATATTGTGGAAACAACTAAGTAGTTTTGTTGAAGGTCGTGGCAGTTGTATGTAACTACAAATCTGACAAACATGAACTTTTGTTCTTACAAAGCCAGAAATAAAAGAAGCTTTAAAGCTTTTTTCTTTTTTTGTAAGCTTTAAAAGAAGAAATTAAGGGGTAATGCATGCTGAATGTTTAAGTTTTGTATCCAGACTGGCCATTGAGAGCTCTTTGGGCACTAGCTAGCTTCAGTCATCCCTACTGAAGGGTGAGCTTTTGGTAGGAGGGGAAAAAAATACAGCTAGTGGAATGTCAGTGTCAAGGAAAGGCAGTGAACAGGGTGGGGGAAAAATCCCAGACCTGAGCTGAGGTATTATAAATCTTACTGTTCTACAGCCTGTCTTTAACCAGATCCTGTTTTTTTTTCTTTCCTATTTAATTTGCTATTTGTATTTGTAAAATTACATTTTACTGTACGTTTGCGGCACAGATTCTTCTGATGGGATCTACTGTTCCACTCTGTTCAGCTCAGTGGGAACGGATGTTTAATACCTCCCGTATCCCAGGAGAGGAATCAGGTAAGAAGGGCCAGGCAAGGAGAATAAACATATTCATGGAATTCAATTTTTGCAGTATTTCCTGCTAAAATCCTGTTTTTCCACATAAGGATCTCACAGATACAAGGACACACCAATACTGTGTTTCCAGTACTCAGGAAGTAATGAATTGCTATAGAGTGCATAGCTGTTTCTCCTTTTCAGATGATTTTGAAACTTCTTCAGCGTTTTTTGTCTTTTCCTTTACTTAAATTAAAAGCTAACTTCAAGAAACTGTTGTCTGCCCTGTGTTTTTAATTTATAAATAACCTTTACTTTTCTCCATTCTGTTCTTTCAGGATCCTTTGATATCCATGTTTTTATTTTTGTAAAAGTTGTGTTCTCTTATCTCAGCCATTTAAAAATCTGCTTGCTTGACTTTCCATTTCGCCTTTCAGCTTATGATTCACAACAACATCCAAATTTGGTGTGCTCAATGTAAACATACATTCAACACTAGTTGTTTACCTAGTTTAGAGGCAGGTACAGTCTTAGTCCTGTGAGGGTTTTCAACACCACTGTTACCTTGACCTTTTGTATGCACTATAAGACATCAGCTAGGTGAAATCACCTCTAGTAAGGACTGTGTCCAAAACTTTCTGTGCAACATATTAAGAAATACGTACTCTGAGTTTTGGTAGTTCCTGCCCTGCCCTAACTCCCAGCAATGGTCTGGTTATCCTAAGCTGTGAGTAACTAAGTTTTCACATTTTAATGTTAAATAGAGGAGCATGCCTGTTGACTTACAGCAGGGTCACTGTCACCTGAGTCTGTTCCTGCAACTTCTGCTTATCATGGGAGACTAAGGATATGTTTACATGATCACAAGCAATCATGTTAGCTTGGTCAAAAAAAAAAATTGTATCTGTGATAGTTCATAACACTTTCTCAGTGTAGATGTACGTGTTCTTCTCATTGTATGCATTCATTAACACTGCCTGTAGACATAGAAGCACTTTACTGTAGTCGATGGCAAACCTTTGATAAATTGTTTGTTGTTGTACCTCAACATAAAAATACCGTGGTTTTTTGGTGGTCAATATGTCATCCAAGATCTTGAGGCTGATTCTTCTCCATATGGTGTTATTTTTCTAAAGGTAATGTATCCCTAAAGGTTCATAATGGGTTTCTCCCCAGGGTAGCTTCCAAAGATCTCCATCAGCTCATCCTAAATTTTCCAGGCTTAAGCTGGCTTTTATGATCTTAATATAAAAGTAGCTTTATTGTTGTGGCTTTTTTTTCATGAGTTTTGTCACTGTAAAAGGAGGCAGATTGTATCTAGAAATACTGACATTTGTAGTCAACGTGTGCAAGAAAATGTTGCTATCCATTTTCTTGTTCTTTGAGAAGCAAACTGATAATTTCACAGTGGATTGAAGTGAAAACTTCTGTTGTTGTGCTTTCTACAAAAGCTTAAACTATATCTAGGTTTTTCTGATCTGGTTATATGCTGAAGAGCATCTTCGAACTGAGTTCACATGTTTATCCAACACTGCATCATTGTGGCAGCATCAGAATGAAATACAGCATTTGACAGAGTTACACGGACAGTCATGATTAGTGCTGAGGACAATCACTAGGAATTTGGAATGCAAGTGGTTATTGGTTAGTGACCTCCACTGGAAGTGTACTTGGACTGTCACTTGAAGATAGGATATATTTTTTAGCTTTCTTTGAGATCTGTAATTCACTCTTACACTTCAGGTTGCCTTTGAGTGTGTTAGTCCTACTCAACTACAGAATAAAAAAATATAAAGAGTTTCTAAACACACAGAAGGATATGCCCACTCTTCCCTGCTGGAGGTCTGAGGTTTGCTGTACTGCATGAAGTTTGATAAGGGGAAGAAGTAGCATTGGCTAGTGGATAAAGTAGTCGGGTGGTAGGTGCATGTGTCAGATAAAGATTTTACACTTAGTTCTTATTCCCAGCTATGCCTCAGCTTCCTTTAGCTGCAAAATGGAGAAAAACTCCCTGATCATGAGCTAGTAGCTTAAGTAGACTAGCAAGTTTTAAAATCTCTTAGACAACTGTACTGTATGAGCTATTGTTGTTTAGAATACTTGAAATATTGAAAGCACTGCCTTTGCCCCTTCCCTGTCCTCAGTAAAATATAAGGTATGAACTGTTTGCGTTTAGTTTTGGATTTGGTGTTCTCTTAGTCTGCAGTGAGTTTTGCACAGAAGTGTAGAAGTGGCCCATTCTAGCTATAACACCGGATTAAAATACATCCTGTACGTCTTAACGTTTCTTCTCAGTTTCTCCTGCTTAAAGTCTTTTAAATTAAAGTACAGTCATCATCATAACATTACATTATTTTCCGCCTAAGCACTTCACGTTTCGTATTTTACTTTTTCAGTTTTTCATTGTTTCTGTTTTTCTAAAGGAAAAATAATTCTTGTCATTCTCTATGTGGGTAAGTTATAAAGCTGTTTTTCCCAGATTCTTATGATTAGCTCAATTTCTTGCCCCGATTTCAATTATATTAAGTATTTGGTGTATGTTACAGTTCCTAAAGGAGCAGCATATTTAAAAAAAAAAAAAAAAAAAAGTTGTGTGGCAAGTCTTCATGTTAGCTGGTGGTAAAATCTTAATGAACATTGTGTCCTGTCATTTGAGCAGTTGTTTAATTTTCATGTCTTTTTGCATGGAGTGAACCACTTCTTTTAAGCAGGGAAAAGCCTTTGTGTCTTTCCATTCCCGCTTTTTTTATAAGAAACTCATGCAGCATGTTACATGCATCTTCAGATGTATGTAAATGACTACTTAGACTGGCAAGAAAAAGGAAGGTATTTTTTTGTATTACAACAAACCTGTACTCCAGGTGCATAAATGTGTATTTAGGCCCATAAGTAAGGTGTCAGAAAGGCAGTTGCCAGAGTTCAATAACTTTTGTGAAGTCGGTTGTTGATGTACATGACTAATGATCTCTCATTTGCTTTTTACACTGAGAGGTGGTCTTTTTTGTACAGACACATCATGTACATGAGACAAATACTGGAGTGTCCCAATTTGGGTTGGGATTACAGGAAAAAGTGATCTCACTAGCTGATTGCTGCTTCTTTTCCCCCTCTGGGGGGGTTCTGCTTAATTCGCAACCCATTGCATTAATGTACTTGACAGTTAGAATGATGCTTCTACCAATCCTAGCACTTTCATCACAGGCATCCTATCTCTGGCAGAAATGCAAAGTGAATAACCAAAGGCATGATTAGCATAAAACTGCTTCTGATCAGTAGATGGAGCATACCTACCAAAATGTTATGGATAGCTGGGAGCACCCAGAGTCCAGAACTCTTTGCTGGTACAATGTTTCTCCGATCTCTTAGAATCATGAGTTACGGCTCAGCCGTCATTTTTGACATCATCTTTCTTCACCATCTCAGTAATGGGTCTTTTAATATTCACAGGAATGTGACAGTTCTTTGGATTAGTGAAGGAACTCAATTAACAATTTTCGTCAAATGAGGACTTTTCCTGGCTGCTGTAGAAACCTTCATCTGTGGCTTGATACAATGCCTTCATGACTAAGTTCAGGCTTATCCCAATTAAGCCATACAAATAATAAAGTGAGGATGAATTTGTGGCCTAGGTTTTTGCTTCACTGACTTCCGTAACACTACACTCTTTGGGCATAGATGGAGTATTCACTCTGCATCTGCCAGGATAAAAGTGAATAAAAGCTTATTGTACTGAATTTGGGCTCTGTTAAGACTCCCCACAGATTGTACCATGAGTTGTTTAGTACTTGAATGCAGAAGATTTAAAAGAACCTTTCCTCACACTCATCTAGCGTGTTCTTTTGCTGACTGCTTAATCAGACTACACTACCAGTGCTCACTTTTCAGGTACAGAAATACAGATTAAGTTGCTTAATATTGGCCTCCAGTGTGGAAAACTGGTGGTGCTATATATGCAAATGATTATAAAATCTGGGCATTTGACTGTTTCATACGGGAATCTTTGTGCTTAAATAACACAAGGGAGCCATTTATTCCCCATTGTCTGTTATTTTCTTAAAATAAATAAGCTGTGGCTCACTGGTAGTGCGTCCAGTAGGCATTTGTGTTATCTAGTGCATTTATGTTTTGAGACTTCAGCTTTATTTTCACATAAGTGATTTCAATTCTAGATACTCTCCAGCATGTGAAAGACAGCAAACACATTGTTGTGTATCATAAGGGCTGTTACTTCAAAGTCTGGCTGTACCATGATGGTAGACTGTTGAAACCCCGAGAAATTGAACAGCAGATGCAAAGAATTCTTGATGATGATTCAGAGCCTCAGGCTGGTGAAGAGAAGTTAGCAGCTCTTACTGCAGGAGACAGGTATGGTCGTTGTTATTTTATTAAAAAATAATTTTAACATTTAGAAATAGCTGTATAACATACTAACTGAATATTGGCTTTGGAATTTTAAAATTGTCTGCAGTCAGTTGGTTATACCTTGATCACTGATTTTGTATATTGCTAACGTGTAGCAGCTCTTCAGTCATTTTCAAGTACGTGGAGTTAAAAGTAATTTTGCAGTGGCAACCCTGTCTACAGATTACCTGTGCTTATCTGGAGAAGTTTGGTTTGATTGTTGTTATCATGAGTGGTAATTGGAAGCTTTACAGTATTATACCTATTGATCTACTTGAGTTCTGTATCTGCTCTGGGGTTCACTGGTATTTTAATATCTTAAAAATTAAGATTGATAATGTGAATTCAGTAACTGTTACTCCATATTAATGACTTTCATCTACAAAATACAGCAGTATGTACTCAGCTGGTTCTAGGTGCAAGATAATTGAATTCAGTTAAATTGTGACAAATGTAGTTCAATCTGTCTAGTTGTTTCTGGACAAGGGAGAGAAAGAGCTGTGGATTTTAATATACTTTCTTACTAGGAGTCCTTCCTTTTTCTCACTTTCTGCTTTAAAACAAACTGAAATATTTTTTCATTAGGAAAACCACATAAACTTATAAATAAATGTGGTGCAACCATACAGAAATTACGTTGTTCAGGACTTCTTTAACTTCAGATCTGTTCCAGGCATTTATCATGGAACTTTTTACTGACTATTGTCCAGACTCTTGGATTTAGGTGTTACAGCAATGGATATTAATAGCTTTTGATTGTTTTCATTATTATTACTATTTTCTTCTTGCATGTAATAGATATTTTCTTTTGTTCTAGATGATATATGCTATATGTATAGCATGCCACAGAAGTGTTGCACTTCTGAGGATTAAGCTTCACGCATGTGTGATGATATATTGAATTGGTTCCTAGGATTACATTGTCCTTTTCAGAACTTTTCACTGCTGATAGAGTTTAAACACAATGAAAGTAGCTGCTGAAAATTTAATAAAAGTAGGGGGAATGTCTCATAGTAATCTTAAGGGTGATAAAACCTTGACAAATTCACATAATCTGGCTATAAACCAAATTGTTTTGCAGAGTACCATGGGCTAAGGCTCGACAGGCTTATTTTAGCCGTGGAAAGAACAAACAGTCCTTAGATGCTGTTGAAAAAGCAGCATTTTTTGTGACTTTAGATGACACCGAGCAAGGATACAGGAAAGAAGATCCAGTGAGCTCACTGGATGCATATGCAAAATCTCTAATACATGGCAGGTGTTATGACAGGTACAGTATTGACTCTGGAAAATGCCTTCTCTTTTTTCGAATTTCACTAATTCACGTGGCTAATACATATGAATTAGTGACTTATAAGCTGATAAATTTCATCAAATCACAGAATGGTTTGGGTTGAAAGCAACCTTCAAAGATCATCTAGTCCACCTCCCTTGCAATGGGCGGGGACATCTTTCAGTAGATCAGGTTGCTCAAAGCCCCGCCTAACCTGACTTTGAACACTTCCAATGATGGGGCGTCCACAACTTCTCTGGGCAACCTGTTCCAGTGTCTCACCACCCTCATCGTCAAAAAAAAAAAACAGCTCCCTTATGACAAATCTAAATCTACTCTCTTTGAGTTTATAACCATTGCCCTTTGTCCTGTCACTACAGGCACTGGTAAAAAGTCTTTCTCAGTCTTTCTCATAAGCCCTCTTTTTATATTGAAAGGTTGCAAAAAGATGTCCCAGAGCCTTCTCTTCTGCAGACTGAACAACCCCAGCTCTCTACCTTTCTCCATTGGATAGGTGTTCCAGCCTTATGATCATTTTCGTGAACCTCCTCTGGACCCGCTCCAACAGGTCCATGTCTTTCCTGTGCTGGGGACTCCAAATCCGGACACAGTACTCCCTGTGAGGTCTGAAAAGAGCAGAGTAGAGGATGAGAATCACCTGCCCTCGACCTGCTGGCCACACTGCTTCTTATGCAGCCCAGGATACAGCTGGCGCGCTTTGTCAGCTCATCTCCAGCTTTTCATCCACCAGTACCCCAGGTCCTTCTCTGAAGTGCTGCTTTCAATCCATTCATCCCCCAGTTTGTTGATACCAGAGATTGCGCGGACCTAGGTGTGGGACGTTGCACTTGGCTTTGTTGAACTTCAAGAGGTTCAAATTTATGTCTATTTATTTTAAATAGACTGTTACTTAAAAAAAAAAAGCCAAGATCTAGTGCATTTGAATGTCAATTTTTGAGAGGGATGAAGTTACAGTATAAAAATGCTTTTGAAGTGTACAAAACCATAACAAAATCTTAATTTCTTTTGCAGGTGGTTTGATAAAACATTCACTCTTATAATATTCAAAAATGGCAGAATAGGTCTGAATGCAGAGCACTCTTGGGCAGATGCTCCTATTGTTGGACACCTGTGGGAGGTAGGTATTTAGTACAAAAGAGTTAATGCAGAAGATAATGTGATATGGTCCATGCAACAGTCCTGAAGATCAACAATTTCAATCCCTTGCATTCATGTTGCTGAGGAGTGATTATGGGCCTGTGTCTACTGCAACTATAGAATTTAAAAAAAAAAAACAAAACAGCTTGCTTAAAAGAAGAGGTTGCTGTCCTTTAAATTATAGGTCTTTTTTGCATTTTAATAGGCATAGATGTCTTCATAGAAAAGTGATACAGCTCCCCGTCTGACTTGTATATAATCTAAATCAATAGATTGTTGCCTCTTTGATATGCATTTTGCGTATATGCATGCTCCTGAAGCAGTTATGCTTTATAAAAAGCTATAAAAATCCTACACTTGCTTTCAAAATTTAGAGATGGTACAGAGTTCAGTTTTTCCTCTGTGCAATTGTTTGATGAGCTGCAGATTGATATGCTGTTTAAATTAGCTCTTGTATGTATTTGCAATAAGTGGAATAAATGCACTTTTTGTCAGGTTTGTTCATAATGAGCTTAGTTTATTACTTGAAATCCTATTTGATTTTTCTTTTCTTCTTGAAGCTTAAACCCATAAACGCTTACATGACTCAGTCACTCAAAATTATTTCAGAAACATTAGCTAATTCTGATTTCATTATATATTTGTGCAAATGGGTCTCAGGGCTGACTGATTCCCCAAGTAATTTCCTAATTTTATTGTACAAGTGCTTCCATGTGAGAATAAAAAATCCTCATTGCATCCTCCAACCTGTGAAGAAACAAGGCGATACTGGTTTGAAGCTGACTTGACTGTGCAGTTAAGACTAGCTCAATGGAAAAGTTACTTTGTTTTCTTGCAGTGAATAATGTTATATGCTTCATTTTATAGCTCTGTACTTACTATTAGTTGGTTCATTTTCTTCTAAGAATTAAAATGACTAAACTAAGTAGGACTTCATTTCCTAAAAAGTTACCTGTTGTTAGCCTTTTATAGATGGTGTATTTTTAGAATAGAATGAATTAAGCTTTATTTCATAGTTGGTAGGTTTTGACAACTAAATGAGAAAATTAAATAAAAATAATAGATTAGAAATATATATGTAGAATATGCAGTAGATTTTTGTCAAGCTTTTCTTTCCACTCTGATCAGATTAAAATCTATTGAGAATTCTGTATTTTTTAATTAATTTTTTTTCATGATGAGGATGTGGTTTTAAATCTTGTGAGACAGAGCCTTTTTTGTGTGTTATTCAAGTTGTATTGTTCATCTTGGAAATGTTTTGCTTCCCTACCCAAGAGCTCTGGTGCACATATAAAGTAAACTGCAATTTTGAGTGGGATGCAGATCTTAAAAAAAAGATTTAAATCTTTCAGGAATATGCTCTTACTGTGAAATAAACTGTTCCTTGATGAACGAGTTTTGACAGATAACAAACTTGCAGAAATTCTGTAGATTCTAAGTTGAATAAAGGTTGTGAAATCTAATACTGAATTTTAACCACTTATCAATTTGAGGTGGGTTTTTAATTGAGACATTTTAATTAGTTCAGTAGCATCTAACAAAATGCAGCAGTGTAATTGAATCGGTGTTTGTTCATATCTGCTGTTCTTCCTACTCAGAACACAAGTAAAAGTGCCTTAAAATAGCAGGTAAAAAGGGGCTTCATTTACTGCTGTTTTCACTGTTTGGAAATGGATTGTGCATAGTGTTTCACTGTGTACTGAAATGGATTATATTGATTTCACAAATCCTAATTCCACAGTAATATGTAATATGTTGCAATTCTGAAGAAGTTTTGTTCTTTGCAGAATGTAATGGCAACTGAGTATCTTGAACTGGGCTATTCAAAAGATGGGCATTGCAAAGGAGATACCAATCAGAATATTCCTATACCTACCAAACTGCAGTGGGAAATTCCAGAAGAAGTAAGTACAGAACAGCTAGTAGTTTGAGGAAGAAGTTCCTATGTTTCTGAGCTGTCAGATTGTGTTATTAATTACTGATAAACCCTATAGATCAGCTTTAAATTCCTTTGAGTCCTGTAAGATGTATATTTCATGTGTGGACAATAATCAGTTTACTTAAAAAGATATCAGGGGGCTTTAAAATCACTCTAAAAATTCTGGCCAGGAAATGACAGCTTTTTACTGGAAACTTTCTTGGTTGGCAACATGGCAAAAATAAATGGCTACCTGATTTTTTAAATAGTAACTCTATTGAAGTTTCAGTTGCTGAGGTTTCATCACTGTTGTCATAACAAATGCTCCTGTGTAATAGTTTCTTGAGAGTAGCTGTCTTTTTTGTGTTCAAAGTTCTCTATACATGTCTAATAAGGTTTGATTTTTTTTTTTGCGCCTAACTTCAAGACAAACTGCCATCATCTATTTGAATTTTTAAATTTTGAATAAAAAGGTAATGGTTAGTTACATTTAATTAAGCATGTATGGCATATTGGAAGCAACACAACTATGGTCGTTCTATCTCTATGAGTTATTTTATGTTCTAGCGACCTAAACAGTCTTAATGCTGATGTTTTTTTAAAGTGTAATTTTTGGGCTCCAGATGTGTATTGGCTTTAAACTTATTTTTATTAGTTTTTTTAATTCTAAGTTTCTGGCAAAGATAGCTTCTCTTTCTTCAAAGGGAGATTATTTAAAAAATTACGTTCCTGGCATGCATAAAGGCAGCATTTGTTGTTTTATCAGTTAAAAATACATGCACTTTTTCAACAGTTTTTTCAAATACCACTGAATGAATACGTATGCACATGTATGCATATAAATATTTTTTTATTTATTTATTTTAGTGTCAAGAAGTGATTGAGAGGTCTCTGAGCACTGCCATAGCTCTGGCAGATGATGTGGACTTCCATTCATTTTACTTTGATGCTTTTGGGAAGGGACTAATAAAGAAAGCAAAAACCAGCCCTGATGCCTTCGTGCAACTTGCCCTGCAGCTTGCTCACTATCGGGTAAGAAGAACAGACTGTTTCTGGCTTATAGAACCTCATTAAATTGGGTATAGCAAGTTTGTGATTAAAACATGTGGCTGCCTAAAGTCACATGTGCAAGGTTACTAAAGACTTTTGATGGAAATTGGTACAAACCCAAAACAGATAACTAGCTGGAAAT
>Ga0065711_1009002_pt1 | contig 12352 bp, 1 predicted proteins | sample Hoacrofraction12_FD_59098 | JGI IMG/M metagenome (GOLD analysis project Ga0065711, IMG submission 59098) | Hoatzin crop microbial communities from Cojedes, Venezuela - Epithelial fraction 12 v2 (version 2) | ecosystem: Host-associated > Birds > Digestive system > Esophagus > Crop | place... | reverse complement strand
AGCTGCCTGTAGAAGGCCTCATCAACCTCCTCCTCCTGGTCAGGTGGCCTGTAGTACACACCCACTGTAATGTCACCTGTGTGAGCCTGTCCCTTAATTCTAACCCACAAGCTTTCAACTCCTTCTTCACCCTCCCCCAGGCCAAGCTCAATGCATTCCAGTTGCTCCCTCACATATAGAGCAACTCCCCCACCTCTCCTTGTTGGTCTGTCTCTGTACCCTTGAGAGAGTCCACAGCTCTCTTGTCTTGCTTAACATCAGCAAACTTCCTCAATATACTTTCAATTCCTGCATCCAGATAATTTAGAAAAATATTAAAGAGCCCTAAAATTGAGCCCTGGGGAACACCATTGGTGACTGGCCACCAGCCTGGTGTAACCTCATTTACTATAACTCTTTGAGCCCAACCTGTCAGCCAATTGCTCACCTAATGTATCAAGGACATGCCTAGCTGTATGCTGGATATTTTGTCTAGGATACTGTGAAAGAAATTATATCTGAGATACATTGACATATATAACATTGAAATATACTAATGGAATATATGATCTAAATTTTCTTTATCTTGAGAATTTTCACCAATGAATTAGTGAATGATGGGAATAGATTTGAGCAGGATTACATGAAATCTTACTTTCTGTCTTTAAATTTAGTCTAGACAGGAAACAACCCTTTCATACAAATGTCTCCCATCTGATTGTAATCTGTTATCTTTGGGTTCAAATGATTAAGCCTGATTTACCAAAGCTGTAAGCGAATCATCTGCTTTTGATTTTCAAGGAAATACAGAAATGTACTTACAGATTTCTACAACACTATATGGGTTTACTTATGGATTTGTGGATATTACAATATTTAAATACATCCTCAAGCTTTTTATATTTAGACTGGTTTGTTTCATATAAAGCCCTTCTCTGAAATATGACAATGTTCAGTTGTGATTGTTCACTTAGTAGATTTAGCATTCAAGAGAATATTTTCTTATTAGCTAGACTGTTTCACTTAGGGTATTGCAACTCTGTAGTGGAACTCTTAATACTATCACATCATTGTTCATATATTATTATTGATTATACAATTTAGGGTCACTATATGGCCTTTATGTTTTAAATCTTCAAACTACATTTCCAAGTATTTCACTGTTACTATTCACACTTCTACAATATGGTCAGCTGCTCTCTATTACCTGAGTCAGTAAAAACTCAATTTATTTTTATCCAGAATTGGTAATGGGCTCTTCTTCTGTTGCTTGAAGAAATGGAAAATTGTTAACCCAATAAATAGATTTTACAGTATTTTATTGCTAAAAACATGTTACTATATTCTAAAAGGATTCCTTTAATATTTAATCATCTCTTCATGACAGTTAAATATATTGTAAAAAAAAAGTAATATGAGGAAAACTGTTCATGCATTTCACTGCTCTGTTTTAATATTGAAAATTAAAACAGATTCTAGGGAAATTATCTGCCAAATTCTACTGAAATTCAGGTTAAATCATCCCATTACTTAAAACTTGTTGCAAGAAATGATGTGTCCTCAGTATCCTCACATTGCATAGAAACTTCATCCAGAGTCATCCAAACATCTGTTTAATTTTTGGAATAATATATTACTCAGTACACGTAAAGACATGAATGTAAAAATTTAGTATTTTAAATGTCCAAGTCGCTAAATAATTTATAAAAGCATTTTCTGACTTGTGATTATTTTTTCCTTTTTTTAGTAATGCATCTGAAAGAAAATCTATGTTCTTTCAATGTCACTAAAGACACCATTGTATTTTCTTCTTAACAACTGTTGTAGAGATGGCTGTCATTTGTTTCCTCCTCCCTCGGTTTAGAAGTTAAGTTGAGTAATTAACACCATCTAATTTTGTAAATTAATATACATATTTTAAATTCAAATAGCATATTACAGCTACTTTTCTGGAATACGTACTATTAATAGAAACTTTAAAATTACTTTCTTCTACAGCAACTGTCACCATTCAAAAGAAAGGAATTGGGAAAAACTGTAAAGTACATAAAGCGATATTTCCCTCCATATATTTTATAAATGCAAACAAGCTATACCTCATAGAACTGAATTTTGGTGACAAGGAGACCACAAATGGTGGTATGGCTCAGATGAAAGATGAACTAAAAGTAATCAACATTCTTTGTGAAATAGTTTCTAGTCAGCAATATTTTATTACAATTTGAAGGAATTATAATACTTATGACCTAAGGGCTTTCAACAATAAAATCTTTCCAACAGGAATTTTTATCATAATTTTAATCAATTTAATTTGGAGGTTCATTTGCAATATGAGAGAGGAAAGCCACATTTTACAATGTAGTTTATCATTGCAGTATTTCCTAACTTTCTCATAATTCTTGAAGAGTAAATTACATTAAGATTATTATTAGTAATAGCATATGACTATATTAGTATTATTTTAAAAATATAAATATCATGTAAGGTTCACTTTCATTAAAGTTTTTTTTAAATTGTATATTAAAATATACAGAGAACATGGCTCTATAAAAGAACTATGATTTGATTAGTCAAGAGTTCTTGATAATGTATTTTTAAGTTTCCTATATATAATATAGGAATATATTATATGCATTCCTATGTATAATCTGTAACTTATTCAACAGGGTTCAGCTAAATATATTTAACCATGAAACATTCCAATGACATCACTTGTATACATTTTGCGAAGCATTCTGGACAATATTATAAAAAGTTAAATATAGAGAAACATATTAAGAACATCCCAGAATGTATATAAAAACTATTGAGATTTCACAATTACAAGTGTTATCTCTTTAGATAGTCAAGACTTTATGCACAGTGACTGAAACAGAAACACCAAAATTTGATAGCTCTGTTGATTATATAACAAAAAATATGCTTATGTTTCAAGCATCACAGCTTTCTCTTAAAATTCAGTAAAAGTATAGGTAAACTTATAATCACATTACATGATATGAATATATTACAATTATTATATTAACAGCCACTCTTGATTCAAAATTGAGATTTTCCACTTCAGTGAGAATATGAATCCTAATAAAATATGCATACTTAAGTATGTGAGACTTAAAGAGCAATTTAACACTACAACACAGTTACTTCATCTCTTGTTTTTCCATGTTATGTAGATGTTCCAGAGACAATTTCAGAAATCTATCTTTTAAGTAGATTTACTGTCGTAATAAATTATCAGGTTAATAGCATTCTGTTTGGAATATGCTTTTTAAAGTTGCTTGTCTGACTCATGGCACACTGTTCTCACAGCTTCTGAATTTTAGCATTTTATATTAAAAAAGAAACTTGTATCAAAAAGTAAAAACACGTATCTTGTTATTTATAGCAGTTTCAATAATTCTTCAACTTAGTCAATGAATATTAAAACTGGAAGCAGCAAAACAAGTTTGCAATTTTTTCTCCTAAAACACAAATAGTAAATCATAATCACGCATAATTTCTGCTGTTATATATTGTAAAGGTTATGTTTATACTATAAGCTGTGAATTAGATTAATGAGTTTTCTCAACACCATAAACCTCCTCCACCAAAACAGGAGCTAAATTGCAATAAATCACTGTTTATGTTCACATATTTATGGGACAGTAAAGATTTAGAGTTCCTCTATAGGGAAAACTACCGCAACACAAGAAGAAAAAATTACAGCTTCTGTATTGTAAGGTGGATGAACAGGGGCAAAAGCATGAGCATTGTTTTCACTTCACTATAATAATGCCAGTAATTTATTATAAGAAATTGCTAGAGAACAGCTTTTTGCCAATGCTTCAGCCAAAGTGACAAAACAGCAAACCAATATGTGTTCTCCTTTCGTGCCACTGAAGATCAAAACTATCAAATTATACATCTTTTTACATTATTCCTCAGACAAGTATTTATTTTTTGTCAAAAAATTATTAGTAATGGAATGTGAGCTGTGATCTTTATATACTGCATACATTAAAAAACCCTTACATGAGCTTGAACAGTATTATTTAATTCTACACGTTTACATAGGTGATTTCAGATTACTGTGGCCATGATTTCTAAATGTGTTCCTCATGAAAAAGTAACGTACTTTCTACATTTTCTGCATTTTCTTTCATCAGTTTTCTTTCTACATTTCCTTTCATCAACCACCCATAAAATTTTCTATTATCTGTCCAAAAGAACTATTTTATTAAGTCCTTTTTAATATTTAAAGAAGGTTTTTTCCTAGGTTTTTTTTATATATATTTTCATGGGAATCTTCTGTAAATAAGCCTACTTTCTGATGTCTATAGTAACATTTTCTGTTTATGGAGAAACACCTGAAATTACAACAGGAAAGTTTTGTGAAACTACTACTTTTTATTTCTTCCAACAGCTTCAGAGTAGCAGTGTGGTGTTCACTGCCCAACAATAAATGCTAGGGCCAGCAATAGTGACAGCTAACAGCCACCCCTTTAACATAAACACTTGCGGACAAGTTTTCAAAACAACATAGAAGGGGGACATTCTTATCACACTGTGCATTGTTAAACTGATTTTTACAGAATGTAGCAGATGGCAAAAACTTACATGAAATACAAAGGTCATCAGATAAGTTCAAAAAAGAAAAACACGCATGAATAGGTAGCTTTGTTAATGGAGGCAGTATTTTGTGCGTCCCACACTGCAGCTTTGTGTTCCAGCACTCCTCTAGTGGATGAACTACTTGCTATCAACAGACACAAACTATGAAACTGTATGGTCCTTAATTTATGTCATAGGATTCTTAACTATGCAATGGTTCTGAAGGTTCTTACTTTATGTTCTTATGCAATTGCAGTGTCTTCTTTGCCCGCTAACTTAAGGAACCTGTCTGCTGTCACCTCAGCTGAAAAATGGTAAAATGGTGGTAGTTACTGAGTGTTTGATATAAGCAGGAAAGTACATGCAAGATCTATCCTAGAAATAAAATTACTTATTTTAAATTGAAGTGATTGGTTAATAAAAAGTAGGATTTTGAAGGAAACACTGTTTAGTTTGGGTTTATATACAGAAGGTGGCGTGCAAAGACACATGAACCGTCAAAGGTGGATTTCATTTTCAAAACTTTGAGAATCACTGTCTTCATTAAAACATATTTCTATGTTCTAGGTATTATTTCAGGTTTGTAGCTTCTTAGGGACCAGCTATGTCTTTCAAAGAAAATAAATCCCAAATCCTTAGAATGTATACTTTTTAAGACGAAAATCATTCTGTTGCCTGGTGCAATACATTTCTGCTGCTCTTACTTCTCGCTTGAACTTCCTCAGCAAGTTTACACATCATGCTTTAGTTATGGAGAAAGACTAGAAAATGTCATTTATTTATAGTCAATGAAGAGAGATAAGATCTAGCAAACAGTCAATCTGGTCTCTGATGGTGATATACCTCAGCATGCAATACCCATGTCCTACAAATATTTATGCCTCTTCACTGACTGTAAAAGGAACATACAATCACTATCTCAGACATAGTTGTCTTCACTGTGGCAGTCTACATGTAGTCAGGTGATGACTCCCCTCCGAGGAATAGTAACCCTTTAATACAACATGAAGAAGCACAAATCTTTCTTTTGACACGTAGAGGGCTGAAATTAATACTACTCTAGAAGCAGAACGGTATGCTATGTAGTCTCACTCAGCCCAAAATTAACAAAACAAACAAACAAACAAATTTCCACACTTGATTATCAACCCTAAATGTTTTTCCATAGACTCAGGTCAATAACTCACAGTAGTGTCTACCACAGGTCAGTTTGTGGCTACAGAAAAAGTCAGCTAAAACATACCAGTAAGAACAAATTCCTCAGACACGCTACAATGACTACAGTCATCTAATTACAAAATTCAGATACTCAGTTCATCAGTCTGCCTGGAAAAAGAAAATGTTACTGTTAAGACCCTGCACATAAGAAGACACAGAATGATCAGCAGAACATTTTCAATTCAAAAATTAATGATCCAGTTGATCTGATACAACAGGATCATTCTGAAGGACTGATAACTTACTAGTTTTTAAATGAATTATCCCCTTGGAGGTAGTATCTGCCATGCTAACAAACCATGTACAAAACTTGAAGTGAGGGACAGATTTACGGATCTTCACTTATATTGGGTAAATAACACTTCTAGAGCAGACACCATCCTTACATTTTTAATCTATATGATATTGTCAGCATTGTGCCATAGATGTCATAATTTCTATTCTACAGCTAGTGTTCCCATGCACAACAATACATGTTTCAAATTCAATATTCATCAATGTAGCTGACAAATTCTGGAAATATCCAGCTTCTTATGACTTACTCAAGATACTTCTTAGTCATCTGGATATGCAGTTAGTTATCTCTGCAGTTTTTCTGTAAGAGTTAACGACCTAGAATCTTTGAGGTTTTAGCATATAAAGGCTTGCAAATGTATCCATCTCATTAACAGCAAAATTTCAGGAACATTTATAGACTTATCAAATCCCCAAGCTGTGCTTTTCCCCTGGGCTGAGTAATTGGTTACTGCATTCTCTGTCCCCAGTAAAGTCCTGAGTAACCTAGGCTTTTCCAAATTTAAGCAGGTTGTGCATGAATGCTGACCTGATTCCTAATAGTTTGGTTAAATAAAGAAGAAACCTAAAATCCAGGAGCATTGTAACTATACTGGCTGGTTTTACAAAAATTTTTGTCTTTCTCCAAATAAAATACAAGTTTCTTTTTTGTTATAATATATAAGAAAGAAGGAGTATTCCTCTATTAAAAAAAAAAAAAAAATCAAAGATAAATATACTAATGTCAGGGAAGAAAAAACGTAAATTTCTATTTGTTGACTAAAATTCCATTAAGTTCCATAACATCTATTGGTGGTTCGCTTCACTTTGTTTGCTAATCCTGCTACTAAAGCTGCTATATTAAGTACATCAAATAAAATCATGTTAGCCTTGCTCCAGCATAACAAGCCCTCATTTTACAGAGTTAAGGTCACAGGCAGAAGTGTTAAAAGAAAGAGTTCTTTAATTTCCATAGCAACAAGAATAACGTTTTTGGAAACTGAGATATATAGATACCTATAGTTGATAAAACTTCTGTCATTTCAACATAACTTCAGATCATTACACTATTTTTCCTACTCTTCTGCCCTTTGGAAAGCATTATGCTCAGAAAATACTCTATTTCCATTTGCATGAGGAAATAAAGAATTTTAAAAGATGAAAATTTCTTCCCTAATGCTTTTTGTGTTTGCATGTGTATCCCAGATGCTATCCTGACAACTAGGTTGTTTCTTAGATACTGGAAAACCACATATAATTTAAATGTCCGAGTTGTCTCACCAGATAATTCAGGTATTACGCTAAAACCTAGATATTATGTGACATGTTTTGTTATTATTTAGGGACAATCACTTGTGATTTGCTGTAGTCTGACTTGTAATGTACTTATGTACTGACGGGTAAATAGGACAAAGGACAAACAGTCACAGTGTGGTATTACATATACAGAATAAAAATTTCCGTCTAAATGACAGTGACCATTTTCTACTTATAATTTTTTAGGGAAAAAAAAGGTAAGGGAACTGTGTAAGGTGCTCTCCAGAGAAACAATTCATTATGAAATCATTGATTATTGATGTTGGATTTCCAAAAAGGAAAGTTTCTCTTTTTTTCGCAATTGTATTTAAAGTTATTTACTATTTGATGAATTAGTGCTGTCAAGTCATGCATTAGCTTAAACTGATTGTAATATGTCTTCCTGAAGTAAAATCTGTAAAAATATAAATAAATACATAAGAACAGTGGAACAATTTGAAGCAGAGTCTGCCAAAATCATATTCAGATCATGCACTGGAGGTTTTAATTATATTGTGTAACCTCAGAAGAACCAGAATGTAGCGTTTACATCACAACCCTGTTTGTGAGTCCTAGAAGATGAAAGCAATTCACAGTGTGCGTTACAGAAAAAGGTGATCCCAGCTGCCACAGTGGTGCAGTCATCTTTGACCAAGCAAGAAACTTTGTGACATAGATTGTTCCCAACAATGGCTTTTGACTGGAATAAATTCCCATAACTTTTCATTTTTCTCTATTAAAACTTTTGGAAACAGCAACATTTAGGACCTATGTAAAATGTACTATGAGGATATTAGATCATCTTTTGGCTGGTATTTTTACTTTCAAGGCAGATATAATCACTAGATGATCACTATTTTGCTATTTTGAATTAACTGAGTCATCTAACTACTTGACAGAAGGATTTTTGACATATTTATGAGTTCTGGAAGCTAGAAGATTTTTTCTCTCTTTCAGAATTTCTTCCTACAACTAAGACACTTCCTAGCAAGTCTTTCTGCATTGCCTGTTTTCCCATGGAGCACTCTCTTCAGTGGTTATTTAGGGCTTCTGTTGCGTTACTCATTTTATTTGTCACAGATTTCTTCTGGATAAGGAATTATTAGACAATCTCACCTATGTTCAGACTGTAATAAGCATGATTAATTTACAATAACGATTAACTTATTACAGCCCTCTTAACTTACTGTAACTATCTGAAAGATTAGACTTCTCAGCTAAGTTATTTTAGGTCTCTTAGGAAGTGGAGATAGATAAACATGCAAAGAAAGTGACTTATCCTCTCTTAAAATACGTGCCTAAGTTGGACAGCACATCATGTAGGTGGCCTGTCTTCTGCTATTAATCAATTACAGTGGAAACCAAGACATATAGCTTATAGTAAAAATTTTGGAGCTTTCTACACAGTGCTATGTATACACCTCAGCATTCTGTTCCAGCAAGCTTCTTGTGAGTATAAACCTAAAACAAAAGATGAATTCGGTTTTGCTTTGAAACTCTTTATGCTTGGATAGAGATATTGCTTTAATTTAATTATGAAATAACTTGCTATCTCTTTTCTACAGTACAGACACTGGTCTCTTAACAAGACGATTCTTCAGTGCAACAAACCTAACCCAGTAACGCAAGTGTAATCAGCACTTCCTAACCTGATAGATGACACATTCTTGAAGCTCAACCCATGTAAAATGGTAACCTTTTGGGTTTCTTGAAAGCTGCAGTGACAATGCAGTGGGGGTCCATAAGACTCTTCTCATTCTTTAGCACAAATTTTGTTCTCCTTTGCACGTTCACAGAGCCCACAAATGACACTAATAATACAGATGCCAGACTTGGCATTTCAAGTAGTTTGTCCCTGGCTTTTGTTAGCTGCAGGACTCATGTTGTTTTAAATAAGCAGATCAGGTAACACAGAGAGTAAAATGCAAAGAGCATGAAATAACTGTACTAGCCCTGCATACTTAAATTACAGATGTCACTAAAGAGATGGAAAACACCTATGCAAAAGGAGAATCTTATTGTGACCCACTTGGTTTTATTAGAGTTAATTAGGTCAGTGGAGCTGACCTAATTTTTTAATTAATAAATTGATTCCAAAAGAACACATGAAAATATTGTCAGACTTTCATAAACCAAGCATGATAATTACATTGTAGAGATTACAAAACCAGTTTGTAAAAACTGATTTTTCATTTGAATAACTGGGTTCTTGCACAACAGTTTTAAACTATGCTGTAGTTTAGCTACAGTGTAGGTGGTACTTCTTGTGGAGATTATATAAATATAAAACATCAAGAATGCTTTTTTTTCTCTCTCAAATTCTCTAGTCTGTACTACTTGGCAAGTTTATAAACATATACTTTCTGTATGCCTTTCTTATATATTTTCAAATAGAAAATACAGAAAATTTTAATAACCAGAGGATATTATTAAAACTGTGGGTAAATTTCTCAGAAGTTTTTTTCTAATAATGCCTTACAATTAGTATAGTTATTCTTTGTACTCAGTTTCACCACTGTTATTATTTTCACTTTTACATTGCCTTAGAGAATATTAAGTATTCCTAATAATTAGAGGATATTTTAATTGGTTTTGAATATTATAAATAAATCAGCAAGGTTCTTCCTTAGGAAAAAAAAAAAAAACACAAAGGGTAGACCTGATGAACTATTTTGTATTCCTGAAAGAATTCTGAACTCATTTAGGTTAAGCTGTCACTAAGATTAAACACAACTTTTTAATACGACTTACAATTTGAAAATTAGTTGTAAAAAAACTAACACAGAGGAAAAAATCTTTGATGACATGACTAAGAATGTTAATATTATACTCCAATATCAGCTCAATTTCCTTAGCGGAAATTTTAAAAAATGAGAATGACGAGTAATGGGAAATGACCTTTTATTGGCACTAGACCTGAAACCAGTTCATTCCTAATTTTACATGGTCCATTTCTGCTTAGTCTAGTAAGGTTCATTGCAAGTTCTTGCACAGCATGTAAAAGATGACACTTTATTGGGTGGTCTCTCGCATGAGAGAAGATATACAATTCTGCATGTATATATGATTCTGCAATGCCTTATACAGGCTTATCATCTGGGAACTCCAAGTTTACAATTTTTTGAGCCTGGTCTTTCAAATGCCATCACATAAAACTTCTGCTGAAGTCCAGGAATTTTAAGTAGTACAGAATCCAATACTTAGGCATGTATAAACTATTGTATTCAACAGAATATTATTTAGAAATAGATAATTTCTCTAACTCATAAGATTTGTCCTGCAAATTTACCTCTGAAGAGGTAAATGTCTTCAGAAGGCTAAAAGATGTTGTCTGCAATATTTCTGTAAGACAAAGCTAGAGTTCGGAAACCAAGAACTCTAAATTCACAGGTAATAACTTTACATACACTTATCATCATATTTTCGTACACTAATTCTCTTAATAAATGAGATATGTAATAAGGTAGGTATTTGTTTGGTTAAATAATTCTTTTTAATGGTAAAGAACAATGAATTCTGAGCTATCATGGAGCCTGATACAGTGCATGAAGCACTGGGTTCTAAGTCAAGAGAGAAATACTGTGTTATCAGCTGGCTGTTATACACAACACGTTGAAGTCACTTCACTGCTTTGTGCTTTTGTTTCCTCGATTGTAAACTGGAACTTGTTTGTATAAACCAGATTTAACATTTGTGTATTAAGTTACTGCAGTACTTCTAAAACCACTACTACTATTATTATTATTATTATTATTATTACTACTATTATTATTATTATTATTGGTATAAATTGCAGGATATAGGCTCACTAAATATTAAAACTACAGATGAAACTGCAGACTGTACACATTATATCTGACTGGTTGCTTCAGTGGTTATTTCTGGCTATAGAAAATCTATGAATCTATGATTATCAAAAAACAATAAGTGAAGCAAATTAAGATTAATCGATTTCCTTTATGAAAATAGGAAATACCAGAGGAAGGCCACAAAGATGATCCAAGGGCTGGAGCACCTCTCCTGTCAGGAAAGGCTGAGAGAGTTGGGGCTGTTTAGCCTGGAGAAGAGCAGGCTGCAGGGAGACCTGACTGCCACCTTTCAGTACCTGAAGGGGGCCTATAGCAAAGATGGGGAAAATATTTTCAGCAGGGCTTGTTGCGATGGGACACGGAGCAATGGCTTTAAACTAAGAGAGGGTAGATTTAGACTGGAACAAGGAAGAAATTTTTTAAGACAAGGGTGGTGAAACACTGGAACAAACTGCCCAGAGAAGTAGTGGAGGCCCCATCCCTGGAAACATTCAAGGTCAGGTTGGACGGGTCTCTGAGCAACCTGATCTAGTTGAAGATATCCCTGCTCACTGTAAGAGGGTTGGGCTAGATGACCTGTAAAGGTCCCTTCCAACCCTAAACATTCTATGATTCTATGATTCTATAAATTATAGTATCAGTTTAATGATATCCATGTTGATCTACAATCTTTTAGTATCTTGATCATTAAAAATCTCCATTAACACTTCCTGAGTTAGGGAAAGAGATGTATATTAAGAGGGAACCAAAGTCAAGAACTAACAAAAATTTCCAGAATCAGGTCATGCTCTGGGCTATGCCCATCAGTGCCTTTTCAGTTCTTCAGATTATCCTCCTGACACTCAGAAAGCTCTCTGGTACGCTTAAAAGTGATACAGCATAGTAACCTGGCAACACTAATATGTTGTCTTAGATATATGCTACAAGTCAAACCTCCCAAAAAGAACTACTAAGACAAAATAAATGCACCCATGAGTGCTGAGGGAGCTGGTGGATGTCATTGCTGAGCCACTCTCCATCATCTTTGAGAGGTCCTGGAGGACAGGAGAGGTGCCCAAGGACTGGAGAAAGGCCATTTGTCACTCCAATCTTCAAAAAGGGCAAGAAGGAGGACCCAGGGAACTACAGGCCGGTCAGCCTCACCTCCATCCCGGGAAAGGTGATGGAGCAGCTTATCCTGAGGTCAT
>Ga0065711_1008696_pt1 | contig 12354 bp, 6 predicted proteins | sample Hoacrofraction12_FD_59098 | JGI IMG/M metagenome (GOLD analysis project Ga0065711, IMG submission 59098) | Hoatzin crop microbial communities from Cojedes, Venezuela - Epithelial fraction 12 v2 (version 2) | ecosystem: Host-associated > Birds > Digestive system > Esophagus > Crop | place... | reverse complement strand
GCAGGGTCCTGCACCTGGGGAGGAACAACCCCATGCACCAGTACAGGCTTGGGGCGGACCTGCTGGAGAGCAGCTCTGTGGAGAGGGACCTGGGAGTGCTGGTGGACGACAGGTTGCCCATGAGCCAGCAGTGTGCCCTGGCTGCCAAGAAGGCCAATGGCATCCTGGGGTACATTAGGAGGAGTGTGGTCAGCAGGTCGAGGGAGGTTCTGCTTCCCCTCTGCTCTGCCCTAGTGAGGCCCCATCTGGAGTGTACTGTGTCCAGTTCTGGGCTCCCCACTTCAAGAAAGATGAGGAGCTACTGGAGAGAGTCCAGCGGAGGGCTATGAAGATGATGAAGAGATTGGAGCATCTGTCCTATGAGGAAAGGCTGAGGGAGCTGGGCTTGTTTAGCCTGAGGAAGAGAAGGCTGAGAGGGGACCTTCTGAATACTTATAAATATCTGAAGGGTGGGTGTCAGGAGGATGGGGCCAGACTCTTTCCAGTGGTGCCCAGCGACAGGACAAGGGGCAATGGGCACAAACTGAAGGAGAGGAAGTTCCATCTGAACATGAGGAAGAACTTCTTCCCTCTGAGGGTGACGGAGCCCTGGAACAAGCTGCCCAGGTTGGTTTTGGAGTCTCCTTCTCTGGAGATATTCAAAACCCGCCTGGACAAGGTCCTGTGCAGCCTGCTGTGGATGACCCTGCTTGGGCAGGGGGGTTGAACTAAATGACCCATAGAGGTCCCTCCCAACCCCGAACATTCTGTGATTCTGTGTTTCCCCACGCTGGAGCTGGGGAGGTGTGACAGCCAGAGCTGGGTGACATGATAGCCTGGGCAGGGTGTGCACCCGGGGAGGTGCTTGGGTGGTTCAGGCTGGAGAGTTTGCTGCGAGAGCTGGTCTCTGTTATTTGGTGTGAATCTGTTACTGAAGCTGCACATCCTGGTTCCTTCTAGCTCTGATGTTGCAAATAGCTGCCTGGATTCCTTACAATATGTACAGGTACTTGACTGAGCTATTTGAGTCGGTTAAAGACTCCACGTGGTTGTGCAAGGGCAGTCCTGCCGGACTGAAGATGACCTCCTTGCTCTTGGAGGTATTTCTTGAGCTGCCTAAATGAGTGTACAACCCATGTTGGTGCGTTCGCGTGCCTGACAGGGAAATGCACACCATGTCATGCCGTGCTGCCAGCTCCACTCAAAGCAGAGTGCATTTGCTGAACTCTGCTCAGTTTCTCATTAATGTGCAAAGCTCTCGTCTGTTTCCGGCAACACGCCAAGCAAATTTTTTGACAGAATTTCTGCAAAACTCTTTGTAGTGCACACTAAGCTCGCCTTGGATCTCTCTGTCCTGTCTGTGTTTCTAACAGCTTGCTTTAGGGACTTCCTACGAAGAAGGAGGTGGGCAACACGCTGTGAATTTTTGTTGCCTACCTTGATACGCTTATGTTACGTTCCTGCTGAGGACTAGAAATTCTCGTCCTTCCTAACACTGTCAAATCAACCCCTCTCAGGAAGGTGTTTTTAATGATGTGTGATATTGAAAATACGCTTACAATTTCAGGATGGAAGTATGAGATCTGTATGTGCGCTTGGACACAAGGACTTCTCTGTATTAAGCCCGTGCTTCATTTCACCCTTAAGTATTCTGTTACTTTGGAGTTTGCTGATAAACAGAAATACTTCCCTGGGGATGGGTAACAACATGGGATTTCAGCAACTAAATGAAAAATATCAGTGAATCCTACTAAGGAGAGGAAATCGAGGGTCACAAATGGCTCTGAAGAGGTGGGAGGCAGGAAGTAATACCTTACGCTTAATGAATGACAGGTCTTTAAAAAATGCTGTTGTTTGATAAAGAAACTCTAGGAGTGGGGAAGAGGGCTTTTCAGAAATTGCATAGAGTGAGGTTTTTCTTTTAGAAATTTAGGGATCTTGACCATTTCTCTTGTGTTTGGAGGGGATGGCAAATGAAAGTGTGTCCTCTAAAACGGATGGAAATTCCAACACTTCAGGAGCAAAAGGCAGTGTGAGAAGCCGTAGCTCTTTCTCTATTTTGCCCCTGCCCGGGGGTAGGTCTCACACTGACGTAAAGTGCTGCTGAGCTATTGCTTTGTTTCTGCGCTTGCTCAACCAGTACACGTCTAAAACCTCTTTTTGTAGCAAGCAGGGTGGAAGGCAGCTTGGATCTGAGCAAGGGCAGTGTCCGTGATCTAGAAATGCTCCCTCTTGTGAGTAATTTTTAGGAGGAGACACTGTCCCCGAGGGGGATGGTCAACTGGCCTGCCAGGGTCCCTTCCAGCTCTGCTGTCCCTGATGGGTTTCCTAGTCAGACACTTGGCCTACAAACACTGCAGGGGGGAGCAGAGTCTCCCTTACTAACCACTGACTGGCTCAAAAGGTCCACGCGGGGTTAGCAGTTAAAGGATTGCACGCAGCCCTCTCTAAGCCTCCCTGGCTCCAGTGGGAGTCGTAAGGCTCGAGCTACACGATACCAGTTTGAAGTATCCTGGTACAGATATTAAGCAGTTTCAGAGAGGAGAAATTTCTGTGATTTATTTCTCGCTGAGAAAAGTTCAATAGAGATAAAAACGGAAAGGGGGGGTAAAGTGTAACAGGACACTAAAAGCACCATCACTTGATGGTGGTTATACAACTCTAAAAGTAGGCCTGCCCTTATCACCACAGACGAGAAAGTAGGACTCGGGGGTATTTCAGGATTAGGCAATGGAGCTAAGTACCTCAGAGTTTCTTTGGCTTACATGGATGGCCTTTTTTTATTCTTTCTGGTGTTTTTTGCTGAGGGCAAAACGTTTCTGTAAGAGCAGAATCCAGCGAAGCTTTTGTGCTGGAAGCTGTCGATGGCAGAGGTGTCTGCCAGCCTTGCCAGCTGTGATCCGCAAGTGCAAGGTCTCCCCTTAATGTGCGCGTTGCTGCCTACAAGTATGGCTGTTTACTTCAAGAGGTTCCTCCAGTAGTTTAGGTGTCATAGTCCCATGAAATCTTATTCTCCTTCGAGCAACTTTGATGTTAATCGCCATTAGGCTCCCTATTGAGGTCGGTGTTAGAGTACACCCATTTGTTCACACGGGCTCACGTCAGAACGTGTTTTCTATGGACTTTACTACAGAAATGTCTTTTCTCTTTTAATATCCCTGCACGTTGCACCTCTAAGATAATTATGTTTCATAAGTCATTAGGAAAAAAAACAGAAGCAGATGTCTTCCAGCAATACATTTGGGACTCCTCAGTCTGAGTTTCTCATATCATCAACAGTTTCTTGTTGCCCATCCTGTACCCAGCCTTGACACGAGTCCTGTGAGCCCTGTGGAATATTTGAAGTGAAGCTTTTGCTGATGTTCTGGGAAACACTGTTTTTTGGACTCATTTCTTGGAAAACTGAAAAGATCCTTTAGGGCATGCATTTTTTTTGAGGTAATTTTTTCCAATATCATTATTATTCTTATTGAAGCAGCTTTAACTGTTTGCATTGGACTTTTGCTGAAGCAATTGTATCAGAGTCCCTAAAGTGTTCCCAGGTGAAAGTAACTCTCCATTTCCAACGGGATTAGTAAATATTTGTGAATGAACCAGGAGGTCCAGAATAGGTTTTCTTTTACTTTGTAGTCTCCTGCTTACATGCAATACTTCTCTTACAGCTCATATGATTGTGACGAAGCCATCAAACCTTGGGTTTCTTTCTTTCCGTGTCTGTAATGTGAGGAATATTACTCCTATTCCTAGCAGACCGTGAAGACTGGATGAACGGTAATTCAGGTAGCTCAACCTTTTTCCTTGCCATGGGTCGAAATGCTGGGTTTGGAGGACTGACTGACTTACAGGAATGTAAGAAGCTCCCTCCAAATAAGCAGCTTTCCTGCTCCTTGTGGTACCATTTTTCTTCCAGCCTCATCCTCTCTGCATGTGTGTACTGTGGCAATACCTGCTTTGTTGCCAGGTCCAGTGTGAGGCCACAGGAGAACAAAAATGTGGGGTAGAAGGAATTCTGTGGACTACATCTACCTCATATTTTTTTTATAACCTGATTTTGTAACATTTGACACCAGATGTTTGAAAAAATATATTAAGGTCATCAGAAGAAAAGCTAATCCATTGCAGTGAAGCACTGTAAGGCATACCAGGACCATGCTGTAGCCTACAACAGGGCTATCACCTTAGAGATAAATGGATCCCAGTTATGTTTCTTTTTCCTAACTCTAGTGGCAACTGCTGTGCAGAAGCAGAATAAATATCCTGTCCTGATTATCACCCTGCCTACTACACTTAACACCCGAGCCTTCATTTAGGTAACGTCTATTAAGTTCGGTACTTAACTAGCAGACCCTCTGTTTTCGGTGCTGAAAGACTGAGCAGAAAGGAGCTGGTTGCAGTGATTGCATAAAAGGCCATTTATCAGAAATGTGGTGCGTGCTCAGCACATCTCCAGTGACACCGGGGTGTGCTGACCCCTGCCTGCGGGGCATGGTCAGCAAAGTCTTTGGTTGGCCAGTGAATTCCTCACCCCAAGTCCAAATCGAGGAGGGACTTCAGAAGGCAAGCTTAGGTTTAGGAAGGCATCCAGCCTTCAACTGATCAGATCCTGGGGTGTCAGGGAGCAAACTTGGTGCATAAGATGGAACGCCTCAAGCACGTTAAGTCCAGAGAATATCTGAGAGCGCCAAGGGGAGAGTGAAGATGGAGAGAAACAGGCCTGCTTTCCCTCCATCTCCTGCTAGCCACGTTTTCAGCATGTTTACTCAATGCGTTGTTTATAGCAAGAGGAGGAGGATGCTGTGTAATGAAGGTGTGGATGGATTTAACAGCTAAGGCAAATTAAATGCAGCTGTGTTACGGCAGACTGCAGTCTTCATTTGCCTGTGAGCAAGTCTGCTTTCCCCTTGCAAATTCTGCATCCCACAGCTCTCTGCATGATGGCTCTCTTCCCTGCATCCCCTTTTCTTTGGGCTTTGATGCCTGCTTGCGGAACAGTTTTTCTTAATTAATAAACCTAAGATTTGTCCTGTAATACTGTAAGAAACATGCAGGCTGGTACAACTTCAGTTTCATGGTTTTCAAGAGGACTTGCAGAGGTAGCAGATTGACAAGCCCACTTGCACTGGGTTTGTCTCAGATTTGCCCTACCTATGTGAGATCAGATTCTGGTTCAAGGAATGGCATTTGTTCACCCTCTGCAAAACAGATGAGAAAGGAAGGTGCTCAGAGCACAGCTGCTCTATGATAGCATGTATACCCAGCAGAACTCTCTTCTGTTACCTCAAGCTCTTCTAGTACTCTGCCTCTAATTATTGATTTAGGCTTAGTTATTTCACACATTGATTACTTTTTTGTCTAATAAAGGTCTCTATCTTTATATGGCAACTGACTTATTTTTATGTTAGTCTCTTGTTCTTGTTGGACAGAGTGCTAGAGCTGATACTGATGCCAGGATCAGTAAGTGTTAGAGGTCTGTCCTGAGCCTCCATTAGAAAGTGAGGCTGGATTCGGGGCAGCATTTTGTGGTATGCTGATCTGTGTCCAGATTGAGTTTTTTCTTTATGGTCGAAGCTCAGCTTGCTCTCTCCAGAAGTTGTACTGTACAACACTACTTTGTTTAAAGTCTGAATCTTTAAAAAGGATATTAGGGTGTATCTTGAAAAGGGCATCTGAATTTGGTATTACAGCATCTAATCCAGCCCCAGAGTGAGCCTGTGTGTGTGCACAAACAAGCCTTATAAAAACCACGTGTAAGTCTTCATAGGGGAGCTGGTTGCTTTGAGTCTCCACCCCTTTGCCTTGGACAGTCCTCACCTCACACAACTTCTTTGATCCGTCCTAAGGCTTAACCAACAGACCAGCCACAGTCTGAAAATGTGTTGCCTGTAGCACACTTGGACAAGATTTGGTCCAGAAGGAGTTAAAGACTAAATGCCCTTCACTGACAGAAACATTTTTATGTGGTGAATTTTTATAATAGCTTCATTATTTCCATATAAAATTCAAGAGTTACACGGAAAGAATATCCTCCCATCCCCACCAACTAACCAGAAAGAGCTGGGACTGGCGAGAGACTCCTCCCTGGGATTTCAGGGCTGGGAGGCCAAGACAAGCTGTTCGCTGTGGCAGGGTACCATCTGCTCCTTGCAGTGGAGGTCCATGGCTGCGGTGACTGGTTCCGTCACGAAGGTTTAGTCAACAAATCGTGCTGGTGAAGCACAAGGAGGAGCAGGAGCCAGCTCCTGGGCTCAGCTGTGTTGGTTCTGCAGGGCTCAGCAGGGCAGTCAGACATGATTTTTATCACTAGAATTAGCTGTGCGTTCAGACCTGACTATTTGCTCTACCTGTCAGCTGCCTAGGAATTGGTTGCTTGCACATAGCTCCTTTCCAGGCCAGAAACACACTTCGACTGTCTCCAGTAGCAAAAGAGCGTTATTAAGTCTGTTAAGCCTGAGTTCACAGATTTGATTTTACAATAGTAACAGATGGCAAATGGTGACAGTACAGCTGCCGGGACCGGGAAAGGATGGATGCTGGTTTGTAAGTTCAATGGGTGCTGGCAATAATTCATATTTATGTTTATACAGGGCCTTTCCTGTTTCAGAGCACTTTACGAACCAGTCAATAAATAATGGGCTTGGAGTTATCATGGGCTGGTAGAGCTCGTCTACATGCTTGTGTGGCCAGTGTGTGAGGGTAAACATAAGGGCATCAGCCTGCGCTCCCTACGCAGCCTGGATGGGAATGAGGCAGCTTCTTAAAATCACGTAGTACCACTCAGCAGGGGCTTCAGGCAGAAAAGGAAGGTAAACTGCTGGAATTCAGAGGGTGGCACTGGCAGCCAGGGTGTCAAGTGGGAGTTTGGATACCTGGACTCGTTCTCCTATAGCTGCGAGAGTTTTTGTTTAGACTCCTCCCATAGACTTGCTGTCTCCCAAGCGGCCGCAGGGAATAGGTAGCCATCAGCCATGCTGTCCTTGCAGAGTCAGGCATGGCAGCCGGTGCCGCGCGGATTCAGCTGGCACTGACGGAGGTGCTGAGGCTTCCTCTTGCCCGGTACAGATGGGAGGGTGGCTCCAAGGGCCTCCTGCCTCCCACACTTGCTCTCCATCAGCCTTGCTGGGATGTGCTGTGACGGCAGGCGCTTTCCCGAGCCCATCTTTATCTCAAGCATTCGGAAGTGATACAGCAAGGGATCGGGTTTTTAAGTTGATTGGCTTGCTATCTCACAGACTTACTGCAGGCTACAAGTTCGATGGATATAACACTTGAATGACAGGAGTCTGGGGCACGTAACCAGAAGGAGTACTTTTCAGCACTTTTTCTGTGTATATTAAGAGCCAGATCAAGACCATCACTTAGTCCTCCTCCATTACTAGCAGATCCAGTTGCCATAATTGCATCCAGGAAAAATATCACACTAACAAGAGCTAAATTTAGAAATCCGGAAGAATTGCAGCATCAGGGTTCTCCCTCATGCAAAGGGTCAGAACCTCCAGGAAAACACAGGAAGAAGTCATTAAAAGGCACATATATGAGCAAAAAAATGGTATTTTTCAAAAGTTGAGACTTATTGGAGGTTGGTAAAACATCAGCTTTACATAGTTTTCCCTTTCTTTATAATATCTGCAGGTCATCTTTTCGGGAAGGTGTGCCTAAGCTGAGCAGGACATGTTAGGATTAATATGGGGTGGCAGGGAGAAGCTTTCCAAACAGTGTTTTCTCTGGGATGGTCTAAAAACTTCTTTTTGTTTTTAAAATATCTGAAACTCTGAAAACGGGGAACTTGCTCTGCACTGATACAAAAAGAGGGCCAACATCTTTTTAAAAGTCCAGAAGAAGATGTAATTAAAACCATTTTGATTCAGTCAAGAGTGAATGTCCAGCTACCGTCTGCGCCACACTAAGGGAAAAATCGCCTCCTTTACGTTGTTTCCATGCAATGGTAAGTGGTGTAAGGAAAGATGTGAAATCACGTGAGCAGGGCTGGTCTGTAATTTCCAGCCTGATTCCACAGAATTCTGAGCTCAGATACCGCTTTGTATGTGGCTGGCCTAAGCCAAATGAAAGTCTGAATCTCTGGGGTGTAAACACTGCAAATGATTGCCTGCCGCTGCATTCAGTGAGAGCGGCTGAAGGCGTGGCTCAGATGTGTTTTTGACAGCAGTACAATTAAAAGGTCATGGTGGTGATGGGTTGACAGTTGGACTTGATCTTAGAGGTCTTTTCCAATGATTCTGTGAAAAGTAAGTCTAAAATTCAGTAATCCAGTCCTCCACCTGGCAGCGTAAGCAATTCCTTTCTTTAACCATCAGCCAGAATAATACGTGGCACATAGCGAAACAAATGTCGTTGAAGTGCTGGGGAGCTGGTCCTTTCTTCTTCAGTAAATACTGTGAGGTTTTTCTCCTCCTCCTGGAAGCAAGTTTTTCTCATGGGTGCAGAGGGAAAGGCAGCTTTCACACAGCCCTGGGAATATGCTGAGGAGGCGGCGAATGAAGCTTGCAGTCGTGCTGCCAAAGGGATGCCGAAATGCCTGGTCACCGAAGGGCGCAGGAGGAGGCTGAGGGCTCGCGGTGCAGATTGCCTCCCGCTCTGCTTGGCCTTGCTCCTGTGCAGACGAAGGGCTGGCACGAGGCAGGGAGCAGCACTGAGTTCCCGCAGTTTTCCCGTAGGGAACAGTGCCAGTTAACCAGGTAACGGTTGGTAGCCCAGACCATACTGCTGTTCTCTGCCTTCACGATTGTGCTGAGAGATCTCAAAGGACTTTTGCCAGGAAAAAGTTGAATTATTCTGGAGTTCTATGCTTTTGTCTGGGACCTTCTTTGTGTCCTTAAATTGTGCTCTAACCTCTACATCCTGAGGATGCTGTGGGCTGGCAATGCCTCCTGTCCTGTCTGTTCATTACCCTCTGTATCCTTTTATGCAGCCCAGGCAGAATTTGAGACCAGCTGGCAGCCCAACTGCATTGTCTGTTTAACTGCAGGAACCACGCTTTATCCCCCTCTGAATCCTGATGGAGTAATGATAACAGAGAATTGACTGAATGCTTTTTCCTTTCTTTTGTTCATTCCTCTCTTTGAGCAGACTCCCTAAATACAGAAATAAAATCCTCAGTTAAAATTTGTGGATTAATGAATTGAGCAACACGTTACTTTTTTTCCCTGTTGCCTGGATCTTGGGGAGAGTTTCTCTGCTTTTCACTTGTGCTCCCCTGTCAAATGTTTTCAGTTGTCAAAATGGGTAAGTACACGCTGGGCTGTTGTACGGGCACGTCAGATGCATTAGTGCATATGAGAATGCTGAGAAGAGACAACAGTGAACAGTCTGGGACTTCTCGTGTGCCATTTTGTCGCTGCGCGCGTGGTGCTCGCAGTGCCCTGGAAACCAAGAGCTTGCATGGAGCAGTGACATGGGTCACAGTCCCCTATCGAAGGATGGTTCCTAATGTGCTTTGATGGGGCAAACAGTGTCTTTGCCGGAGTGATTCTTTGGAGTTTGTGATGTAAGAAATGCTTGTCAGGGTGAGGGCTGCAGGGTCAGGGTTCCCCAACACCACAGTATTGATATCTCTAAATCACAGCAGTTTATGATCAATATGATTTCACACACTCAGTGATATCTTTATATTACAAAAAAGAACAAAATTTGTCTGAAAGTGTTTTCTATGAACTGCCCCTTAGTTTGCAGAACCAACCATGCAATTCACGTCTGCAGACTGGAGGTTAGCAAAATACAAGCAAATGCACAGTGAGCGGCAGGTAAAATCAAACGAGAAAATGAGGCTATCAAAGCTAATAAAGAGTCTTGTTGCATGCTGAATAAAGCTTTTATGACTTTATCTTTTTGCTTGGGGCAAACAGTACATTTTGTTTCTGTTTGGCAGTGAGCGTAAGCTTTGGAAGGTGGAACAGAGAGTATTAGGTTGTGGTAAGTGGTCATCAGAGGCTTGCTTTACAGTCATGGCCTGTTAAATTGTATACTGAACCATATTATATGTATATATCTCTCTGAGGTTGAGGTGAGTCTTAATTCCAGTTTATCTCCTTGTAGACATGAGTCTGTAGAGTTTTTCATAAAACCTGAAATGACAAACATAAAGTTTAAGGTGCTTTTTATTATAACCTACAAATAGTAATGTGCCACCACAAACATACAAGCCACCCCAATAACCTTTTAGCATCGTGTATCTTAGCAGGTTTTTCTCAACATAGTTTTTCATACCTGCGGTTCTACAACTGTCGGTTATGCTGGCTGCAGCCGGACAGACGCCAGGATCTGATCCTACTGCTGGGAAGGTGTTGGGATGGCGGGGGGACTGGTCGTGCAGTGAGCCCCCATGGCACTCCTGTCCATCATACTCATGGGTCAGCTTCTCACCTGCTGGCCTGGAGGCTGTTGTATGTGGTTTTGTTTGCCCCGAAACGCTGTGCTGGGCACCGGCTACTTGGGAGCAGCTCGGATGCCTGCAAGGTGCCTGGCAGGAAGGGGCAACCTGGGTAGCAAAGCCCTCTTTCCTCCTCAGTTGGAGCCGGACCCTGCCAGGTGAGCAGAAGTTGGTCCACAAAACTGTCCCTTTTCTTTGGTGCAACTCCTGTCGCTCAGGACATTTCAATTTCAGCATTGGGTTTACAGATAGCAGTGTTCACGCTGCATTGAGCATCTGTATCTTTTTAACCTGAAGCAAACTGTTCTGTAATATTTCAGCAAGGAATGTGAGTGTAAGAGAGCTTTATATGGATAACAGAGAACAAGAATTTTTCGATATTTCCTTTGGAGATTTTGAGATGTAGAAAAATAGCCAATTTTCAGAAAAATATTTTACCTCCTTCCCCCTGCCCCTGCGCCTCTTAACCCCACCTGTAGGTTCGGGTTACCTAAAGCACAGCCCATGTGTACTGCAGGACAGCCCACAGCTGCGGTGCGGGACCAGCAGGGAGAGGCTAGATCTCTGCAGCTGGAGCTTGTCCACCACAGGATTCCCGACAGCCTCTTGAGGCAGGCAGGGCCAATGATCCTGGTGTCTGTACAGCGATGTTCAGATCATCTCTGTAGAAGAATGATGTCCTTTTGTATGAAAGTCAGGTACCGCTCGGGCAGCCTGCCATTGAAAACCTTTACATACATTGTTTATTGATTTGCAGAACCCGTTGCGGTATTTCCACATTTCCTAGCACCAGGACTTGACAGTAAGTCCTCAGATAACCTGTGTTGTTGGATAATCCATGCAAGATGAGAGGCAGGGCCAAGGAACTGCTGGAATACAGGAGCAGGCTGTTGGAGTGAGCAGAAACAGGATTATAGGAGGATGGGATGGTGAGCTCAAAGGCAGGAGTACTAGGGCAGAAGATGTTCTGGGATAAATTCCCTTTTGTATTACTTGCACGTGTTTATAATCTGCTCTGGTGCTGGGCTTCAGGTTGGTTTGTGGTGTTTGTTTTCCACACAATTTGTGGATTACACAGTGAATGATATATCATACCTCTGTAATCTATAGCTTTGTGTTGGACCTCTGTAATGTAAAAAGATTTAAAGTTTCTCTGAAAAGATGGCCATGTCTGTATTACCCGTGTCCTTGTGACAGACTTGTCTTTCTCCACCATGCTTCATGTATGACTCCATAACTGGGGGGTAGAGCACAGTGGCACATGAACCGATTTATACTAAGTAGAAGTTAAAAACAGGACGGAAAATGTAAAAGCTAATGAGGAAATATAGTTACGTGCCAACAAAGAGAAAAAGATACAACTTAAAATAGTGTCACAGAAGCAGATAATTTTAAATTTGAGATAAAGTCCTGCTGGTATTATTTATGGGCAGGACTCCTGTTTTATAGTGGAAAAATGTAAAAAAATACAGTTGTGAAGATCGTTGACAGGAGGCTGCTCTTTACCATCCCTAAAAGCCACACATTAGATGGCTTCCCATTTGGCAGTATTTTTGGGAGTGAGGGTCCGATCTCATCCTACAGAGGATGAGGACATGAGCCTTTGGCCGCAGAGCCCAGCACGTGGTGCTCCCGTAGCAAACCAGGGATGGCGAGGCTGAAGCAGTGTTTAACTCAGGTTACTCTTGTTTTAATCATTTGCCAGCAGCCAGTTCCTATACTTTGAAGGGTGTGTTCTGCTTTGGAGGCATGCAGTGTGTTCATGCAATGAACACAAAAACTTCATGTTCCTCTCACAAGAAGAGAAATATGAAGTTGACCACATTGCCAGATAAAACGGGAGATGGGTTTGTTTCTGTGAAATAGTACTGAATGAACCTTTCCGTCTGAACATGAGGAAGAACTTCTTCCCTCTGAGGGTGACGGAGCCCTGGAACAGGCTGCCCAGGGAGGTTGTGGAGTCTCCTTCTCTGGAGATATTCAAGACCCGC
>Ga0065711_1047386_pt1 | contig 12355 bp, 8 predicted proteins | sample Hoacrofraction12_FD_59098 | JGI IMG/M metagenome (GOLD analysis project Ga0065711, IMG submission 59098) | Hoatzin crop microbial communities from Cojedes, Venezuela - Epithelial fraction 12 v2 (version 2) | ecosystem: Host-associated > Birds > Digestive system > Esophagus > Crop | place... | reverse complement strand
CCCCGGCTGTGCCCCTTCCTGGAGTCCAGTGAAAATTAACCCTGTCCTGGCCAAACCCAGGACACAGAAGCAGCCTGGTCTTTTTCTTTCTCCAAAGAATTCTTGGAATATCTATGATTATTCTTGTTGCTTTCTCTTTAATTTTTCTAGTTTTAGTTCACGTTTTTCAAGGAAAATAAAAGATGGCATACAGCATTGAACTTGTGGGTTCATCATAAATTTACACGGCAACATGAATTTGTTTTGTTTGGCTCTTTGTGCCTATCCTCACAATGGTTGCTTTTTTGACTACCTGAACACACAAAGATGAAAATAAGGTCACTTTGTAAATCTTTCTGTGTTTATAGCTTTGGATTTTGCTCTCTCCTAAATGCCAGTATGAGTATTTCTGAAACAGCTCAGGCTTAGCTGCTGTGTTTTTCCCTAAGACTGATGTAAGGAGATTTGACTGGATTCTCCAGTAATGCGTGTAACTGCTGCTGTTAGAAAGCTGAGCATGGGCATTAATGATAAATGGATTTACAGAAAGAAGTCTCAACATGCTGAGATCCACAAGACTTGGGCATATTCTCATTATTTGACACATGTTTGGAAAAGTTTATTTTCCCCATGCCTCTGCACATTGCAAGGACATTAACGTAACTTTCCTGCCATGTGTATTTGGTGAAGTGAAATGTGTGTGCTAACAAAATAAATACACTTTCAGAGAAACTTCTGTTGACAAAGTCAATGTTCAAAATAAACTCAGTTTCACTGGGGACTGCATTTTGTAATTAGTTTTCTTTTCACAAGTCTAAAAACGTTGCTGTTTGTGACACAAACCTGTCTCTTTATTATCTGTGTGCTGCTGGATTAAAATGTGCAAGTGTGTTTTTCTTAAAGAAGCCACCATTTTGCAACTTGCCACAATAGTTACACTGAGAGTTACTGAAGTTTCGTATCTCTGGAGGAGTCCATGCTGTCTGTTCGATGTCAGTTTTGAAAGTATTTCAAAGTGAAATTTTTTTGCATGTCTTCAAAAAAGAGAAAAAGGTGCCAATTTGGTCTGAATTTACTCAATTTTACAGGTAGGGAAAAGGAGTGAAATAACATAGGGCTATATTATGTTAGCAGATATTTCTCTTACACAGTAGTTCAAAAGCTAAAGCACTTGGCCAGTTTATGTATTTTAATTCCTTTCTTGTCAATATGAGCTCAGAGCTGACTGTCTGAGCAGCAGCCATGCTGAAAACAGATAGGCCCAGGCATGCTTGACCTGATCTAGCATTGTGATAGCACCACTTGGGGGGATTACATGACCTTCAGGGCTCCCTTCAAGCCAGCAGTTTTGTGATTCTCTACTTACTGGTGTTTCACTGAGCATCTCTAAACATTAGTCAGGCCCTTCTTCCTATTCAGTTTCTGAGTACTTGGGGGAAGGGAAGGAAGTTTCCTACTGGTGTAGACCTTGAGGCACAGTAGCTAGTCAGTGGAGAAAGGTATGCTCTTAATTTATGTGTCCTGCTGCTTTGTGAGCAGCAATACCTGGTCAAAGTACTACTGGAAGTTGATGCATTAGATTTTTGCCATGACTCAGCCCCCTAATTAGGAAAAAATGCCACAGGGTGTTTTTGGCTCTTTGGATGTTTGGTGCAGTTTTTTCCTTTTTGAACAAATTAACAGCATCTGTGCATAAGAAGCTGTTGTCTTGAAAAGATACCTTGTCATAGCCAGTTTGGTTTCTCAAATTTTCTATTCCTGTGTTATAGGAATCCAGCCAATTCTTAGCAAACATACTTCTAAATTTCTGCATAAACACAAGAACAAGGAACCTGCAATACCTAAGAGTAGCTTCCTGTAAAGAGGAATAAATGGTTAGTTTTCTCATCAAAAGGCAGGAAATCAGCCAACTATGCTGCATTTTTCTTGTTTCTGTAGACTTGCATGTAAAACATTAACAAGAAACCCATTAAGGAATATAATCTTTTTTTTTCCTTAAAATCAATACTGAATTTAAAGTGAGGAAGACAGAATGCTTTGAGGATAGAATTTCTTGAAAGAGAAGTGTTTTGTATCAGACTGTAATGTAGCATTTTGTAATTTGATGTCTTCCTGGTATATATTTTACCTATTAAAATTTATTTATAACATTTTTGTTACACTTTGGGGTTTTTATGTCATTGGCCTAAAAACTTCACTGACAGTGAATGCACTGATAATGATAACTATATCTTGTGAGACCGTGCCCTTCTCAAGCAATGCGAATAGCTGACAAGTCATCTGAGCCACCTCTCTGGGCACTCTGATGTTGAGCAAGAGGCATGTGGGTAGTAGTTCTGGGGATGTGGGCCATGTATTTCTCTGCTGTAGGGAGGAGGTGAAGGAGAAGGAAAGATTGCCAGGACCCAGCTGGCGTATTGAACCAGGAGTTCACAAGGAACATAAATCTGAAATTGCTGAACTACTAACTAAGGTGTGCCACCTGTTCTTTAAACTGGTGCCAGAGGAGTAAAAACTGGATAATGACACACTAGTCTTCCTTAGAGGGTACCAAAGATCATCTAGGAACTACATTCTGTTTCCATACTGGATAAGACCATACGTTTAGAGATAAAACATAGCACAAGTAGATATGGTAGGTAAATGGACAATATGATGTGCTGAAGAAGAGTTAGTGTGACTTTTTCTGTAAGGAAAGCATAAGCTGAGATGAGCTATCAACATCGAGCTTAGGTGGCATAAGGGACAGTGTCACTCTGTGCTTGTTCTGTTTGTGCCTTTTTCAGTGTGTCATCTGCTTTTGGCCACTTCTGGAGAGAGGATTTTGGGCCAAGATTGGTTGGTCTGACTGACTTTTTGTTGTTCCTCACAGAGCTTCTAAAAAGGACATGGGAATGGGGTTAGAAATCTCCCCAGAGATTTGTGGTGTTTTACTGGGGGATGTTCTAGTCAAGTGCATTCAATCACCTGTAATTTGGACACCAAATCTATTTGGTGCTTACATCAAGAACCAGAACTGTAGTACTGGTCTTAGTAGGACCAATGTGCAGATCATGAGACTTGAATCCATGTAAGAAAAATATATGTGGCGAGAAATTGTGCATACAAACGTGCAGGATTGCTTCCAGATTCTGTTGGAAGCCTTATTCTGCAAATTATAGGAATAAAAGAGACATGGACTACTCTGCATGGATTGTGGAGTTTTTGTAGTCTATTTTCCCTTGACAGGTCTGAAAGCAGCTGCTGCTGTAAGCACAATTGAGGACTGATTGACAATGGTAGTTTATATGCCAAATTTACCAAAAATAATGCCAAACTAGTGTCTTTCTGCTTGATTGTTCTACTTCCTGTTATCATAATGTATTCATAAGGAAGATGCTATCAAAATGTCTACAGAATGCAAAAAGTCTTAATATAATATTCTTACTTTAATTATCATTTTGTATCAGGCTCACATTTGTTATATCAGAACTCACAGAATTATTTTACAAGTGTCAGCTGGCTACTTCAGGCCTCTTTGCCAGCTTCAGCTGTTACAGGGAACAGCTTGACCTGTCTACATAGTTATGTGTGTTAAAGAAGGGAGGGATTTACAGGAGAAAAATGAAGAGCCCTTTTCATAAAGATGCCACTTCTGACTCAAGAAGCCCCTAAATGATAAACTGGAAAAGGCTGAGGGAACAAACCGGATAGATGACTACACATTTCTCCTGCTGGAGACTTGCCCTGAGTGAGATGGCTTTGGGCCTGACCTCCGTGGCTTTTCCAGACTCCATCCTTCCCTGATTCTTTCATTTGACCGGCTGCCCCTGCTCGTCACCAGTACAGCTACTCTCCTAGCTCTCTTTTCAGGGGGTCCCATTCTCTACCAACTCTATTGTCAAGTTCTGTTTTTTCCATTTTCCCCTTCCTGACGCTTCCACTTTGCTTGTGTGTCTGCTTTCTGAGCTGCTCATCCCCTGCGTTTGCCTGGCCCCCACCAGAAGGCTGTCGACTCATTCTGCCCCACCAGCTGCTCCCCTCGTGCCAGCCAGATGGCACCCTTCTGACGAGTCCAGAGAAGCATTATGTAGTTCGATAGCTCAGCTCTAAGCTTAACGTAAGGTCATACTGTTTTAGTAACTGTTTTAGTAACTGAACATAATGACCAAACATACATACTGTTTAGAAGAAATAAGGCTTCAGTGGCGTTGACTTAGCCACTGCCAACTCTGGGAGCTTCCATAACAGAAGTCTGACCCATCAGACTCCAAACAGAGGAAAAGCAGCCAAGTGTTAAACTGTAGAAAAATGCCAGTGCATGGGAGCTGAATGGACTAGAAGTGGTAAAAAAGTAAAAGAGGAGGAGAAAGATTGGAACATAGTTCTGCTAAGAAAGACAAGATGAAGAAAGCAAGGAGAAGAAGAGAGGGGCGTAATGTTGCTGAACAGTGGAAGAGAAGCTGTATGCCCTGGTCAGGTGTGTTGTAGCAGGAAGAGGAGCAGGACACCAGCTCCAGGCCAGTGATGTTGGAGAACAACTGTGGGCCCTTATGTCATGTGAGGGAATCAAGCAAGACTAAGACCAGTGTGGTGATCACACATGGCTGTAATACTTTTCAGGACTGCATTTTGGCCAGGAAAAAAAAGGAAGGGGTTTGAGGTTGAAAATACTGGTATAATCGAATACGGAAATGGTAACAGTCAAAGGATGGGTTGAGATGTCAACCCTCACCAGTGGTGTAGAAGAGGAAAGCTGAGCTGGAGAGAAATGCAACTAAGCCCTAGCAAAGATGGGGAGATGGAGCCAGGGGAACGCAGGAGTGCAGTGAGGGCTGGGTTGAACAGAGAGTCCCGATACTCACTTACAAAACCAAAGTAACAGAGGTCTGAAAACACACCACAGAGGTGAGGGAAGTGATGCATCATGTGGGGGTGGCTAAAGGGGAAAGAAGATCCAGTGGGTAGGGGACAGGAGTCTTCAGGGCGAAAGGGTGCCCATAGGGACCTTGGTGTCTGTATGATACTTCTCAACAGGCACATCCATCCTGAGCCTTTCCAAGAGGCTGAACTCACCAACACCTTTGCTCCACCACTTGGTTGGCTCTAGTTGCAGTTTTTGCTCTGCAACAATGAAGGATTATTCAAGAAGATTGTGCTGTACTAATTAGTCATTATTTTTACAGTGGTTGTTTTACTAATTATTGAGGATTCTTAAACTGCAGGGGCTGAAAGTCTGCACCTGTATGGGGGAGTAATGATTATTTTATTGGTGATTTAAAAGGGTGGAACTTTAATGAAGCAGTAAGTGCATTTTACTTAATGTTACTGCTATGATATTATGGTGATCACTGATTTACAGAAAAACACAGGATTTAAGAAAGTACTCTTTCTTTCTAAGAAAGAAATTGGTACTTTTTCTTTTATTCTTTGATTAATAGCTGATTCCTGTGGAGATTGCCTAAGAGGTTAGAATGATACTGAAAATAATATCGGACAGTTTAAAATGTTAAAACAAAAATTTCTTCACTGTTTTTAAGCTTTTGTTACATCCAGATGGTTAGTTTATTTCTTTGCGTCCAACCCTGTGTCTGTTCCTCTGCTCGCTGAAATCAGGGATTTTCTCACTGACCTCTTTCGAACCATTCTTGTCTCCACATGTTTTACCAGAAAAATTTGTCATGAGCTACTGTACAAATTGATTTAGGTTGCAGATCTATTAGCAGTCCTTCCTGACAGGCAATCAAATAATGAGAGATTTATTTAAATTGGAAATTATCAGCAATGAGATATTCACTTAAGTCAGGAAACGAGCAGATGTATGGTTGTGGTATCACTAATACGCAATGTTCACATGGTCAGATTCTTCTGGGAGTTAGCAAGCTCTGGAATTAGTTCCTTCAGGCCAAGAAGAGATCCATAGGACCTTTGTGAATGCCAGGCACTCATGTCTTCGTTCTTGCTGCCTGCTCTAGCTGTACTTAGAAAGAGAAAATTGAGACAGTCACTTGTACCCAGAGTAATCTGGGCATGTAAATCCAAGGGACTGATTCAGCTTGTAAACAAAACTCAGAACTCGAAGTCCAGGAAGGAAGATTTCAGACATACTTTTTGCTGTATCTGATGAGCAGGCTTGTTAATCCTTCTTATGCTCAGATTCATTACTAGTCTTAATCTGAGGGTCTCATATGTTTCTGTGCATTGTATAAGCAATGAAGTTGAGCAATTTAGGGGCTTAAAGGTTATACATGGCAATCTTTCAGATACAGCAGCACCTTTTCTGCATCCTTATGTGGTTCCGACCCTAGCATGTCTGCTCAGAGCAGGACAGGGGCAAGTTCAGCTACATCAGGGCTCTCAGATTTTCTAATCCTCATGAAGCTTTCCTACTGTTAGTAAGGCAGGAACACCCTGAAACTGGGAGGGGGGAAGAGAGAGAGACCCTGATTTTTAGGTCCCTCTGTTGATATATTTTCTACTCATGATGCTGACACAGAAGCAGCAGGGAGAGAAACCCTGAGTCACAGTTGTGTGGATTTTTTGTTGTTTTTTTAAAATAACCAGGCTAAAAGAAGTGGCTACCCTATAAAGAGATCTCTGTAAAATGACTAATAGACTTGCCTGCATCAATCTATGTCTTAGACACAGTTCTACCGTCTTAGACAAAACAGAGTAATTAAACCTGGATGTCCTCTGAAGTAGCAGAAAAGTGGAAGGCGTTCATTGTCAGTTCACTAATACCATGAATAAATGGATAATCATATAAATATCTGTGTTGTAACTGTCTTTTGTGGAGGATGCCACGCTCTTGATCAATACATGCTGGGACAATCAGAGCTGTGCAATGTGAAAAAAGCAGCTTTTGCACTGATGCTGAGCCAAGTCTGTTGTGTATTCTTACAGATTCACCTAGTGAGACTACTTTAAAACTTTTTTTTTTAAGCAAAATGAATCATGATAAAATATGTATTTAAGGGTTTCCTGTATAATACCATTGGAGTGTGAATGTGCTATTTTTCTTTTTTGGTAGAGGTCAAGAGGGGTTGGGAGCTTTCAGAGAACTGTTTCTCTAACCTTACTCATAACTCACAGTTGGTGACAGGTGCTAACTTTCATTTCTGTTCTGATACGCTTACTGGCATTAAGTTACATTCTGCTATGGCAGGAGCTCGTGGGAAGCAAAGCTTTTATTTGAGAAAAGGAGAGGTTAACTACACTTATATTGGGGGCAGTTTTTGCTTTGGAAAACAGTGGTAGGCTTTGTAGTTTAATCTGTTGGAGTACTGCCTGTTACCACCTTCTGACGTACATTGTTGTGCTCAGAAGAATTGATGCTCAGTGGTGCATGAAAGTCCAACGTGTCAGTTGTAGCTATACATAATACCACAGTCTCACATGCAGGCAAGACTGTTAATACTTAACATTGTGTTGTATTCTCTAAGGAAAAAAAGGTTGAATACTGGTAACTTTATCCATTTTGAATGTTTATATCCATTCCTTTGAAAAATACTAAATTTAAGAATAAGGTAATATGTGGACAAAAGGCTCAAACTAAAAAGCACCGCAGAACAAAATGCTGCAGAAATAAGGCTCCAGGATTCCTGTGTGTCAGGGAATGATTCTGGGAATCTGCCTACAATTAGAGTTTTGTTCAGATTGCATGGCTTGCGGAGTGATTGCTTTAACTCAACTGCACCATGCACCTGGGTTAACTGGTACCTGGAAAGCAGAGAATCTGCCCTTCTGGAGATGGCTAACTTGCAAATAATCCTCCATACATGAGGGGAACAATATTTTAAGGGTTCAAAGACTCTTTTCCTTAAGTACATGTATCTGTGGGAGGACATAGGTATTGTTCAGTTGCTTAACAACCTTCTGTAGCTAATGGTCTGAAGAGAAACAAATTAGTATTGTACAGAAGTGTACTGAAATATATCAAGATGCAAAAAGTACTAAGGTAGTCCAACTCCTAGGAAATATGGCAACAAAGCAGCCACAGCCAAGGTCTGCTGGCTAACTTGCAGTAGCTTGAAGTTATGATGCACTCTCACGTCTTCTGAAAATATCATGGCTCACATCGTAGCAATGATTTTTATGGCAAACTAAAGGCTGCGCTTCTGGAAAACAATTTTTAATCTGCAATCCAAACAAGTTCTCACCTGAAAAGTCACTTTTTTTCCACCTAAACCCATTAAAATATTATTGTTGAATATATGTCACAAGACCTTTAATACAAGTTCTCTATTACACTTAAAGGAATAAGGGAATCTTTGGCCAGAAAAAATAGCTTTCTGTAGTTTTACACAAAATAGAAGTCCTTCTTTGTAATCAAGGCAGTCTGTTGGGGAAAGAGGGAAAAGGTAGTGGTGTTTCTTGTTTCCCTATTTAAAACCCTACAGTTTTTAACTTAAAAGCAAATAAAAGAAAATTAGGAGTTTGTTAAAATATGTTCATAAAAGATACACTTCAAAGCAACCAAATTAAGGTTGATAGTCACTTGCATGCTTGCCTTTGAAAGTCTTTCATGGTTCTGTTTGATCTTTCATTCTTGCATGTAAAATGTTATCTTATTAAGAACCAGACTGGAAAAAAAAAATCTGTATTACTCTTCTTTAGCAGGCTTCAACTACAGAAGTACAAATTGGGCCCATGAGACTGACACAAGATCCAATTCAGGTAAGATGCTCTTTCAGTTTCCTGATACACTAAATTTAGTGTTAATGGGTGAAGAAATTAAGGTCCAACCCCTATAGTTAAGTGTAATGTTTTGACTTTACTCATGCAAGGACTGTGAGATGGGAAACTGGTGTTTTGGTTTGCCTGTTTGCTTGAGAAGAGATCTACAAGTAAATTAACTGAGTAAATAAGGTGTTTAGATTTCTGTTAACGTCAAATCATTCCTTCTGTATGTCCTTTCAATAGGAGTGTGTGTATATGTGCGTTAGCAGGGGAAAGAGCTGCTTCTCTGCATGTTAAAAACTGTTCAGTTCTGATACACCAAAGCAGAAGGCACCATTATAAAGTGTAAGTACCCATTGAGTTTTGCTGGGTTTTGCACAACAGAATAAAGAACTGTGCTTTTACAGGTCACCAGTCCAAGACATCACACCACTTCCAACAAGACAGGTTGAATTTCAGCTTAAGGAGAAACAGCTCTCACCCATACTTGCTTCTGTTTCTGTACATTTTGTTCCTGTGCCAGTAAACAGATGCCAAGCGTGATTTTTTTTTTAGCTTACAGTAGGTGTTAGAGATCTCAGATGACAGGAAATGAAATAATCTGAGTCTTTAACATTGCTCTAGTGATACAGCATTCATTTGAATTAACTGTTGGGTCACTTAACTCTGTAAAATACAGAGACATTTATTCACTAATCACCTTTTCTGTCTTATTTTGGGTTTTTTTTCCCCTATATGTGGTTCTGAGAGGAAAAACCTACATGCAGAAGAAATGCTGTTCTCAAGGAAAATAAATCATGTCTATGCATCATAAAGCTTTACATTTTTATTTCTGTATTAGGCATTCAGTCTTAATGATGACTTGATCTGATGAAACTATTAGTTTATGTTCAATGGCTTCAGCAGTAGATCAGTCTGGTTTTGCAAGGAATTTCAGCATAAAAGTGTGACCTCTTCACAGAAAAATGGTCTTTAGACTCTTCTTCAGAAAGATGGTCAAGCAGATATTTAACAAATACAAATACTCTCAGTGCTTATGTCAGGATTTTACTTTGGATTTGCTAAAATGTCATAGCACCAGTGGCAGCTGTTATAAATGAAAATTTTTTTGTATCAGAAGGGAAAGAGGTTTTTTTGTTGTTTTAAAAAATATTTGACATTCTTCTTGGTATCTTGTCAAGTGTAGATGTTATTTTGTCCCTACATTACACAAGTAAGAATCTATGGTACTACCATAGAAGACATAAAGTAAAGAGGAAAGCAGATCTTAAGTAAAACCGTTAACTGAAGAGTTTTCCATAAAGACATTGCCATACACTAACTTATTTACAGTAAAGGGAAAACACTTCATGTAAACCCACCTCCTTTTTTTGTGGAGCAAGACATGTTGCCTCAGCTAATTTGGCAAGTATTGCACACATCCATGCATTTAAAGAATATGTGTTAATCTTTTATTCCATCTTGACAATAGAGTTATATGTTTCTCTGTGCAGTGCAAACAGCTACTGAATATCACATTTTAAATGTCCAGTTGTGAGTGCTTAATCGTGTTCACAATTGTCTGATAAATCAATTTAATTTGTTAAAACAGTTGCCACTGGGGGTCCTCTTAGCGATGTTCATTTTATTCTGGTGTGTGTTTTATGCTGTTATGGGACACCTGTGCCAACGTCGAAAGGGCCCCTAGTTTTTGTCCGAGAGGTGGCCTTAACTTGTGACTGTGACGTGCCACAAACTATTTAATAGATTTCTCACCGGACTTCATGACCATCTGTGTTGGAGGATGTATGTGGTTTGGTTTGTACTAGAATGTGACCCAGGTGCTGCTGGCCTTAAGGGCCAAGGGGAAGAGTCCCAAGCAAATCTACCAGCTCCGAGACTCCAAATGCCCTCCCTGCACGCAGCGTGCATGTCTGCCCCAATTTTGTACCAAGGCTTGCAAATAGGCGTGGTTTGGATCTGAGACCTTAGAAATGACCATGATAAAAGTACATGTAAATGTGCTTTCTCCAGAGGACATAGAAGAAAGGTAGTTTTTATAAACATTTAGTGCACATATGAAAGCTGCCTTATCCTTTTACAGAAGTGTTTACCAGGGCTGATAGAGGTTTGGATGTATCCCCTATTCAAATATTGCATTTTCTCACCTCTTAGGACATTCATTGGCCACCATCTCTTCCACAACATTGATGTCAAACTCTGTTTCTGTTCTGATGATGGTGATCTTCGCTGTTGAGCTGCAAACAAAGCATGCTGATGCACAGCATTTTACTGTTTCCCCCATGTCAATTTTCGGTGCAACAAGAGCTCCTCCTTAACTTAATTCAGATCCACTATGTGTTTTCCAGCTTAAAACTCTCTTGCTGGGATACAATAACATAAAAACAATTGAGTAACTTTATTCTTACTTCTTAAGTTGCTGATCATAATTTTCTCAGTTTCGTTGTGTTATCCTATGTGGCTGTACTTGGTTGGTGTCTCTTGTTTTATTTAAAGCTCTTTAAAGCAAATCTCCGTTCGTTTTCTGTATTTGTATGATAAACTGGGAACAAGACATGCAATCACTGTGTGAAGCAAATAGTTAGAAACATGGTAAAAATTCCAATACATCACCAAAAAATGTAAAGGTCTCCAACGGAGAAGTCCATGGTGCTGCTAAACCAGGGCAGCACTGAGTAAAATGATCTTTTTACAGTAACACTCACAAATTATACACCAAAAAACAGCTACATGGTTTCTTTGCCAAGAAACACAGATCGAATTCAAGCTTTTGTTTGACAGTGTTGTTTATATGGATTGTTATATTTTTATCTTGACTTTGAGAGTGTATCTTGCAATACACTTCTAGGTACATTATGTTTTGGTGATTTTTAGTAAGTTTCAGATGAATGTTAATGAGAAAGCATGGTAATAATACTTTAATAAACCTTTTGAAATTAATAGTCTCAGAAGGATTCACACACTGATAGTTAGTACCAGTGGGAGATTGGGTGGTTTAATTAAGCTCCATTATTTTACAGCTGGTAAATTATTTCATTTTGCAATCCTTTCTTTCCAAACTAGGAAAGTTGAGAGAAAGAAGATATCAAAAAACATGTCCCAAACCCCCTGTTTTCTGAACCTTATTGTACTGACCAAACTAGGAACACAATAAAAATAAAAGCAGTTGGAACCGAACAGAAGAGTGTATCAGAATAGGGACTTTATCCAGGTAAAGTTGCTCACTAGGGATGAGCCCAGGCTTGGCATCCCAGTGTCAGGGGTGAGATCGACAGCCCAGCTCAAGTTCCTCTACACCAATGCATGTAGCATTGGCAATAAACAGGAGAAGCTGGAAGCCATTGCACAGCAGGACGGCTACGACTTGGTCGCCGTCACTGAAATGTGGTGGGACAACTCACATGACTGGCATGCTGTCATGGATGGCTACAGACTCTTTAGGAAAGACAGGCCAACAAGGAGAGGTGGTGAAGTTGCTCTGTATGTGAGGGAGCAACTGTGTTTTGGTTTTGGCTGCCGCCGGCAACAAAAGCGCCATGCGGCCGCCCCTCCCCCCGCCGGCGTGCGAAGGAGAATGAAAAGAAACAGGCAGAAACTGGTGGGTCGGGATAAGGGCAGTTTAACAGAACAGCAAACAGAGGGAAACAGTAACAACAACGGTACAAATAAGGAGAAAACACAACAACGAACCGTACGACCCAGACAGCCGCTCTCCCGA
>Ga0065711_1047392_pt1 | contig 12356 bp, 10 predicted proteins | sample Hoacrofraction12_FD_59098 | JGI IMG/M metagenome (GOLD analysis project Ga0065711, IMG submission 59098) | Hoatzin crop microbial communities from Cojedes, Venezuela - Epithelial fraction 12 v2 (version 2) | ecosystem: Host-associated > Birds > Digestive system > Esophagus > Crop | place... | reverse complement strand
AAGGGGGGGGGGAGAGAAGTGGTGACTTTGGGAGCTGAGACGAGCAGCTGTGTGATTCATTTTCTGGAGATGTGTCCTCAAGGGACTGCCACAAGACGTCAGCCATGCTATGTTGTGGTGGGTGGAATCGGTCTGGCTTTCGGCTAGGGGTGTCTTCCAGGGGAAACAGGATTGGAGCTGAACGTGAATCAACACACTTGCACACAAGCTGGGTTTTCTGTCGGAAGAGCACTCACCCACATGAATGTTATAGGGAAGCAGAAACAGAATCGCTACCCTCCTGTGCCATTGCGGCAGGTGGAACAGTACATTTGGCAGCCACAAATCTTTCAGGTGTAGTAAGCCCCCTTTGATTCAACATAGGGTCCAGAGACCTCCTGGCACTGTGAATGTACCAACTAAGCGAGAAAGAATATTTGGTACGAAGAAAATGAACAGGACGAAGGGTAGGAGAAGGGCGGGTGACTTACCCCAAATCCTTCCTTCCACCTGGCATCCATGAGAGAACTTGGAGTTTGCTCAGGATATGCTGATCCCCGAGCTCAGGGGATATTCCTCCTAATATCTTCCTGACTTCCCCAAAGTTATTCCTCCTCTCAGATCTCTCTGGCTGCGTAGCCATGGGGTAGCACTGCCTAGAGATGTCTTCAGGTCTGTGAGAAATCTGCCTCAGACATCGCTGCTTGGCCAGCTACACACAAAGCACACACTGGCTCTCTACAGCCAATTTCAGAAGCAGGTGAGAACTCATAAACCGAGATTTTTCTCCTTTCTCCTGAGCTCTGTACACACAGAGCTGCATGACCAGTCTCAGCAGGTTCCTGTTCTTCTGTTTCAGCTGTAATCACACCGTGCTTATGCCCTGCTCCATCTCTTCCCACGCAGGAGCTGAGCAGCAGGAGATGCTTTGCTGAACTCTCTTTTGTCTTGAGAATCTCATACCCTGGCCACTGAAATCTTCGGGATTTCCCTGTGTTTTCTACATTCGCATTTTTGTAGGCTGCCCACAGTGGTCAGCTTCTTCTCACTTTTCTTCATGACTGTTTCACCACCACTAGATTCATCCCAATATGAATTTTGGTTCAGCTACTTTGTAGCCCTTATCCCTTCATGATTTGTTTCCACATCTCCCATCTGCATCTCACACCTTACATCCACAAGCTTTGTTTCCCCCCACAGCAGTTGTTTGGGGCTAAACATTCTGTGAAGAGGAAAAACAACAGTTATTTCTGCTCAGTGTTTGGGCCTTAATTTCTCTTCTCATCAGACTCCTTTTAATTAATGGCTGTAGGAATTTAATCTGTCTACCTTGTTGATACCTCTAGCTATCAACTGCTGAAATAAGTGTTCGGAATCTTATCAGCTCACAAACATGCATTTGGCTTTATATCAGCTGGTCTTCACATCTGTGTTTTCCTAATGGCTCCTTTTAAGATTTCAGACCTTATTTCTTACCTCTTTCCATAGCCAGTTCATTGGCAAGTTAAGCAATGTTGGTACAGGCCACTTCAATTTCCTTTAGTTGGAGTTATAAGTAAATTATCTGAACTAACCAGAGAGCATGCCCTGCTCCTGGCACCTCTTCCCTCTGGTTCCCAGGAAAGCATTTATGCTGCTCAGCCACGAGTCAGATCTCACACCAACCTGTGGTGTGAGCAGAGAGTTTCTGCTATTTGTCTGCAAATTGCTCGAGGAATATCTGCAGACTGCCAGGGTGCTGGTCGCTGTCAGCCCCTTGCAGAAGCCTGAGACAAACAGCAGAGCTGGGGTGGGAGGATGCTGTATTGTTTCACGGTTGTTCAGAGAGGAGAGCGCATGGGCATGAATTACTGTTTCGTTCCTGGACAAAGCTAGAGCACGTTGCCAGGGAGAAGAGTGAGGCACAAATGCCTAATGAATTTTCTAGAGAAAGAAGACAGATAAATCTGTCCTCACGAAAGAGTCTGACGTTAAAACCTGGTATCACTTGTTTATCTCTATTTTTCTCTCCCGTACCCGTAGATCTATCTTTTTTTTTCCCTGTGCACACCTCAGGGTCTCTTTGCACCTTTTCTCAGTCCATTCCAGCCCACTGATCCCATCACACCATTTTTTTTTCCCTCATTCATTTCTCACTCTTTTGCTCCTCCTCTGCCAGTCTCAGTTCAGCTTTTCTCCAAGGAGCCGCTGAACCCAAGAGGGGAGCATGGAAGTCCCAATGCTGGATGATTTGGAACTGGCAAGAATTTTACCAGTAGCAACACAGCACTGCGTGGCTTTTGAACTGGACTTTGGATATCATCCCTGTCCTTACACACACCTCCCAGCAGAGAGCCAGGCACGGTCCGGAGACTCCTGAGATGGTTTTGACTTAACCCAGTGCTATGGGAAGGTGGGCTCCCTGGTACGACAGGCTATAGACTAAGATGAATGTAGTCTGTCTGATGTTGTTCCTGCAATATCTCCAGGTATACACTGGTTCACACCAGCTGGTGATGTGGCCCGTGTCTCCCACATCTTCACCGAGTCATTAGTGGTGGAAAAAGCCTAATGATTTGGATATACTTCCCTTGGGGCACAAGGGCAGAAGAATTCCCTGCCTAGTCCTGTCTACTTATTTTCTCATTTCATTTTTTGATGAGGTCTGCATGAGAAAACTGTTTTCAGAGCCAGCTGGCTTGTTGCTATGCACAAGGTATCGTATTGCTCAGAATCCGATTGCTTTTCGTATTGAAGGTGTCCATGAGGCTGTCAGCACACACCTAATAAAGTTCATTGCCATTCTTAAATACAGCTTTTAAATAAGATACTGCTCGGTGCTGGGTCCAAAGGAAATTCAAGGCAAACATTTCACAGATCATCAACACTGAAAATCTCCCCTGACTAAGAAATAGTATTAGTTCCCCAAGTGGCCTCCTGCTCGTGACTAACCATGGGTGAATTGTTAAATCTTTCTGCCCAAGTTTTCTAGCTTGAGAGATGGGAAAATTCCTCCTCCCACCTTCACAGTGGTGTCAGGAAAACAAAAAATGTGATCCATTCACACGCTTCCAGCAAGGTGCACAGCCCATGTATGCTCAGCTTGGGCTGTGTGGTCACTGGTGCTGGTGATGCTCCTCACAACTGCTGCATCTTAGGTGCATGTGAGAAGACTCACAGAGAAAGGAAGTGGCTTCTGTTAGATCGGCCAGCAGGTCCGCATACAACAGATATGAGCACTACATGCTTCTTCAGAGTTAGCAGAGCCTGTTCCAGCCAGGCTGCTCCTTTTTTAAATGTATGTTATGAACTGGACAATGCGGCAGTGGGGCACTTGGCATTTTTAGAGCAGAGGAGGGCGCAAACAAAGGGACAGACAATATGTGACCTCAGCCTTCATTCACCTGGAGTTTGATGTTCCTGTTCCCACTGCAAAGATTTGTGTACTCCAAAGCAGATCTAATAAAAGACTCCCCCTCCTTTGTCTTACCCATATCTGTAGAGGCTCTCAGCTGCAGCTGTATTACTGCTACCTGTTGTATATAGAAAAGTGAACCCGTTAGGAGAAGTACCGGCAGACAGGCTGGCAGGTAACCCATTCAGCAGATCCAGACTGTCAGTTTAGGAGTCCATTCGAGGAGCTATTTCTTGAGTGTTTTGTCCAGTTTTGGAATCTTTGCATTTCCTTGCAGTGCTCATAGGTTTTGGTACTTTGGCCAAACTGGAGAGGGATGTTGCAATACCATGCAAGGACTGCAGTATGGACTGAGGTGAGCAGCCTGAGCAGTGGTGCTGCAACCATAGCAGTTTGTTTCCCAGTGTTCAGTACATTGTTTGCACATCTGCATGCTTTGAAGAGGCAGCCTGCGTCTCAGCTTGTAAAAATGTCCCTCATGGGCTGCATTTTGCTTTTATGAGTTGCAGAGCAAGGTGAAAGCGGTATAGATCCAAGGGAAACATTCAACCTAGCAAGGTTCAAGTTGAAATTCAGGGCCATCTTACTACACTCCATGTCTTCCAGGGGACCTTAGTAATCTCTCTATTTCTCTCAAAATAATTTTGACAAATTGTAGAAATGGTTTGAAAGAAATACGATGTAATTTGGTAGAGATAAGTACTGGATTCTATATCTAGGCAGGAATAATGAACGGTTCACACAGAAGATGCAGAAATGCAGAGCTGACTAGGCAGCAATTCTGCAGGAAGGACAGGCTCATTTTTGTTCACTGTGTGAATGAGAGTCAGAGATGTCAAGTTGCTGTGAAAAATGACGAGCAGGGGATTGTCACCAGCAAGACACACAAAAGAGTGTCCCTGCTCTGCCCAGCATTACAGAGACCTCAGCTGGATGCCTGGGTCCAGTTTTGGATATGACTCATCCAGAAAGTTGCAAAGCAGTAGAGGACAGTCCAGAGGAAGGAGGACTGACTGAAGACTAGCAGACATGAACTGCAAAGAAAGATTTGAGTAAGTTGGGATGGTTTAGTCCAAAGAAGGGGAACTCAAGGCAAGACAGGAATAGTTCTTAAATATGAGAAAGGCTGATGCAAACAGAATGGGAATGATCGCTTCTCCATGTCCATGGGGAGCACTGCAGGTAGAACTGGGCAACTGCAGTTCCAATGAAACACTTGCAGAAGCCTTCCCGAGTGTAAACAGAGCAAAATATTAGATGTAATGTCTCAGGAAGGGCAGAGCCTCCATTGATGCAGACCCTCAAGAATGGCCTAGAGAGACATCAGATAAAAAGGATGCAGTCACATCAGCCCTGTATGGAGACAGCAGGCTGGGCTAGGTGGCTTCTTGAGATCCTTTTCAGCCCCAGACTCGAGGATCCTCAAAGTGTCTCCCCATGGATTAGTGTTATCACTTCGTGCTTACTCAGCATCTGAGTTTTGCAGCAAGCAATACCACTGAGTTGGCTTGCAAAGACATTGCCATCGATTTGGAGCACTGCTGCTCTTCCCTTGACCTCCCTCTCTAATCTGTGAGCCCAGGAAAGCAGTTTTCTTGAGTGTCCACAAAACATCCAGTGCCCAGAAGACATTGCCATAAACAGCAGTAACTGTTTTGGCTTTGTTGCACCGTTGCTGGCAGTGTGAACCTTGCTCCCAGCTTGCTGGGTTGTAGACCCCATTAGAAATTTCTGTCAACAGTCAGTCTAGTGCACCAGCAACTGAGGGGAGAGGTTCCCTCCAGTCCCTGCTGGGAGCAACCCATTGGCTGCTCACTGTGGCCATCAGCTCGTGTTTTGCAACATGTGATGATGATTTTCTTGAGCAACGTGTAACGTGTTCCTGCAAGACCTTGCATTAGTGGCTTGAATTTAAACGTTCCTTCTCCCCACTGTATTAGCTGAAATTGAATAACCCAGTGCAACCCCTGAAGAAATAGTGGTGCAAATAGAGAATGTTACTGCATCTGCTCCAAGAACAACCTTCTCTGCATCTTCCCCTTAAATGCCTGCTTTCCCCTGTTTAACAGAACGAGTAATTAACGATGTTAATTTTAATCTCATTTGCTAATGAAGGCAGCCTAATTGCACAATAATTGGCAGCAGCTATAGCAGAAAACAGAAAATAAACCCTGCATATGTAATTCGCTCTAACTTCTTTCTAATTGCCTCTCCAATGGCTCTCCATCATCAATGGTGTCTTCAGGGGATTTTGGTAATGAAGAGAAGCATGGGAGACAGCAGAAGATATTGCCACTAAATGGAAGGAGCTGGCATGACAGGCCATTGCCTGCCTTTTCTCAGCCATCTAAGCTGGGGGGTGATGAATTTCAAGATGTGCTAGATACAGAGCCAAGTTATGGCTGGATTCAATCACTGTAGTTCCCTTGAACTCTGGGGCCTATGGTTTGGCCAAAAACTCTCCTAAAGGGTCTCTCAGTCCTTCTCCCAGCTGTCTGTTCCCCTGCACACCTTCCCAAGGTCCCAAATAGCAACTTTACAAGGAGACCTGTTCTTCTGGAGGCCCTTTTGTCTGCACATCTCAAGATGTTTCCAAGACCATCCCTGATCATTCCTGAACACAAGCCGAAATGGAATTTGCTTTTTACAAAAAGAGAAACTCAGGCCCAGAGGGGATCAGCAGCTTGTCCTGGAGTTTCCCGGGCACCTGGATAGAAAGGCTGGCACAACCAAGAGATGGGTGGCAAATCTTGCTTCGCTGTAAGGGTTAAGAGATAGCTCACAAACTGCTGGCTCACATACATGCTTGCTTTTCCTCTCCTGACTGTGGGACTTTGCTGGTGCCACAGGTCGCTAACCCGCACTCCAAGGCATGGCTCAGTGTGGGCGCTTTTTTAAACCATGATACTATATTCTACCTCTCCCACATTCATAGAATCATAGAATGCTTTGGGTTGGAAGGGACCTTCAAAGGTCATCTAGCCCAAACCCTGTGCAGTGAGCAGGGACATCTTCAACTGGATCAGGTTGCTCAGAGCCCTGTCCAACTAGCCTTGAATGTTTCCAGGGATGGGGCCTCCACTATGTCTCTGGGCAACCTGTGCCAGGGTTTCACGACCCTCGTTGTAAAAAATTTGTTCTTTATATCTAGTCTAAATCTACCTCCCTTAGTTTAAAGCCATTACTCCTCCTGTCACAACAGGCCTTGCTAGAAAGATTTTCCCTGTCTTTCCTACAGGCCCCCTTTAAGTACATCGTCCTGTCCCATGCTGCAGAAATCCAGGTGTCGGGGGTATTAGCAGCAAATGATTCAAAATGACTGTTTTTCTTTCTTTTTTTTCTTCTAAATACAATCCTGCTGTTTTGTTTGTTGTTCTTTTCAAATCAGTTCTCCTGTGTACCATGGCAGCCTCCCATAGACACAGAAGCACCGGAGGAGGTTAGGTTTCCCACTGAAATTGCGATCAAGCTGTTTCTTAACTTTCTAGCAATGCTGGTAGGTGCACCTGGCAGTTAGATGCTCTTTGTCTTCATTTAAGGATATTGTTATGCTTGTGATTAAAAAGATGTGGCTCCAGGCCAGTTTAGCCAGCAGGAGCGGGACAGCATTCATCCAGCCAGCCATAACCTCTGTTAGCACAAACTGCAGTCAGGGATATCTGTGTTTTCTGCAGATCTCATCTGCAACACAGTGGAGCAAAGGCTTGGGAGATCTCCATTTATCTATAGAGCAGGAGCTGGTGCAGCACAGCTCCACCACTCTGCCCAGAACAGGCCAAGGCTTTGCCTCCTGGGAAAGCTGTAAAAACGTTTCTGCAACAAAGGGCCCCCCAGCCTATTCGTGGCTTCTCCAAGGCAGCACAGGCTCCGTTCCAGTGTGGGTGAAGCGATGAAGCTGTTGGTGCAGGCCACAGGGCAGGATTTGCACCAGCACTGCAGTCTAGGTGTCTCATCTCTGGCAGCATGCAGAATGCGTGGCCCTGAGTCCTGGTGGCTCCTGACCAGCTTGAATCAGGCACCAGCCCATGCACTCTGCTCTCCCATCAACAACTGCATCATCCTTTGTGGACCGTCTCCACGTATTTGCTGCTCCTTTCAAGACTGATTTCCATTCCCTTCCACACCATCCACCACCTCCTTTCCCGGTTGCACCTCAGTTAATCTGCTTCTGTTGTCTTCCTCTAATTAGCTTCTTCCCTGAGTTGTTTTTTCATCTGTGCAATTGAATAACAGTTGAAGCAAACATATGAAAAGGGAACAAGAGAAGGAGGTTCATTTGATTGGAAACAGCTGTCATGTCATCCCTCCAAGGGGCCTGCTGGAGAACGGATGGAATAGAGATCTGTCTAGCAAGTTGGAGGCCCTCATTGCCCATCCTGGCCAAGGTCTCATTCTGGAGAGACAGGTGGGAGAGGAGACATTTGCTAAAGGACTCATCATTGGGCAGCTTGGAGGAATTACACTGACTGGAAATCCCAGCAGATGCTTCACTAAGGTTCCCCTGGTTCGCATCTCTCTTAGCCTGCTGGCCTTTGAATTGAAACTATCTAATTAGTGAAGCTCATTATAATCAGTGTCTCAGGCTGCTGAAGATCTGGAATGGAGGCTGATTCCTGAGCTTCTTAACAGTGTCTGAATTCAGATGGTGTTAGCAGAGATCTCTGGGGACACAGGATGCTTTGTTGTCATCATGGTGTCACCTTGGTTGGACAGTCAGGGGAAGCCCCTTGGCTTTGAGACAGCTTAAGGATCAGTTTTCCACCCATCACACATCCTCCACCCTAGGAAGTAGGGCTCTTCAGAGTAACCACAAGATAGAGCCAGGAGGGGAAGCCGGTTTTGGCTTCTGTTTCTTTAGGTGAAAGACACAGTTTGTGCCTTCCCTGATCAGAAGGCAGATGATGTCTTCTCCTCCCCAAACCTGCGGGAAGGGGTTGGTAAATTGCTCATCTTCTCCCAGCACTGCCTGCAGGATCTGCCCAAGCAGCTCTCTTGCTCTAGAAAGCCAAGCCTGCAAGGAACATGGTTATGGCACCACTGTCTCCATCAGTGGGTACCACTGGCCTCCCCCTTGCTAGCAGTGATTCCTGCCGGCCTGCTAAGCACAAGAAAATTCAAGACTTGTCATGCTGACCTGATCCAAACCCAGCCTGCAGGATCAGGATCAGGATCAAACATCTTCCTGCAGGAGATCTGTGAGTTGGGAAATCCACCGCTGACAACTTCTGCGCTCAGCTTCAGGTTCTTCAGCTTGCTGCTCAGGCCAGAAGCAGCATCCATCCCTCCATCACCACCCATGTGCCCCAGGATGAGCAGAGCTCAAAAGGGGGGCGCAGGGGCTCCAGCTTTAGCTGATGCTGGATAACATAAGTGGCAGCTTCGCAGCGGGCATCAACTCCCACAAAATTTACCCAAAGCACGGGGCCTGATGCACGTGCATATGAAACGCCAAGCCCCCTGCGAGCAGTAGGATCTATTCACTTTCTGACAGGCCTGTAACACTCGCTAACATTTGTGGACTGACATGAGAGAAGGAAGGCCAAGCAGCAGGCGGTGTAGGCAGATGCAAACTGGGAATGCCCTGAGGCTTGGGGTTTTTTTTTGTTCTCAAGGGATTCTTCAGCATGCCAGCTTGCAGGCAGGACAGGAGGTGGGGACACAGGCTGGGAGCGTTTGTCATTATCAGAAGGGGTCACTGCTGACAGATGTCCTCAGAGCTTTTAGAGCCCGCAAAGCTGCTAAACACTAATTTTTTAAATGAAGTTGTCAACCGATCTGCGATTTGATTGCGCAATTGCAGCGTTCAGGATAAATCATGCAGAAAATCATCTAATTAAACTAATAAGGAGTCCAAGGGGGGAGATGTTCTCCAATTGTTGCCTTGGTCACAGGAGGAAGAGAAAAGGCCCTTCTGGACATTTTTTTTTTTTCAGCACAGGGATGGAAATGAGACTAATATGTCATTTCACCTGGACTGTCCTGCAGTCTGGGAGCCCCTGGATGCAGCAGTGCAGCTAGTGCAGAAACTTTGGGGTGTTGTGGCTCCCCACCTCTTATCACTGGATATCTCCCATAGTGAGGCCAGGCCAGGGTGTGGGGCAGGGCAGGGAATGTTGGTTCAAGGGCTTGCCTGCCCAGCTGAGCTGCTGCGATTGAGGAAATAGTGTCCTCTGCATTTTCACCATCTTTTATCTTGGTCATTTTCCCACTGTGCTTTCCCTGCCAGGAACGCCGATGCAGCAAGATGAGGGATGAGGTGGGGCTACTTGTTACGTGTAGTCAGCCTCCCCTGCTCTCCTCCTTAGGAGATGGCAGGAGCGGTATGTAAAAGAGGTATAAGGCTCTGAAGCAGGATTTAGGCAGCAGCTCATTACCCCAAGCCAGAGTTTGGAAAGGATGGCAGATCTAACACTTTGACTCCTGTAAAAATGCAGCAGGAGCTTTACTGACAACAGCTGCTTGAGACCTGATTTTCATGTTGCACATGAAAAATAACTGCCCAGGAGCTCCGCACCAGTTCTGCCCTGTCTATCCATATTCAGTGCTCATGGAAAGAAACACCATTGCTTCCCCCAGCAGCTAAATGCACACTCCCTGCAGGGGGGGGCTGATAGGTTCCCAATGCCAAACGTCACCTCCTGAGTTGCCTGGAGTCCCCTGATGTAATGGCACCAGCTGTATATGTTGGTTTTTGAGCTCCCCCTGAGCAGTCTAGAAATGCAAGGGGTATTCAAGGCAGCTTGTATCTGTTTCATTCTCAACCTACCCTCTGAGGGTCATTGCATTTCCGTAACTGCTGCGAAATACAGGGACACATCTGGAGGGGACCTCCAAACCTCTGGGAGTTCACCAGTCTTCACAGATGTTTTGTCTCTCTTGAAACCACCCATATGCTGGGAGTTGATCACTTCTGGGTTTCATGTTTAAATTTGCTGGAAGGTACATTTTCATAGTTGTGGGGTGAACTGACCAAGTTAGGGTTCAGTTCAGCAAATGCAATAGTTTTGGCTGAGGAGCAGAAAGGGACAGGGAAGTGAAGCAGAGAGCTGAACAACTTGTGTTAGTGTTACACAAATCTGATGTTTCATTCTGAAGTAACACCTTTCCTTCAGTGCTGCTTTTAACAAACAAAATAAAGGAGTGGGAGTCAGTAACTGTTAAATCACCCCAAAGGAAAAAGATAATATTTTGGGTTAGCCTTACATAAAGCATGTAGGGTGGCCTGTAGCACATTTCTCTCTTTCTCATCTCTCTCGATTATTTTTGGTTTGGTCACCGAACTGAAAAATCCATCCTTTGCATTTCTTTAAGTAGAATTCCATGTCAGAGATTTTCTCAAGTAACGGCTGCAGCGGAGATGTTGGCGGGAAGGCGGCAAGAACAGCATTAATACCAGCTCTGTGCTTCGGGCCTAAGAGAGCTGTTAACTCAGAATAACACCTTGGGGTATTATTGATTTTCAAAGTGACTGTCTTGGTTTTGACAGCATAATTTTGTTACTCCCTGGGTCATTTTACTTTCTAATGTGAAGAAAAATCAGAATATCAGACTGCTCTTTAGTGGAGAAAGAGCATCCTGGTTATCCGGCTGTTTTGTGACACTGGGAAAGGGATGTACTCATGAAAGTTGGGAGGCTGGTTAAAAGTCATGCGCTGTTTGTTCCCCACTTGTGCCAAGCAGACTTGGGTAAAGCTGGATCCTTCTTAAAACAGTATTAAAAGTGTCAATGCCCACTGAAACTACATGGAGTCTCCATTGAAAGATCCAGAATGTAGTTGATGACAGTGGGAGGTAGGTAAGTGCTTGCCTGGAAGGCAAGGGAAATCTTTTTCTCCACTGTGTCCTAGCTTTTCAGATCTCCAGTGGGAAATCAAGGAAAGCAGAATACTCCAGTAAAAATGTCTCTCAGTTCTTCTCGTCAAGGAAAGGGTCTGACCCATTCGTGTGCTGGGAGGGATCTCACCAGGGCCAGCAGAGAGAAGAGGGTGAGACAGCATCACTGATGCCTGCATCTCATCCCTCTCGGTCCATCTGAGCTCTGTGCTGCTCCATGTGTTTGAGCAAGCTTCACCAGAGTGTGTATGAAGAGAATGTGCAGAGCAGCCCCCCCTTACCCACAAATACCCATTGATACAGGAATGTGTCCCCACTCCTACTTCTTTTTGCTGTTCTGGCATTAGGGCCCAGCGTGGTGAGGAGCTGGAAAGGGAGGGATATTCCCTGCTCTCAGGCGTCTGTTGGTTATGGGAAATATCATCTACCTTTCACGTCATCACCCCTAGCAAGGATCAAGCTGTATCTAGTATCTTGTGAAGCAGATCAGGTTCTCATGTTACTGATGCCTTCAGCTGAATGAAGATAATCATCTCTGGAGCCTCTCCACGAGGAACGGCTCCTCAGGACTGGTGTACAGAAGTCAAGTATTCATTAGCCTAACTTCAAAATGCACCTTCCTTGCTGAGAATCCCATCAGAGAATATTTCTTCACTTTTGCTTGACTTTAGCTACTACCAGAGTTAAAGACTCTGGACTGAATGGCAGAACTCAGAGGGTTGTCGTCAGGGGCGCTGAGTCTAGTTGGAGGCCTGTAACTAGTGGTGTCCCCCAGGGGTCAGTACTCGGCCCAGTCTTATTCAACTTCTTCATCAATGACCTGGATGAAGAGTTAGAATGTACCCTCAGCAAGTTTGCTGATGACACAAAACTGGGAGGAGTGGTAGATACACCAGCAGGCTGTGCTGCCATTCAGCGTGACCTGGACAGGCTGGAGAGTTGGGCAGAGAGGAACCTGATGAGGTTCAACAAGGGCAAGTGCAGGTTCCTGCACCTGGGGAGGAACAACCTCATGCACCAGTACAGGCTGGGGCTGACCTGCTGGAGAGCAGCTCTGTGGAGAGGGACCTGGGTGTCCTGGTGGACGACAGGGTGACCATGAGCCAGCAGTGTGCCCTGGCTGCCAAGAAGGCCAATGGGATCCTGGGAT
>Ga0065711_1047391_pt1 | contig 12356 bp, 9 predicted proteins | sample Hoacrofraction12_FD_59098 | JGI IMG/M metagenome (GOLD analysis project Ga0065711, IMG submission 59098) | Hoatzin crop microbial communities from Cojedes, Venezuela - Epithelial fraction 12 v2 (version 2) | ecosystem: Host-associated > Birds > Digestive system > Esophagus > Crop | place... | reverse complement strand
GGCCCAGTACTGACCCCTGAGGGACACCACTAGTTACCAGCCTCCAACTAGACTCAGCGCTGCTGATGACAACCCTCTGAGTTCTGCCATTCAGCCAGTTCTCAATCCACTTCACTGACCACTCATCCAGCCCACACTTCCTGAGCTTCCCTAGGAGGATGTTATGGGAGACCGTGTCAAAAGCCTTGCTGAAGTCGAGGTAGACAACATCCACGGCTCTCCCTTCGTCTACCCAGCCGGTCATGCCATCGTAAAAAGCTATCAGATTGGTCAGGCATGATTTCTCCTTGGTGAATCCATGCTGACTACTCCTGATAACCTTCTCTTCCTCCACTTGCTTCATGATGACCTCCAGGATGAGCTGCTCCATCACCTTTCCCGGAATGCAGGTGAGGCTGACTGGCCTGTAGCTCCCTGGGTCTTCCTTCTTGTCCTTTTTGAAGATTGGAGTGACATTTGCCTTTCTCCTGTCCTCCAGGACCTTTCAAAGATGATGGAGAGTGGCTCAGCAACGACATCTGCCAGCTGCCTCAGCATTCGTGGGTGCATTCCATCAGGGCCCATGGATTTGTGGGCGTCCAGATTGCTTAAATGATCTCTCACACAATCCTCCTCGACCAAGGGAAAGTCATCCTCTCTGTGGGTTTCTTCTCCTACCTCCGGGGCCTGGGATTCCTGAGGGCCTGCCTTGGCACTGAAGACTGAAACAAAGAAGGCATTCAGTAGCTCTGCCTTCTCTGCAGCCTCCGTCAGCAGGACACCCACCTTATTCAGCAGCGGCCCGACATTGTCCCTAGCCTTCCTTTTGCTGCTGAAGTAGTTGAAGAAGCCCTTCTTGTTGTTTTTGTCATCACTTGCCAATCATAGAAGAGCCCAGGTTGGAAGGGATTTTTAAGGACCATCTGGTCCAACCTCACGTGGAAAAGGGAGCCTAGGTGAGATTATCTAGCAACCTGTCCAGTTGCATCATATACATCTGTTATGGGTTTGCATGGCAAGGTTTTGGTAGCGGGGGGGGGGGCTATAGGGGTGTCTTCTGTAAGAAACTGTGAGATGCTTCCCCCACGTTTGGTAAGCCAGTGCCAGCCAGCTCTAAGATGGACCCACCGCTGGCCAAGGCCAAGCCAATCAGCAATGGTGGTATTGCCTCTGTGATAACATAGTTAAGACGGGGAAGAAAAAAACTGCAGTGAAACTGCAGTGGCAGAGAGGATTGAGACGAGGTGAAAGAAACAACTCTGCAGACACCAAGGTCAGTGAAGAAGGAGGAGGGGGAGGTGCTCCAGACACTGGAGCAGAGAGTTTTCCCCTGCAGCCCGTGATGAAGACCATGGTGAGGCAGGCTGTTCCCTGCAGCCCATGGAGGCAGCTCCACCACAGTGGAGCAGATCTCCACCTGTAGCCCGTGGAAGGGACCCCATGCCGGAGCAGGTGGATGCCCAAAGGAGGCTGTGACCCCGTGGGGGACCCACGCTGGATCAGCTTGTTCTTGAAGGACTGCACCCCATGGAGGGAACCCACACTGGGGCAGTTCGTGAAGAGCTGCAGCACATGGGAAGGGCTCACATTGGTGAGATTTATGGAGAGATGTCTCCAGTGAGAGGGACCTCACACTGGAGAAGGGGAAGAGAGTAAGGAGTCCTCCCCCTGAGGAGGTAGGAGCAGCAGAGACAACGTGTGATGAACTGACTGTAACCCCCATTCCTCATCCCCCTGTGCCGCTCGGGGGGGAGGAGGGAGAGAAACGGGAGTGAAGTTGAGCCCGGGAAGAAGGAAGGCGTGGGGGGAAGGTGTTTTAAGATCTGGTTTTGTTTCTTATTATCCTACTCTGATTTGATTGGTGATAAATTAAATTTCCCTTTCTCCCCAGATTCAATCTGTTTTGTCCATGACGGTAATTGGCGAGTGATCTCTCCCTGTCCTTATCTTGACCCTCGAGCCTTTCATCATATTTCCTCTCTCCTGTCCAGTTGAGGAGGGGGCGTGATACAGTGGTTTCAGTGGGCACCTGGTATTTATCCAGGCCAAACCAAAACAACATCACAATAAATTCTGTGGGGGAAAAGACAAAATTCTTAGCAACTCCGAGCGTCTTCAAAGCCAGTGATAAGCATCCCCCTCTGCATAGACCTGGTATGATCAGCTATGGAAATTACAATGGAGAAGTAAAAATGGGATGGATGTGATTGTAAGCTATAGGAACTTGGAAGAGAAAGAACAGATGAAGAATGGGAAGTACTCGTAGTCTAATACAACAAATCAATTAGAAATGCCCTATTGCTATGCAAGAAAAACTTCAGATAGATCTTTAAGTTAAGAAAACTGGGCAACGTAGACCAGCAAAGAAAAAGTGTCATACAGTTTAGACAAGCACTAGTGCTAGCTGTACATTCAGATACGTTCTGTATTAGATAACCATCAATAATTTAATAGATTTAATAGGTGAAGATGATAAGAATGTGGATTTTGAGCCTCTCCAAAGCATATTGATTATGTCATTAGCATACTGTATTTTGGGCAAAATTCTCTATTGCAGACTCTCAGAGTTCATCATCAGTTCATAGACCAAATACGAATATATAATTATATATGTATTATATAAAAATGGGAATGGAGAAATAAAAATCAGGAGTCAAGTTACTAACCAAGAATTTCAACAATAAAAAGAGTATAACCACTGCTTCAGACCCAACACAGGCTGGATCACCAACAAAAAAACACAGAAGGGAACCTATTTTTTACCTTATTCGCAGGCAATGCCTGGGACTTTCTCAGAGAATATAGAGGATTTCACACCAGCTCTTTCTACTTACTGGTGTGATCTATCCTTCTAGCTATGCTTTTGGTTTACAGAATTTTACAAAAAGTTTTACTGTTTACAATGTCAATGAATCTGTTTGATATACTTCGCCCTAAAAGAAAATTTAGCAACATTTTTATCATACTTAATAAAAAAAATTATGAAATTACTTACCCTATTGGTCTTGATACAACAAGCTCCACTTGTGGCTCAGGTTTGGATTCCAAAATGATGTTATACACCTCTTCAAAGGTGGCTCCTTGTAGTAGCCTTCCATTCCATTCTAATACTTCATCACCTGTAATTTCAGTAATAACATTCTACTTAGGAAGTCTGCTGTGAACTGTACCTAGAATGACAATTTCAGGCATTCTACAGTCAGTTTACTGAGCTGTGAAACCTGTGTTATAGAACTAGTTTGGAGTCCTTCATACAGGAAAATCCTGAGTGTTAAATGTTTTCTGCAGTTCAGCTTGAAATACATAAAATTCAGTGAAACAATAATGTCATCCATAGGATGCCTACTGAATTAGATATAGCTCTTACTTGCTTTGGCAGCTGTGGCTTAAAAGAAACCCCAACATGCTCTGTAGAAAATGCAGGTCTTTAAAACAGCACATCTCATCAACTTACTATTTTGAAGATCTATTTATCTCTACAAGTTTATTATTTAAGGTTCAGATAGTTCTTATATTAATAGCTAATATTTCTTGCACATTCTCCAATCTAGCAATCCATGGTTTGCATGTTGGGATAGAAGAAGCTTCTTAGCAGAGGTGGTTCTGTTCGCACATTTGTAATAGCTTTGCTCTACAGAAAATATACACCACAATACAACTGGGCAAGACATCAGTGGAATATTATTTTGACTATAGAAACATGAATACAAATGTTAAAATATGATTTTGAACAACATAAGAATTTACATATTTCACAAAATCAGCAATGTTAATAATCTAGTAACTGAATGTCAGGTTGAATTCTGCAGTAGTTCATCACAACTATCTAACATAATTTCACATCTAATTAAACTTGCTTGCTTCTTATCACCTCCAAAAAAGCAACTCAGCAGGATAGATCTATAGCTGATACATACCTGGTCTCAGATGCCCCACTGTATCAGCTAAGCTTCCTTTTTTAACTTTGGTGATAAATGCGCAGAGTCGACCTGATTCAGTCATCTTTCCTCCTACTACCTGTTACAAAGAGGAAGTATTTTCATAGAATGGAAATTTCTTTAAATAACTTAAATGTTCTGGCAACAGAAAGAAGAGTTCAATTATTTCCTTGGTATTCAGGTAGCCCAGGTAAGAGAGATACACTTGAAAAAAATACCACAGATTTTTGGCTATGACAGGTTATGTTTGTACCTGTTTTGGCTATTTGTGTAAATTTAAACACCATGCAAATACAGACTGCTACAGCTTTTAAACTTTGGCAAATATATGAATAGTATTTCACTGTATTACCACCCAAAAAAAAAGGAAGGTGATGGTCATTAGACTGCTTACTTCAGTACTTTTTAACTGTAAATCGATTTATTAATGTAACAGAACTCACAATGTTCATGCTAAGCATCAAACACCTCTATCAATTAATCAAATCTACTTTGGCTGGGCAAGTCAGAGGAAAATACTTGCCCTACTGAAGATTTCTCTACAGGAAACTCCAACAGGTTTAACCTTACTATTTATCTTAGAATCAGGGTATTCAAATATTATAATCATTTATAACTGCATAATCTTCAAATTCTTAAGGTTTCTTTACAGTCTTCTTACTGAGATTTAAAATTTGTAATACTAAATCCAGTTTAGGTTACTTTCAATAATGCAATTATTTGAAAATTCAAGTGAGGAACAACTGCTGAAAATCACTCTTTTCAGAAGTCTATTGAGATTAAAAAGAAGTTACTCTTGAATCTATATTATTCATGAATCTCAGTGAAGCGTTCATCTTTATAATAGAAGATTTTAGCATTTTAAACGTAGAAGTTTAAACAAAATATACTTCATAGTGACACCGTGAGTCTCTTGTCTTGCATTTTCTGACATTAAAACAGTAACACACACACCAAAAGTGACGCTCAACTGGCTTCTCTACCAACTTCAAAATTGAATCATTTTTCAATTAAATCAAAAATTCAATAATCTCCAAAGCATGTTAGTATGTAAGTAACCATACAGATTTAGTCCCTATTTACAGTGTATGACTGTGGCCTAATCTGTGTACCCAAAGTGAAGCTGATGTCACGTTTACTAGAGAATAGAGAATTAATCAAACTTCTTAAAGATTTACCACAACAAGGATGTTGATTCAAAATAAATACACGCTTGTTTCTTTTACCGTGTATAATGCATTCTCATTCTTGTACTAGTATTGCTGAAACTGCAAAGAATAATATCACACAAAAAATGAGATCAAGAAATAAGCTAGAAATATCTTCATAATGTATTCAAAGAGTACTGCATCAAGAAAAAGATGCAAGCATATTCCTTTGTGATGATAATACACAATAAACACTAAATAATTTCCTGTCTTTTGTATTTAAAATTTAGTAAATCAATCAGAGGGGAAAAAATCCAGAAATAGGCTCTTCCATTGGCAGACTCTGCTCTGAATTGAAATGTCATTAACTTGTAGATGTCCCCCAGATCTTCGAAAGAGATAATTTATTTTTTCACATTTCTCCTCTCTTTTGGGGAACAGAAGTTGCAGCATGGTGCAATGTTCCATACTGAAGAAAGTGGGCAGGCCTTGGCTTGCCCAGCAAGGATGCGATTAGCACCTTGCAGAGCAGATATTCTCAGCAAACTTGTGAAAACATGCCTTGCCTTTCTGAAAAATATGGGGTTTGGGCCTGTCAGGGACCCTGTAAAATTGCTTTCGGTAACTGAATGTAAAATGTTGCTATATTGTAATTTTGAGAATGATTAGGACAGTACAGATATCTGTATGCATACTCCATACAATATGAGAATACTTTCATTATAAAGTTAGCTAGTTTAACCGAGAGAGTTGTTAGTTCCAAAATCACTCATTACGAACCTTCAATCCAAGCATTGCTCCTGAGTCTCTAGGCACACTTCCATCTTTTAGTCGTTTATTTAACAAAATCCGACCAATGAGACAGTCTCCATCTTTGGATGGTTGCCACGTTACTGGGTGCTATCATATGGTGTTAATAGAAAATACAGTGAATAGGATTTTAAACAAAAATATTTCAGTAATACTTTTCATTTCCTGATATATTTTTAAGATACCATGAAAGTATTATGATTACATTAATATTTCATGTAATAGAATGAGAGAAAACCATGCTGGAAAAGATTTATTTGAATATATAGTCCATCACAATATATTTCTACTATTTAATAACATTATTCTACTAAATCCAATTTGTAAATATCTAGAATGATCTTTGCATCCTGATGATAAGACAGATACAGAAAACTATGGGTACTGATACAAACAGCTGTAGAGGTCTAGTATAAAAGTAAAAAGAATTTTAATTCAAAACAGAAATTTGGTGTAAGATATTTCGTCTTTTTCCACTATTCCAGGCATGTCAATTTTCTCTCAAACTGACAAAACTTTTCAGTGTTTTACTTTCTCTCGGTAGTAATATATTAAAACTTACAGAATATATTAAAAATTATAGTAATTACTCTATTTAAATGTATTATTTCTTTCTTGGAATAATTACTGCACATATGAAGCATAGTCACAGTGAATGTTTTTATTCCATTCCCATACAAGGGCACAGTTATACTTGTATATTGGAATAATAAAATTCTAACATTTTATATTGTGTAATCATAACACTTTTTCACAGGTAAATACTATTTCATGCTCTGTTTCATGCAAAACTAGCAGGCATAGACAAATCTGCTCCCATTACAACTAACAACTCTAAAAAGATTTATCATAATCTCCACCAAACAGAAAGCAAAAATAAAAAATACCAAAGCAGATGGCAAAGCCTTTAATTTTGCACAATACTGCACAGAAATGGCATGGCAACAAAACAAAAGAACAACCATGACAGTGAAAGGGAAAAAAGAAAAACAACTTTTCTGTGCAGAGAGACCCAATTTTCTCCCTTTTTCACCTGGGGTTTAAACTATTAATTTAATTTCAGCCCCAGGAGTTTGAACAGAATAAATCATATAAGCCAATCAGTAGAATCCTTATTGTTAATTACTTTATACTTGAAGGCAATACCATGATTTGCTGTTATGCAACTGTAAGAACCACATTCCTTTACGCTTCTCAATTTTTTTTTTTAGGCTGTCAAAGAGTAAAAGCCGCAAGCATGCAGAGACGTTTCATTTGTTTTTCTTTTCTGCACCTTAAGAAATGTTACATTGTCTCTAGAAACACCCTATCTTTTATTTTATGCACTATTTTAATGAGTGACAGAGAGCAAACAAAGACCGAATGAGCAGGTTAAAATGCAGGCTCCATAATCTCAGTACCTTCTCACTATGGCTATGTTCCTCGTTTAGAGTTGTGCTACTACACGTATCTACCCCAGAGTCTTTTATCTGAGGCTCAGACCATTCCAAGTCCTCTTCCAAAGAGTGGCCACCAAAGCACACCATTTTCTTTTGCCCCTCGGATAAGGCATTAGAATCCGACAAAACTGCCTGCTCACTAGTTTTTCTTTTTCCCCTTTGACTGTCCCCTATAGGTGTGAGATAAAAAAAAAAAAAGATACAAAAAAGAAAACATGCAAAGGTGTAAATAAAACAAAGGAAATGTGAAATGATAAAGGAAACTAAATGGTAAGGCTCCACATGTCTCACCAAAGACATTGGGGATGCCTCACTGCTATGCCAAGACGTATGGTCCAACCAGTTGTAATCCATGTCTCCTGTGAGAATCAGACAGACAAGATAGTGCAGTAAAGGAAAGGTGAAAGAAAGGATAGACAAAGATACAGTAAAACTGCAAAGGCTTCTGATTATCCTGTTTGATTCATAACCTCTGCTAGCAGGACTTGTGAATTGCTTCCAAGAAATAAGGCTCCAACAACAGAGTATACAGAATAAGAAATACAGTGAGGAAGGAGGTACGTTTGTGTGTCTACCTGTGCACAAAATTATGTACGGTTCAAAGCGTCACTGCTTCAGAGTTTTTAACTGTTCCTATAAAATTACTTCAGTAAATTAAATGAAAAGGCAAAAGGTATCGTGCTCCTAACAGAATTTTCAGAAAGCAAATCATTTGAATATGGAATGAGTTTTCATCACAATCTAAAGAAGCTGTTTTGTCTTAAGGAATGTATTTCTTTGCTTTCCTAACACAACTAGTATCTATTGTAATCACTTCAGCAAAATATTTAAAACAATGTTATTCTATATTCACCTGTACAGTAGATGATGTTTTAGGGAAGGCTAAATGATCTGTTAAATATGATTGATTTATAAGAAAAACAAATATAGAAAATATTTTGAGAATAAAAGGCATATTAATGTTGCTTGAAATTGCTACAGAAATGTTTACTGGTTAAATATCAGGAACAATTCTAGTAAGTACAGGTACCTCATAACTGGGCATGATTGTGTAGGGTTTTGACGAAATATATATGTGTATTTTATACCATCAGAATTTAACCTGTGTGGCAGACACATGGTTGGAAGAAAGATTTAAAAGATGGTTTTAAAGAAAATGTCTAAATTAATGCTGCTGTCCATAGAACTGGAGAATGACTCATGTATTTTAATAAAACATTCTCTTTTATCTGGGTACTTAAAATTGTAAATTATGCCCACACATTTTGCATTATTACATTTCTCTCTTTTTTTCACCATTGCTACTATGTGTTACATGAAAAATATTTTGTTACTACAAGCTACATAATATTATGAAACTATTATATGAAGAAAAAAATGGTGACTTTTCTACTTAATCTCAGGGCTGGACCAAAAGAACACTAAACCAAAGTAGTTCTGCACTTTTTAGTACAGACCACAAATGATATTTTTTTACTTCCATTACTTCAGATCCTGCTTTCACATTGCTCAACCTATTCCTCTGAAACTACATCAATACATTGGTGAAATATAACTAATAGGTCTAATCACAGTCTTAACACTTGTCCGGAGAACTTTACAGACATGATGTGAAGATACAGCCCAATAAAAATAAGCTACAAAAAGTTAGCATGTGCTTTAGAAAAGTAACATATAATCTTCTCAGAGGCATATTATGTACTATGAGAAATATGATCTTTTTGTCACTTGTTTTCTCCTGATATGTAGACTTGCATATGCTATATGGAAAAAAAAAGTTAAGCCTCATTTTAAAGAAGGAAGTGTACAGAATACAAAGGTCTTCTTTTCAAAGACACACTTTGAACTTGGTCCCTTACATTTTGCAGAAACATTGCACAATATTATATATCTTTTGATTTCATAAAAACAGTTGTATAGAAAGTATTTCGATGCTTCAATTCATTCATATTTTCCAAGTAATGAATGGGCCTGCTGTAAATGTATTAACTGTGTTTCTTGATTCTGGAAAGGAAGACAACATCTTAAAATGGGCAATTCTCACCAAAACAACAGTTAACATCTTCACTACTTTACAGATAAAAGTGTGGCTATCCTGTTAAAGGGAAATAAATACTCTTCTGAAAGCTAATAACATTTTGCAAAATGTACTTCTGGCATGGAATTTGCAGTGCTGTCTTACCTCTGTCTCCAAAGACATTGTTTCAGAGGAGTTAAGTGAAATCATCAGTGAGCTCATGAAGATCTACCCTTTACTGCATAAATACACATTTAGAAATAGCCAGAAGACCACAAGAGTTCCAGTCTACATATTGCCTGTTTTACAAATCCTCATTTTAAAATATATTTAAAAATGGATCTTAAGTGAGGAAAACTCCTCAGCTTTAATTGTATGAACTGAAGGCATATAAGCTCATACTGTGTTTTCCTAGAAGATATATTCTGCATCATCACTACAACTGCTGCACCCAAAACCAAAGTCTAACCAAAAAAAGTTGTAATTTGGTTCCCTATAATTTTGTACCTAATTCTAGGAGCAAAGCAGTGAAATACAATGGGCTTTATAAGTAGAACAGTTAAAACTGATCGTTCTTACTGATTCTAATTCCTGACTATTTCTGAGAAATGGCCTAATTTTCACTGAAATGACTAAATTTAAATGTAGATATCTACCATTAGGCATTAAGAATCCACCACTGAAAAATACTGGCAATTTTTTAAGGTTTTAAAATTCTTAGCAGCAATCTCGACTATTACTTGTAATCCCAAACAAGCCACCAGAGAGGAACCCTCAAGTACAGCTATTATGTCCTTGCTGTTCTACAGTGAACAGAGTACCCATCATGGCTTTGCCAGTTCGTGCCTTTTCTCATATCAGTTACACAGTTTTGTATGAGCTTGTCAAGAGCAAAGATTCCTATCAAACTGAACTTTCGCTTGTGTGTCTACATAGAAAACAAGTTCTTCAAAATAGGAAAATAAGTTATTGAAAAGTTGAGGCCCCTGAGATGTACTGACCAAATACACATTCCCACTGCAAATGTGCATGCACCTAGACACCAAAAACCAGTCCAATCTCCACTTGTTACTTGCATGTCCACAATATGTACATATAGGCATACACTCAAAGACAGAAATCAATTAGCTTTACAGTAACTGTACTTAACAGTACAAATGTGCTGTACATACAGAAGTTCATCCTATAGGATTTTACAAGAGCAAATGTTGAGCAGTGTTGGGGTCTAACACTAACAGCCTGGCATATGCACATCCATATTTGAAACATGAACATTGACTTTCAGCTAGAGAAAGAAATTCTGGATCCTTTTTTTTTTTCATCAGAGCTCTCCAAAATAGTAATCTACATATATTAATGCATACAAAAGTATGTGATATTATTGATATCACATATTATTTAAGTTATTGAGAGTAATAAATTACTGAGAGTGATAACAAAATTGTAAAAACTTCCAATTATACAGTAAAAACAAAATACATTGGTTATTTTCCTACTACAGAACTTTCAATTTCTGTCTGCTTTCAGGAAAAAAAAAATCTCTTAAGGTAAATCTTTTTACATCCCGTTAGAAAAATTTTAAAGATAAGTCTCAAATAATTGAATCTAGATGCTTCTCATTCTTCTACCCAAACTTTGGATATTTATTGTACAGATCTGTACATCTGAATTAACCAGACTATGTTCCTTTTATAATCATTGAAGGGAAACAGAGCTTTATAAGGTGTGGTTCATTTGACCTGTTTTGGATGTGTACTTCCTGGTGAGATAAATCATACCTTCGTCATACCCAAAATGCCTTATTTCTCCTCCACTGCTTATAAAAGAAGACTCAGTGACTTATTCAGATGGTCTTAATCTTTTCACCAGGAGGATCCTACTACCCTAAATTACTATTTTGACGCAGCCTCAATTATTTGTTTACATATCCAAGAAAATACCAAAATTGTCACAGAAAGGACTCAAGGCTCTTCAAGCTCTTATGGAAGGCAAGTCTACTGGACTGCTTTTATACAGTTAGAAATACCAAATACCTTTTTAATATGTCACTTGAACATGATGTCATATGTTCTCCACTCGTCGCCTTAGCAGTGGTAACAGAGACTAAAAGGATCTCTGGGCCAGTTTCAGTCTTCAAGTTCCAAACTCATCTGCTGGTGTAACTGATTTCTGCTTACCAAAAAGGTTTCCAAGAGTCCTCTCAGTGATGTATTATCATATGGTGCATCCACATACTACATGTGTCCAAAATTAGATACATTTAGAACAGCATACCCAAGGCATTAGCACATAGACATTACTTAAATTTTAAAATATCCAGTTATGTGGCAGCAAGTTACTCTCCATCAAATGGTAAGCCCTGAACCTAAACCTGCACAGAGGAACACACGCAAAATTGAGCCTGTTGCCTGATCAAAGCACTCCCACTTCTTGCTCTACTGTTTTTTTTTGTCTCTCCTCTTCAGTCAAGATGTAGAAAGCTGATTCTCTTTTTAAATTAGTCGTGCCTCACAGTAAATACCAATTATTCTCAAATTAAAATGATAAGAAAGGAAACAACAACTCCATCAAAGGACTGTTTTCTTCATATCTATATTCTTTTTTCCATTAAAATATGTAGTTGTATATTTTGAAAAAATTCTCATAGAAATTAGAAATTATAAAGCCCTTGTAGATCATCTAGATTTTACCCTTAACACTGCATTAAGTCATCTAAATGACAGGTCTAAATACAATAAAAGTTAATAAAATCCAAAAAAACTATTATTAATAAAATATTTAAACTTCTAAATATATGCCCAAGGTGACTGTCTGGAAGCCCTGTAGCATATTACATTTCTATGAGAGACATGTATTGCCTGGCACACCCACACTTTCTTGAGGTACAATGAATTACACGTATTACAACTGCCTCAACTAAGAAAAAAAGGAGGGTCATTGTCATAGGTGATTCCCTTCTGAGGGGAACAGAGGGCCCGATCTGCCGACCGGACCCATCCCACAGGGAAGTCTGCTGCCTCCCTGG
>Ga0065711_1047390_pt1 | contig 12356 bp, 6 predicted proteins | sample Hoacrofraction12_FD_59098 | JGI IMG/M metagenome (GOLD analysis project Ga0065711, IMG submission 59098) | Hoatzin crop microbial communities from Cojedes, Venezuela - Epithelial fraction 12 v2 (version 2) | ecosystem: Host-associated > Birds > Digestive system > Esophagus > Crop | place... | reverse complement strand
CATTGGCCTTCTTGGCAGCCAGGGCACACTGCTGGCTCATGGTTAACCTGTCGTCCACCAGCACACCCAGGTCCCTCTCCACAGAGCTGCTCTCTAGCAGGTCCACTCCGAGCCTGTACTGGTGCATCATCACATGCTTCCTACCCTGCCCCACATGCCCTGCACTGCAGAGGGCCTGCAACAACCAGACCTAACGTGAGGTGATGGCACAGAGGGGCTGACTCTGCAAATTTCACCCTGTTGAGCCCACCCTTGCTCGGACAACCAAAGGCCACTCATTCTCCAGCAGCCCCAAATGGCTTGGCACTGGCAGTACCTTCTGCCGCAGATGCCGCAACGACCGCTCACATCCAACTGTCCCGCTTGGCCCAGGACACACATGCGGGTGAGAGGCAGCGTTCCTCCAGCCCCATCCAGAGCATGAGCTGAGAAAAGCCCTCTCCCCATTGCTGCCTGCCTGGTCCCAGGGATGGGGAACGCCAGGGCTCCACAAGTGTTCGGCACCTGCTGCCTGCCCCGGCTCCCAGCTGCTGCTTGGCCAGCCCTGCTCTCCCCCTTGGCTGCGGGAAGCAGCCGCTGAAAGGTGATCTGCCTGACCTGATGTGAAAGGGATTTCACTGGTGTTAGGACACTTGATGACAGGGGGGAGGGAGGATTGAAATTAACTCCTTCCATCTTTCTGATGCAAAATGAGTGCAGACACATTGCTTTAATATCTTCTTTGTAATTCATTTCCTCCAGTAAAGACTGAAGACTTGATGCTTTATGTGTCTCTGGGTTTATTCCAGTAAACTACTTGCTAACTCACCCATCTGGAATAGAGAGGGGTCATTAGCAGATCTGATCCAGCTCTTTGTATCCTCTCCAAGACGGGCATTAGCCCTGTATGAATATTGAGAGCTAACCTACTCCTCTAAGAGGTGATTTAACTGGTTTATACAACAGCCTTTACCTTTTCTCATCATTAAGACCTTGTCATTCTTGGACTGTATCCTGATGTCTTGTCTGTCACCTGTAAGGAGCCGTGGTTGAGTTAATGGATAAGAAGGGTTCCTGCATAACCCCACGGTAACAAATCTCAGCTGCTGCTCACAGTGGGCAACATCAATGCCTGTTAGTTACAGGCTCACCACAGATCTCTGCAAGGAGGGACGAAACTGCTTGGGCTGGGAGTAGGGTCAATTCTGCTTGAAATGTGCCAGCCAGCTCTCACTTCCAGAGGGGATCCCAAAGACCAAGGCTTAGGGATTTCCAGGTCTCCTTTGCAGAGCCTCCTTCCCAGACATTTTATGGGGCTGGGATCACACCCAAACCTGAAAAATCCTTGGGGCCAGCATATATCTTAGAGGGGATGAACAACAAGACAAGACCCTCTGTAAGGGATTGTCCACAAATCAAAGAGCCTGCTTGCACCGTGTTCCTTGCTGCCCGAGCCCCTCCTGCCAGGAGAATTCCTTCCTACCATGAGCAGAGGGAACAGGAGACAAGGCTGCTGCATCCTCCTCGCTCTTGATGTTGCTGCTAAGCATTGCAGATGGGTGATCACAGCATGCCAAGTTTTGTCCCAGACTTTGCTCCTGCTGTGTGATTCAGTTGGGCATATTGCCTGTTTAATGTAAATTATGTTTGGAGTTTATTTGTGTTCAGGAGCTTGGAAGCCTTTGGACGAGAGACTCCTGTAGATGAAAGTCTATTATAACTGTTTGTAATATTGAATAACACCTGTAAGCATTATGTAGTGTCAGCACATTTGTCCCTGCAGGGAAAGGAGACTTGGTTGTTGCATCCCAGAGCCAGTGCCATCTGGTTTGGTACTTACTCAGTGCGGAAAATACAAAGACTGCAAGTTTTCCATTAGAGGGCTTACTGACACTAGACTCCATTTACAGTCAGTCTTAGTAAATTGAATTTATTTGGAAATATACACGGCCTCTGAATCAGCTCAAAATGTCTTTTAACTGCCTGTGTCTGTGCTATGTATGTTGATGGAAACATTTAACCCGTTTAGCTTGGAGTGTTTTCTCCAAGGCCTGCTGAAATGGCAGATCCAAATGTCTGTTCATCAGTGAGGATACACCATGCCCAGGGCTGACAGCCAGCCTTTCCCTGAAGAAGCTGCTTCTGAAATAAAAATTGGACTGAGAAATAAATGTTTTCCAAGATCAAGAAGTGTATTGGACCAGATAAATTCTCAAGTTGTCAGAGAACACTGAAACCTTTGCAACATAGTATTGCCAAATGTCACAAGTTTCACATATCCTGAACAGAAGTAGTTAGCAGGGAATCCCAACTGGTTCTTACAGCATTAAAGTTTCTGCCTTTGGTTTTGGGTTTTTTTCTGTTTGGTTGGTTTTGGGGTGGTTTATTGGGGGGGGGGGCGCGGCTAGGGAGGGTTATCTTAACATGAAGACATCATTTTTAAGCCAGTCTTCTGAAGACTCTGCACACAGCTCCTTCATATCACTGTTTGGAATTTCACTGTTCAGCTCTGTCCCCTACCAGGTGGATGAGCATCATTACCTCTATCTTACCAATGCCTTATCAGATCATCCCAAGGCCTGATGGTTAGTACACAACAAAGCCCAGAATGAAACGGTAGTGTTCTCATCTTCAGACCTGACTAAGAAATGGCCTTATACTTAGTGCACCCACCGCGCTCTTTGTACAGCCTAGAAATTGCTCCAGAGTCATGTGGTTGGGTGGATTTTTCTGTTTTGTTCTTGGCAATATGGACAGTTATTTAAGATTGTACTTCAGTGAGAAATGGTTCTGTTTTCAGTTACCTGTCAAGCTCTAACTCAAGTTTTGGAGTTTTTAATTTTTCTGCTGGTTCCGCTGGTGGAATCATAAGCTGTTCCAGTAGGCTTGAATGTTGCCTTCTAATGCCGTCCTTAGGCAAGGCTGTTGCAGAAGAAATGGAGGCTGTCAGTCTTGGCAGATCTAAAAACGAAACAGGCTTTGATTCACATGGAAAAAATTCTTGACAAGAACTTTCTTTCATACCTACTGCAACCCTTCCCTTTCAGGCATAAGACAAGTCCAGCCACAGTATGAGACTGCTAAAATCAATTAAAGTCAATTAATTCGCACCTATTTGCAAAATTGGTGACATGGTTTCTCTTTGTCTACTCAGTGGTTCTCACTGTGAAAAAGGCAAATTGTCTGACAGCCCATCAGTCCTAAGGGGTTGGGCAACGTGATCCAGCTTGTAGCTATTTTCTGAGATACAGCAAGGACTTTTCTTCCTTCATCATACAGTCTCCTTCAATGGGTTGCTGAGACACCACAATGGTCAAGTTACTGTACGTTAAGATATTTTCTTGTGGGCATGTAATTGGCTTGAATGTGCGGAGTTAGACCTGAATGAACTAATGAACGTGGTTAACTATGATCTAACACATCACATTATATCTCCAACTAAATCTGTCTCAAAAAGTCAGATTTCTCGATCAAGCTGTTGTTCTGGTACCTGTTATTAAAGCATCTCACTTTTTGAATGTCAGTGCTGCTATGCAATCATCTCTGTTGCAATTTTAAAATTCTTTCTGGTGAAGATTTGTCTTGTAAGGGAGGTGGAAGTGAATGACATGAAAGGCTTTTTGTGTCATGGCTCAAATGGGATACTACAATATCTAGGTTGTCAGCTCCAACCCTGCAAAAATATCCTTGTTGATCTGTACAAAGAGGTGCTTGGTAGCGCTGGTAGACTCACTTCCAGCCACGTCATGGAGACCAGAGTTTTTGATCAAAATAATTCTATGTCTTCTTTTATTCTTATTTATCTACCAGGTTGGCTTGCAGGATGGAATAGGTAACCTTTTCAAAATGAGCCTTCTTTACAAAGAACAGCTGTAAAGTCTATTTTGTTGCTCTGAGATGACCATTCCCATGTCTTTGAATGGACTAACACATGCCTTCATTTTCATTAATGGTGACACACATTAATGTGTGTCATTTTCATTAATGGTGGCACAGTGGGGGGGGAATTCTGTTTCTTAATCTCATGCTTTTTATGTCTTTTGCCTTACAGAGAGAAACTCCCAAGAAAACTCCCAAGAAAAAAAAACAGGAGATCTTTCACTGGCCTTTCTTAGCAGACAGTTGCAGAAGAGAAGGAATGAATGAAATGCCAGATTAAATTGCTGGTGTTCATTACCAGATTCAGCGACCAACATTACCTTTTCCTTCCAAAGGAAGCTTAAACACCACACAAAGCACCTGTCTAATTGTGCAGTAACATACAGAAATGATCTGTGGTGGAAATTCCTGACCCTCACACGGCTGGCTTTATGCCATGGAGCATCAGAATGGCTTATCCTAAATATAACCAAATGCTAGTTATATATTTATTTAGCATTTTTTGAAAAACCATTTACCGCATTTGACTTGCAACTTTCTGTGGCTGGGATTTCCACAGCCTGACTGTAAATGGAGGTTTTTGTAAACCTCAGTTTGGATATAGAATTTATTAACTGAAGATGATTTGGGATGAGGAATCATATTTGGCAGTGGAAAGTAAAGAAAAATGCTGACTGCAAGAGAAACCTTCATCAAGATAGTCCATATGAATACTTGTCTGCACATTTCTTTAAGTGAGTTGGCTCAAAGAACCAAGTTACATTCTGGCTAAAAACTACCAGTTTTCTCTAAAAAAAACCCACAGAAAGACTTGTAATATCATCAGAATATCATTACTCTGAGCCATATTTGCTGAAGAGGTCTGTCCACCTAATGACCAAAGAAGCTTGTGATCTGGCCAGCTGCAAGCCACATGCAGCATCGTGTGGCGGCAGGAGCCGTGCTCCTGTAGCCGCTCGGCAGGCTGTCCAGCTGTGTCTAGCACATGGCTTTTTGGCCCACAAAGAAACCACGATGCTGCTCTGTGCTGTGAATGCTTGATAGCACTCTGGAAAGGGGAATGGGAAGTGGATCAGGGTAGGTATGAGCTGAAAATTACCTAGCTGCCTTCCCCATCTCCCTTCCCCTCCCCAGTAAATTTTCCCCTACCCAAGTAAAAAGCAGTTGAAAAACACCAACAGGACGATTTTTGCTTGAACAACTTGTTCAGCTTTGCCTCATTTTCTTCACAGCACCATTGATGGTCATATTTTCTGGAAGAGGAATCAGGATATGCCAGTAACTGGCATAGGGCAAATGCCATACAGGTAAGGTGACCATCACAGTCAGCCCACGTTCACGGAAGGCAAGCTTGTTTTCCCTCTGACTGCGGTTCATCAGAGAGGAGAGAGCTATTGTGAAAAAAAGAAAAGGTGTGTGATGTGTTTACAAAGCATGATCAGAATGGCGGGGTTTCAGGCTCTGGTCTACAATTTCAAGCTGACTTCAAACAACCCTGACACTTATGTGTGCCTAAGTTGTCAGACAGAGTTAATATTAGACATTTAGAAGCCTAATAGGTTGTAGAGTCTGTGTGCATGTATGTGTGGATTTACTTGTTTTAAAATGGGATAGAGGGAAATTTTGCAAATTTCCAATGTGGAGAAAGCATGTGGCCAACCTTGGGCCCCCCTCTAAGCCAGCAGTGCTCCATACAGCGGTGCACATTCTGTGAGAGACACATCCAAAAGCACTGGCCCCATGAGTTCCTCTCCACCGGCTGCAGGAGCCACAGGCCAAGACCAGCGATACACCCAGACAGGACCTTGCTGGGAACAATACAGTCTCACTCTAACTTGCAACAAACTAAATTTCTTAAAATTAAGATATATTTGGTTGGCAGGTGAAGCTACCTCATTCCATCAAGTGACCCTAGAGGGTACCCGTAACTATAGGTAGATCTGCATAGGTGGAAGAGCCCACCTCCTTGGGTGTAATAGCAGGGTAATGCACCACTCAGGTGTTCCTCAGCAGTTGATTCCCTTCTCTTCTTATCTCGATTACAGTAGAGCTAAAGACCCCAGTCAACACTGTATTTGTGAAGCAAGCGCTCTCCCTGCACTCAGCAAATTCTCTAAATAAGCCTGGAAAAAAAGCTCTGTGGGAAGAGGGAAAGGGAACACTATGTATCCTGTTGCATTCCAGTACAGCCAGGAGAAAGCAGAGGGAAAGAAGACCTTAAGAAGTCATCTAGTCTGTCCTCCTGCCTGAAGGCAGTGGGTACCATCTCTTAATTTGATACATAATGAATAGAAGGAAATGGACTGAAAGATTTTTTTTTCCCCATGAGGACTTACCAAAAAAATGTTAGTATTCACTTCATGTGGTTTAAAACTGACTTAGCCTTCTTCTTTTCAAATGGTTAATGTATTTTGTTGATCATAATCACCAGTCATCTTCATTTTAATATAATGGCATATCAAAAAACAATTTCTCATCCTCAAAAATAAAATTAAAAAGATCAATCTTCATTCACTTTCATAAAAAGTTTTTAACCAATAAATTGTAAAATAGTTACTCTGCTTTTTTCTGTATGTTAGATCTAAGCTGAGCCCTTTCCTGTGTCTCCTTACAATTGCCCTTTGGTGGATTTTTGGAAGGATTTTTGTTTTTCTTTTATGAACTCATCTCTTGCTATTTTACCCTTGTACAGTGGTATTTTTCTATATACTTAATTTGTGCTTTTATGCATTTTAATGTCATTGCATTTTAATGTCTTTCTTTCTATTTGTATCTAAGTTATTTTAAAGTTTCTGCCCTCTTTAATTCCTTAACTTGTGCCATTTTATTGCCATGATTAAGCAGCTGTCCCTAGGCAGCAGCAATGAAAATGCAAGCTTTCCCATCACATTCACTTATCTGCTTCTTGCTGGAATTAAGATTAATTACAGTTGTCAGCGCATAACTAAAATCACAAATGTCAATTTCCCCTTTTCGCGTTTTTTGCTGTCAGAATAAATTGCATAATCATCACTTAATACCAAGCTCTTGTTTCCCTAATAATACGCTGAAGTCAAACGTTTACCAAAGGGACCCTAAGGAAAACACATGAAACCCGAGAGGGTAAACGCAACATGGGAAAGCACGGCCATGATAAGGCTGGTCCCACAGCTGGATGAAAGCTCTGGAGGGACCCCGGAGCTTAGCCTGCACCTGCAGTGCCCCCATGGGCCACAGTATTGGGCTTTACTCCGGGGAGAGTGATTACTTGGAAGAAGAATGTCCTGAGACCTGGCCTGGGAAACTCCTCTTCCCGGAAAAATGGTCAGCAATCAGGCCCAGAACTTTCCCCAGAAGTTCAGGGTTAATCAGGTCTTTGTTGTAGAGGGGTCCTGCAGGTCCAAGAAGAGAGCCAGGCTGGAAACGACTGACAGCAGCCCAGCCACATCCAATGTCTGCCACGTGAGCAGTTCATAGGAAACCCTCTTTGAATGCTTGCTGTCCACCACCTTCACAACATCTTAGTGTGCCTGCCACCAGATTTGGTCTATTGTGGGGCTGTGTCACTTTCAATTTGACCAAGTTAACAGATATCCATAACGGACTGCCCCGTGAACATGTACTGTTCATGTGGCTCATTTTTTTGCAGTATAAAGGCACTTCCTTAAGCATGTAGCTAGCTCATGCCTCAAGGATGTAAATGGAGGTTATTTCCAAGTTAGGGTCTTGGAAATGACAGCAACGTACCATCCCTAAACCTCTTCCTGATCCCGAACCCCTCTTACAGATGGATGTCAACCCTGCAGATCACGTACTAGCTGTCCCCACAGTCTGTCTTTGTGCTGTGTTTTAGAAGATCCTGCTTCTCTGTGTTTTCTGTCTTAACAACATTAGACAAAACTTTTAAAAGATCTGTGTGCCCGTGGCCTTTAATAGAGGGCAGTTGGTGAAACGGCTGCACCCTGTACCTTTGCTGCACGTCCTGCTCAAGTACCAGCTCCCCCTCAGATGAGTTTCTCTCTTTCCTCTGGTCTTCCAGAAGAGACCTCAGAAAAGTCATCTCACGGTGTGGGAGCCTGCAGTTGGATGATGTCTGTCTCTGCTTCAGACAAACTGAAATGCAGTCTTCTCTTTTTTATCTCCCTTCATTTTTTCAAACTTCAAAAATTGACCATTAAAAGAAAACTTTAAAATATTTCAAAACCTAAACTCTGAATTTCTTCTATGAAAAGTCAGTATTTTATCTTCCAGCCCTTAAACTGGAGTGTATGCTCAAAACTTGACTCATATTTGTCAGTCCTTTCATTCCCCTAATGCTGTCTAATTGAATTTAGCATTTGCCAAAAAAAAATATAAAAAGCTCAATTCTAATATCAGATTCATTCAGAGAGTTCAGCACTACTAAATGAGAGAAATATGTAACTTCTGACATGGTACATCAATAGTAGGCTTGTGTGCAAACCAGAATGAAAATACAACTGTAGTCAAGGCACTTCACCAAAGTTATGTTTCCTTTTCACTTCACTGGTTTGAAGCGATTTTTTTAATCAATTGTCATTTCCCCGGCTCTATGTTTTAGATTTTTTTTCTTATTGTTGTGCATTGGCTTGAGAAGCTGTTTGTTCAAGGTGCCCAATTTCAGGAACTTTACACGTGTGCTTACAGATGCCAGTTGTTTGAAAAATTTGCCCTCTAAAAGGACTTTGCTCAGCTTCTGAAGTTTGGGAAACTCTTTGAGATCCAGAGTATGGGAACCCTCCAAAACTCACTGTCCACAGAAGGAGAACCTGTCCTCCAGAGCAGATACACAGAGTGAAGGAGCCAAAGCAGGGAAGCCAGTGAGGGGTTTGCAGGAGGGACTGGGACCTTTTGGAGGTGCTGCACCAAAGGGAATGTGTGGGTCTGGCCCGTGCTGCTTGCCTGGCAGTAGCAAGGCATCCTGTGCAACCTCAGCTAGCTGGGTGATCACATGCCTGCAGAAAAAAATGATGCGTTGTAAAATTAGATTCTTAAGACTTTAAAATGCAGGACAGAGTCATTCTTGACTCCTGCAAGTGTGATGGCTCTTCTTCAGAGACAAAGGACAAGCGAGCCCTTAGCAGAGGTAGCAGGTGCCAGATGCCCTGTTTTCTTTTTGATTTGGCTCCTTCAGCTTGGTCCCAGCCCCTTGTGAAGTGCTCTGGGAAGCCGGTATGTGGAAGGAGGGAGGGAAAAGAGCTAGGATGACATTTTGCAGTTCATGTGCTAGCTTTGACTGCCAGCTCTCTGCTTTCCCACAGCCAGCGCTCTCCCCAAACCCTTCTCCCCAATCTCCTAATCCTCCAGCCCAGTCTGAGGGCTGTGGCGTAGCAGTGGCACCAGCAGTGGTAAGACTGGGGAGCCGAGTGTTTCCATCCTGCTCTCCAGCAAGCTGAGCTGCCTCCCTCCCAGCCCCACATCTGCCCCACAGCCCACCAAACATAGCCAGAGATATATGACTAACTGACTCCAGCGTTGGAGGAGCAGATCAGGGAGTTATTTGAACAGCGGCAGCAAATCAAACAGTGTAACTTTATTTGGCTTGACATATTTGCTATGGCTTCACTTCACAGAAAGTTGTGTGCATGCTTTTGGGCACGTGCCTGCCGACTGCAGTGCCAAGGTAGAGACAGAACCCAGAAAGGACACGCTTACTCTTCTGTGTTGTGTCGGTACCAAGTACCATGCTGCCGAGACGAAAATGGGCCACATGAGAGCTACACCCCACTGCTCCTCTCTGGGCTTTGGCTGGGGCTCGGGAGCAGCACAAGCCCGATGTTACTTCTCCCCTTTAAAAAGGCAAAGTGGGTTTGGGGCAAGGGAGGTACAGTGAAGGGAGCAAGCAGCAGTAGGTGGGTTATTTTTACTCTCCTAATGAACTACTTCCCCAGGCAGGCTTGTCTCAGGGAAGCATGGGTTACTGAAGACAAAGTTCCCTCCCATCATTCTCTCACTTGGGTCACACACTTGAATAATATAATTCTTGTTTTGACTTCTTTGCTTTTTTTAAAAAACTTTTCTTTTTTGATGCTGCCAAAGCCTTCCATAACAATGAACCCACCAGTAGCCTCCAGATCTTCTCACACTTCCCACCAGAAGCTCTTTAAACATTTGCGATATGTGAAATTGTCATAATTAGCATTTTGCCCCTTCTTGTATGATGTCATGTTCACTGACTGATACAGTAAGAGCTGCTCAGCAGGGTATCTCTCCAAATAGTGAGGAATAGTTTTCCATCTGTGGGAAGCATAATGTTTACTATGATCCTCTGCAGAGAGATAGATCAAGGATGGGGGCAGAGCTGCTGTTCCCTTTGTAGCAAGAGGGTAATCACTAGCCAAAAAATGAAGCAACTTCTGGTACTGATTTTTCAGTGTTCCATGTATGTTGTTCAAATCCATTAAATGATGGAGACTCGCGTGTTTCTTTGTGTATCTTATCCTACTCTGAACTTTCCCAACAAGTGAGCAAGAAGACATGAATCATAACAGAGAAAATCAGCGCTTTAATTTGCAAAATTACTTGCAAACCAGTTCCAGTACTTGTGACTGGCTCCGTTAATTAAACAAACAACCCAGCGTGAATACTAATCCTCTTTCTACTCGATACAAAAGATAAGTGGTTTTTTTTTTCATACAGCCCATCGATGGCACTGTGGAGGACCTCTGGCTCCGGGATCTCAGCTTTAACCGCTGGACAGGCAGCCTCTGTCAGGCTGAGGGCAGCGCACGAGCAGCGGACGGCAAGGGTTACAGACAGCAGCTAGCAGGATACACGGCCTCCAGAGCTGCCAGCTTGTGTGGACAGTTTTATGTGCCATTTTTCTGCCTCCTGCTTCATAGACGGGATAAACAGCATATGAGAGCAGCCAAGAACACATTTTATATGAACATCATGTACCGTAGGAAACACGTCTCTGCCATCTTCCAGCCCTGGTTTCTTTTATAAGAAATCAGCCACTCGAGAGAGTTCCAGCTTCTCTCTTGTCTGTACTTCCTAATTGTGTCAAGATCTTTGTGAAGAGCTCATTAATAGATTAAAGCAGCACAGCGTCTGCAGTGCATACTCAGGGGGCACGCAGATGGCTGCAGAGAGGCGTGAGTTGATGCCACCCCTGTGGGGCTGTGGGGGCTCCCCCAGACGGGGCACCGGGCCGGCATACCGTGGCTGTGCCCCTGGCCCGGCCGGCGGCTCCCCACGGGCCTTCGCTCCTTTTCCAGGCAGGGAGCTTTCTCCTCCTCCGCAGCTGAGACTTGTTAAGCCTGGCTCCATCCTTCCCAGAGCGTGCGGTGGCCCCGGCCTCTTTGGGCCACGCGTTTCGGTGGCTGCAGACGCGCTCACGTGCCTTCCAGCCTTTGCTTCCCCAGAGCTGAGCTGCTTCTGGGTCGTGCCTTGCTCCTGGGCCTTCTCCTTATCTTAATAAACTCCTCAGCGGTGGGAAAAAAAGGGCCTTCTATGCAGAGCACAATTTTTTATGAAAGCAAGGGCCTTAGCTTGTATGGATGGGCTAAACAGAAGGGAAAAAAAAACATTTCCGTCATTTCAGAGTCACAGTTTTCTGTTTAGGAATGAGGGTTTTCACCAGTGTGTAGTGATGTATGTGGCTTCATTCAATACAGGCACTGAAAAAAACTCTCCTCTTTTGTCTGAGGAGATACCAGAAAGATATTAAAGCTTGAATTAGCTTTTTTTCACTTGGATTGCTTAAATCAATTCCAGACTCTATTAATCTGAGCAAGTGCCCTTGGTCCCATTGCCTGGCCATCCAGAGCTATTGTATAACAGCTAATTGGTCTATACATGCCCTTCAGTAAGGGAAGGCTGCTGCAGACGCGGGGCTCGCTGGGGCCGGGAGAGGTGCATGCCTGGCTCAGGGGAGCTGCGACACAGCGGGGAACCGAGCGCAGCTCCGCCATGTTGTGTTAACCTCCACAGCGGAGGCCTGAGGGGAGCCCCTCCCGGGGTGAGTGTGCAGCTCCTCGGGAAGGGGAGTGGGGGAAGCGGGAGGGTGAACAGTTCAGAGAGATTATGAACCAAAAGACAAATAAACACCACCACCCCAAGCTTTGAGGATGGTGAAGGTTTAGCTGTGTGCATTGGGATGGCAGAAGAGGGAGAGGAGGGCTGGGGGTCCCAGGCTAGGGTGGGCAGGCCTGGAAGCGGCCTCATAGCCGCAGCCCTGAAGCAGGGAAGTGATGAGCTGTGAGGGCTGCCGAGCTGTGGGAGCGGAGGAGAGGGGCGTGTGGCCGGCCGAATCCAGCCCAAGGGCTTTCACCATCACTCCCGCAGAAAGAATGGCCGCAGCCCTGAGGGTGAGCGATTGGTGCCTCTGCTCATACAGGGACAGTGCCAAAAACATCTTTGCCACCTTAGCGGGGGGAAACAAGTTTGCTGATACACCTGCGCTGCCATTCAGCGAGACCTGGACAGGCTGGAAAGTTGGGCAGAGAGGAACCTGATGAGGTTCAACAAGGGCAAGTGCAGGGTCCTGCACCTGGGGA
>Ga0065711_1047389_pt1 | contig 12356 bp, 8 predicted proteins | sample Hoacrofraction12_FD_59098 | JGI IMG/M metagenome (GOLD analysis project Ga0065711, IMG submission 59098) | Hoatzin crop microbial communities from Cojedes, Venezuela - Epithelial fraction 12 v2 (version 2) | ecosystem: Host-associated > Birds > Digestive system > Esophagus > Crop | place... | reverse complement strand
CAATGGGTGGAGGGGGGGGGGGCGCAAGTTATAAATAACATGTAAACATCTGTCTTCATCAGACAGAAAAAGTGAAAGCATAGAGAATAAATAGAGATATGAAAATACTGTAGTGTAAAGGAAATACAACATTAAAGAAGCACTAACAGCCCTGTAAACAGTTTTCATAGTGTTTCATAACTGGCACATGCGCAGATTTATGTATTTTGGAGCAGACCCATCTGCACTGTAGCCTGAGAAGACTGTCAGTTGCTGGGGATTTTTTCCCCTTAGAAGAGTTAATGCTAAGAAGCTTCATTCTCAAAATCCCCTCCATCCAGCCAGAAAGACGGTCTTCAGCTTCCTACTAGGAGTCTTCACTGCTCCTCATGATTTCTATTACTTACACCTTACTCCTGAACAGTAATCAGGAGGCTTCGTCCTCTGCTATTCCACAAACTATTCGGTTGTATCACCAGCTAAAGAATTGCAACCACCTCTGAAGGCAAGTTCTCTGAAACAACTCAAGCAGTCCTGTGCTTTAAACTTTCCTCTGGGTGAAAGGCAACTAAATAAGATTATGCTGACTGTGTAAAAAACACCACAGGCAGACAGTCACTCAAACAGAAAAAGGCAGAATTCCATTTAAAAATCAGCCCAGAGCATAGTTTAAGGCAACTTGCAGCATTTTCCCCTGCCTTTCAGGCTTACCTTCTCTTTCCTGAACATTTTTACTTGCAACTAAATCTAAGGCATAGAAGACTAAGGCTAGTAATAGAATCTCCATCTCTGATTTTGTTATCTCAGCCTCACATTTCTCTAAAAGTATCATAGAGAGTATAAAAGTATGGGCAAAGTAATGTTTCCATTTTTTGTGCAATCGTCTTAAGATGGTGCTGAAATGCAGTGAGAAAGAAAAGATCCTAAAAAATTCCTGCCGTTGAGGCAGAATCATTGTTCTTGAAATGAATATATCCTCTGCTTTGTGGCCAAAGACTAGATCTAGGCTTTGGGATACATAATATCCTGGAACCAGATCAGATTGTTTTGAGGCAACTACCCAGATGTGCCTGGGTAGTTGCCTCATTTGGGATGTTAAAGTTCAGCCATGAAATCTTTTGGCACCACATTAGTATTTTGATCTTTGCCATAACCAGTCTGGTAGCACACATTTGGGCCAAATTCACTTGTGAGAATTACCAAGTGATGCCAATGCAGCTGTTGCCCATTCAATCCAGATTATGATTTTCAAATGTTTGTCTGATGAATCTTTCCCTGATTTTAGAAGTCAGTTTTTATCATTGCTGTTCTTGTACACAAATCTCTAATCCAAATTAACATAATATTAAATAATCTCCTGAACACTAAATGACAGAATGTAGACAGGCACTTCACGCCTTTGCAGGGCTTTGTCTGTTATATAAAGCATTTCACATTAACAGATGTGGCAGTTTGTATCTACAGGTATGGGTAAAAGGTCTTAGGCTAGCATAAATGCTAATCAATCCATCAAAATGGGATTATGGCGATGCCTTGAATGCATGGTATTGGCTCTCTTCACAGAAGAACTTTAATCTCTAAAGAGTTAGCTGTTAGGTAATATGTAAATGGCTCTGTGTCTGTAGTGAGCAATACCAGATGAAGTAAAACAATGCATTTCTTTTGCAGATGTCTGCCATCTGCACAGCAGCACTAGCTTTTTTTGAAGAAGGGCTGTGCTCATTATGGGAGTGAAAAAAAGAGACTTGCTAACAGTCAGGATCGTTTTTGAAGACTTTCAGATCCTAGTCAGGTAGGACAATCAGGGAGAGACACTGCGTTTGGCAGTCAGTTTGTCCCTAGGGTGTATAACTTATTTTGATAAATCTCATGAAGGTAAACATATCATTAGACCTAAATACAACTCATTTTGCATAGACTTCATTGCACTCCATTAGTAGTATTGGCAAGATAGTATAATTCAACATCCTCCTTTCTATTATTTCATATGTCTAGTTTACTCTTGGTGAGAGTTGCCAATATAAAATTTGGTATCTCAAAGTCTTTATTATTTAATGGGGCGCTTAGGAGAACCAAGCTCAGTAAGTTTTAAAAGCACAATAAAAAACAGTCCTTGCTTAGGACAGTGCACAGTCTAAATAGATGAAACAAAGTCACTCACATTAGCCAAACATATCGAGATTTAGATTTAGTGACACGCCTTGTGCTTCCCTATAGGAAATCTGTGGCCAACAGGAAACTGAAAACAGATCTCCTGAGCATCAGTTTAAACCATTAACCAAAAGACAAATACTGAAAGCAGTAGGATGGAATTAAATGCAAGAACAACAAAAGATTATTTCACACACACACTTTACAGAAATCTCTGTTACAGCATGAGTAATTAGGAGGCTGACAGCAGAGTAATCGGAGGCTCATAAGGGAATGCAGACTCTCTGACTTCCCCACTACTCAGTACCCTTTCCTGGTCTATGTGCTTACCATAGTGACTTTTGCAATAGGGATTAGTTTACAACAGTATCTGCTGTGGTCTGATCTAGATCAAGGAGTTGTTTAGGTTTCAAGTGTTTGTTAGATCACCATTTGCAAACATGACTACTTGTTTTCAGCACCCTAGTAAGGAACATAAGAAATCTAGCCGATATCCCTAACACTATCTGTTAGACAATTTGCTGTCATCCTTTATTTTCTTACGCACCAAGTCGTAAGTTTTATTTTCATTGATCAAACAATTAGAACACATGTGTGAAACTCCATATAACAGAACAGGATCCACATGACATGATATTTATCTGTGAAAAGTAATTCTTGAGGTGGAGCAGCAGCACAGAACATACTAGCTCTCCTGATGGTACCAGATCAAATTGTGTTAAAGGCTATTAAATGTCATATTTCTTGTGACAGTTAAATCTAAACTATGATTTGTTCTTTCAAGGGTATTTAATGTTGCAAAGCCTTTGGAAGTATGGTATCTTGCTCTCTTTTGCCATTTTTACTTTTGTTTCTTATTATTCCAGTTCCATATCAGAAGGCAAGTAAATCCTTTTCTTCTCAAAGCCAAGCTATCCTGTAAAGATGTTTTCTGAATGAAAGTCATTGGCATTCTACAGGGCTCCCTTTCTATTTCCTTTTTTTTTTTAGCCTAAAACAGCCCCTTGGGCATCCTAACCTTCATTGGCACAAACATTATATCAGAGGAAATGACTCATAATTACACTAGCAATCAATATCTACAATGCATTTCACAGTGTTACTAAGAGTCAGATATGTCCATATAATCAGGCCATTAAATATAGCCATTTGTAATGTGCTTAAGTTTGATGTCAGCATTTACTTTATAAAAGGTAAAATGGTTATGAAAGTTGTTGCACTGGGCAAGAAAATCACACTGCCAGTTTTGCAAATTTCCACCTTATCTTTCTGACCAAGCTTAATTTATAAAATAATCCTACCACAAAACAGTCTTCTGATCCTGAAGACAGCCAAAAAACGATGTTCCTGGGGTCAGGTTGATATTTCCTTAGCAGTATTTGACTTTACATGTACATGCTTAAATTATTAACAAATCAGCCATGTGGTAGCAAATACTGAAGGGCCACGTTTAAACAATCAAAATTCCATCTAAGCCAGCGTTCTCCAGGGCACTTATCCACTTCACATAATTCCTCTGACTTGCTCCTTAATGTTAACTGGAGACCTGTGTAAAATGAAAGTAATTGTTGAAGTCTACCAGAATTTACTGTCTGGCTTTCAAAACGTTGCAATTGCACCCCTGGAATTATACTGTAGAGCATCGTAGATAACATGTGACATGAATAATAGTTTCACACAGTCTTTCCAAAGATACATCTACCTGAGCCTGCAAATGTTTAGCCAAACTCCACCTGCAGATTTCAGTGCAGTCATTCATTAACGGCTGATAGGCCCATAATAGGAGTGCACAAGGTAGGCACTTGTTATAGTAGCCAGAGCTCCTCCCCAGTCTGTTTGGGTACAAGCTAGCCATCAGTAAGCTGGTTATTTTCTCTGTTTTCCCCATGACTTAGAGTAACTATCTGTATAGAATCATAGAGTGCATCATAGAATGATTTGGGCTGGAAGGGACCTTATAGTTAATCCAGTTCGAAACCCCCTGCCATGGGCAGGGTTCCCTTCCACTAGACCAGGTTGCTCAAAGCCCCATCCAACCTGGCCTCAAACACTGCCAGGGAGGGGGCAGCCACAGCTTCTCTGGGCAACCTATGCCAGTGCCTCACCACCCTCATAGGGAAGAATTTCTTCTTTAAATCCAGTCTAAATCTACCCTCTTTCACTGTAAAGCCACTAACCATCGTCCCATCGCTCCATGCCCTTGTAAACAGTCCTCTCCAGCTCTCTTGTAGGCCCCTTCAGGTACTGGAAGGCTGCTATAGAGTCTCCCCAGAGCCTTCTGTTCTCCAGGCTGAACAGCCCCAACTGTCTCAGCCTTTCCTCACAGGAGAGGTGCTCCAGCCCCCTGATCATTGCTGTGGCCTCCTCTGGCCCCGCTCCAATAGGCCCGGTACACTGAGAATGCTAAGTATAGCTGTAACACTGCACCTTATCCTTGTTAACACTTATGTTCAAAATTTATTTCAAACACGTACAAAGAAATATTGTTATCCTGCGTGATATGCTGCATGAGGGATGCAAGGTGACTAGCCTTACCCAGTATACTTCACACAGGACATGAAAAAAATACAACGCAGAAGGAAACCCCAAACCATTCCAGATCTTTTTCCTTACTTCTCTTAACAACTGACTCTTAAAAAGCAAATACATCTCAAAACATTATATAATTTCTAAGGCTAGCTGCACAAAAACATCCCATAGTATGCCAGTGCCATATCCCAAGTGAGTAAAAGTAAACTAGATTATGTAATGTAGTCTTCCAATGTCTAATATGACATATAAAGCAGCAGCATAATCAAAGCTACCCCCATTTCACTGGGCTTGCTTCAGATTCCTGTAATTGTATACAAGACAGAAATCTGGTATTAGATATGCTGTCCACAGTATCCTGTAAGATAACAAGACCAGATCTCACCTATAAAAAAGGAAGGCAATTACAATGGCATTTATCTAGCAACCAAAGATGAACGTTATTTTCTGTCTCAGGATTAACAAAGTGAACACGGTCCAACCAAAACAGGAGCACATACCATAATTTAAATCAAAAGATCATAATTTGTGGTAATGTTAACACACCATCATTTAACAAAAATAAAAGATATGGGTGAATTAGGTGGCACTAGGATTGATCAGCAAGATAAAAAATTATTTACAGAGAAATGCAAAAATAATGGTAATTTCCTTAAGAACCCATTTAATCAACCACTCCTTTTTGCTGCTATAAGCTATGCATTCTTTTCTCACATTTTACTCATTTTTGCAAAGGTACAGACGACTACAAACACAGAGCATAAGTATGTACTTCAAAACAGTACAATGCGCGGTTACATGTGAAATAGTAAGATATGGCCAAGATGCTGAAAGATACCACACCACCCCAGAGTTACAAAAGGAGGTTAATTCTTGTTAAGGCTTCCACATATTTAAGGAGTGAATTATACATCCTGTATATAACATTTTCTTTCTGAAATGCTTGTTCTATAGCCTACTATTTTAGCAAAAGACACGTTAATTTTACAATTATGTCCAACATTCAGATGTTCCAGTAACAATACTAATTCCCAAAGAGCTTACATTTACAATGCTGTCATATAGCCCAAACGAGAAAATTTTTAAAAAGTTACATTAATATGTAAATACAGATACTTTAAACCCCTTCCGGATCTGATGCAATGTCAGGCAGAGGTATTTTTAGTTCTAATCCATTTAAAGTGCTAAATTCCAAGGGAACCAGCAGCCTTGATTTCACTCACCACTTCAACTAAACACTTCTGGTCTCACTACTCACTGCAATCTTCACTAAAAAGGAGATAAAACCATTCACCTGATAAGAAAATACCTTTACCCTTTATTTTTTCATACTTCCAGGTACTTCTGTATGTCCCAGTAAATAATAAATCACAACTGCATTTGCATACAAAAGACACTGCAGAAATACATAAATAATGCAGTGCCTTAACAGATGGAACAAGTTAAGTGTGGGATTTGCTATTTTTATCTCAAGTCTTATGTGCATGTACCAATTTAGGTTCATGAGAAACAACTACTAGGAATACATGAAAGCTTCTGAATATGGCACTGCTCATTCTCCAGACCTGATACAGTGACTGCAGCTAGCTACAAAGCCACACGAAAACAGAATCTTAAATTCATGGATAACTGCAACAAAAATGGTCAACAACTTGGTATACATTTGGCTTATGATTTCATTTAAATCTAGATCCATTCTCATAAAACAAGTATTCTCCACATACAGACAGTTTAACCAAAATAAGTTTTGCAATTAGAATACACTAGGACTTTCATCTATAGATAATTAGCATATTCAGTCTTTTCTTTGGGGATTAACATTTTCAAAAGGTAGACAGTATCTAAAACAGAGACAGGATATCAGAAACTTAAGTGTACATATTAAAAAGAAAGCAACTGCTTTCATTTTTCACTATGAGAACAGTACAGCATTTAGAGTTCTCTCATTCACCAGAAGTCATTACTTTAGCAACAAAATTATGCAAGCACAAACCCAACAAGTTTGTGTCTAACAAGTTTATTTCTACTATCATTGTATAAGCAAACGCAAACCACTGTTATTGATAAAAAGAAGATACATACTTGAAGTGTGTTTGCCCTGTGACTATGCCTAGAGTACAGGAAAAATATAAGGTAACCATACTTCAGATATTGTTTCAACAGCTTTTACTCCAAGTACACGGGGCATCTTTTTTAACCTGAATATTCAATGTGTATTTAGCAAAGTAATGGAAACATAACTGCTTCAGAAAAACGCACATCTAAAAAAAGAATCCAATTAAAACACATCAATACACTGCAAGTTATCTTCTGGCAGAGAGACTGAGTAAGAGAATAAATGAGAGAGATACGAGTTTGTTCAATGCATTATTTGATGATGCTCAGATTTGCTGGTGATAAGTGAAGAGGAGGATTTTCGTTCTTACAACAGAACGGAATGTAAGTGTGAAGTACTATAAAATGTTGACAGACCAAGTGTTTTAAATACTATCAGTACTATCATTTAAAAGAGCTGAGAGCATCTAGCAAGGAAAAGATCACTGTGTATATAAATGTTCTATACTTTTTCCTAACCACCCACAGCAAATCATTATTGGAAACAGCAGGTAAAATGAATTTTAGTGTGAGCAGTAAGGCAGGTCCTACGTGGAAAAGAATGCTTCCTCTTAAGGCTACTTTTTCCCTCTTTCAATTAAATCCCTGGTTTTTTGAGCAGGCGTAAGAAAGATTAGCAAGAATCATTTCAACTCACAGAAATTCCCACTTATTTGAAAAACGCAGTCTTTGGGCAGTCTGCAGATTTACAATCATCTTGACTCAAGTAATTAATCTTAATGTTCTGCAGTAATCATGTTGTCAGGGTGCCCACTTGACATGATCCCTCAGTACAGTACCTCAGAACAGGTGAAATGGGTTCCTCCCTGGCTGATACTTACCTCTGTCACTGACGTGGATAACAGCTTTGCACACATGCCTAAGTGCAGGATTTCTCTCTGAATGACTGACACTATGCAAAAGCAAACTGAACAAGAGTATGACCATAAAAACCACACTCCTGTGCTGGGAACAAAAGCATCCTACCAACAGAAATACCCATTTTCAAGTACCTAGACAAAATAACTTCCATTCTATTAAACAGAAACATTTCACACGATATCCTTAATCTAGAGCTAACATTTATGCTAGATCCTTAATCTAGAGCTAACATTTATGCTAGTTTGAAGCGGGAAATTACAGTCTTCTCCTAGATATAAACACAAGCATACACTGCAGCACTTCATTCTTAGCATTATTTTTGTCCGTCAAGCACAAACTATTCTAAATTTACTTGTATAAATGAAGTATTTTCTGAAATATCCATTTCACAGAGAAATGGAGAAAAATCATAGAGCTGACTGGCCAAAGCCCTTCCACACAAAAAAAAAGCAATAGCAAAGCTAGGAAGTGAATCCATATCAAATTAAATTAAATCTCTATTCCATATGCCATTCCTCTTCTTACAGGCCAATGAGTTCTTTCTAGCAAAACTCATCATAAAGACCAAGGCTGAAAGAATTCTGCAGCAAATCAGCTTTTAAACCTCAGATACAAAATCCCTACAATAATAAACAAGCAATCACTAGAGAACTGAGAGATAAACAATGTTCTTCTTCTTGTAGACGTATCCAGCTGTGGAATGACACAAGCTAGAATAGAAAAAATGCTAGTGAGCTGAAGACAGCTAGAGAAGCTTTGCAGAGCTGAATCAAGGTATATATCTAGCTACAGTACTATCATGATGGAAGGGACAGAGAAATGACCACTCAGAATTCCACTGATGACAACAGGAAGAAAAGCTAAATCGGATTCATACCTTTTCATAGTATTCATTAAGGTTTTCACTTATGATGGCCTTCTTACTATCTCTTAGTTCTTGCAGACTTAAGTGTCCATAACGAATACATACACACATTTTATTTCTTAACAGAAAAAAAGCACAGGCATATTGGAATGCTAATGATTACCAACCCCTAGGGAGCATACAATAAATGCTAAACACCTTCAAGTTGCATCCCACAGATCATGAAGAGATTAAACTCCAAAAGGATTTAGGGCACTATGAAGTAATTCCGTATGTCTGTTCACAACCCCCAAAAGCATGTTATACTTCTAAGGGCTTATCTTTTGAAAACACTACAATTGAAATACAGTTACAGCAGTCTGTTCTTTTGACTTTTGCAAGCTTATAATTAATAAATTTACTTAGACATGCAGCTATTGATTATATTTTTCTGAAATGGTATACACAAGTGTTTGATGACTGTTTTTCTCAGTATTAACATATTCAAAAACACAAAATGAAGTTTGTGAAAAATTATAATTAGCCAATACTATGAGCATGCATTTTGCATGCTAGATCCTGAACTACACAAAAAGAATGTTTTAAGCACATTGATAAGTGTTATTTATACCCACAGCTAGAGAGAAATTTTTAAAAAGGGTTATTTATAAGGCTTTCAAAGTACATACAGGAATGCACTGTATAAGTGCATTGTTTTATCACAACAATGCCACAGCTTGCACAACAATTCAGTGACTATATATTAAGGCAGCTATCATTAAAATGCATCACAGATGGAAATATAACTTCAGCATTAGTTGTATATATTATTTGCTACTACACTTAAGCTCCAAACACTGTAAGTGCAATGTGCTTTATATAAACATATGAAGAAAGTAAATATGCAAAGTAATGGAAACTGTATTGCACATATGGTTTGAGGTTTTTTTCCTTCTGACTGTAGATGCGGTAACCACGTCACACAGGCAAAGCTTTGATACATTATGGAAATCTTTCCATTTCTACCCTAGAACAATACATCATAAACCCAACCATTCTCACTAAACTACAAACAACTGTGAAAGTTTATCAGAATAATGCTCTTATCTTCTTGTATTACTAATGTTACCAAATCCACAAAAAAATGCCTCATGCTCACAACAACAGAGAGCCCCACTCTCTGTTCACCTAAGAAGATACCATTTTGTATTACAGATTGCAACAATAAAAAAAAAGAAAACTCTGTTCCTGTGATTAATTTCTGGAAAGACTTTTTCCAAGTTAAAATCAACCTTTCCCCAGTTAGACCATCCAACAGTCAAGATTTTTCTACTGTCTTTAGTTCACAGGACAACTGTTTACAAAACTCCTACTGGTTTACATTACTTCACTCAGAACCTTGCAAAATTCACAGTAAAAGGAAACTAACTGGTATTTTTCTAGCAGAGCAAAATAAAGTTATTTCAGTGTAAGAAAATATGCCCAAGTAGTTGATAATGCAAAGATAAGCAAAAGAAAAAAGGAAACAAGGACTTCAGAAAACAGTATTGCAATATTACTGATTATACACAAACATATGATAACATCTTTGGATTTGGGAAGTACAGTGATTATATTAGTTGTCTGAGCTGCAGTTTCTCCCTCCAACAGATGACTTCATTTCTCCATTGCCTTCAGCAGAAACAATGTCACCACAGGAATAGATTGGGTTTCACCTATACTTACAACAGAAGCTGTTGATAATGCTACTCATAACCACCACAATCACAGACTCAATTTGAAGGCCAATACTCTTACTCATTGTGCCACAGCTCCTTTCAAAGTAAAATTCCCACTATTGTGTACTCTATATATATACACATACACACACACACATCTTTTATCTGTACATCTTCTCATTTAGGACACCAAGCAAAACAGCTTGATAGCTATCGCTCATCAAAACACCTCTACCATTCCCTAAAGTTCATGTTTCAATATCTCAGAATAAAAAGTTTTGAGTTTTTCTGAGGCTGTCAGACACTTTCCTTGCTTATACAAGAATATCTAAGGTAAAAGTAACAGAAAACTCCTGGATTGCAGCCAGAACAGAAAGAGTACAAACAAAAGTAGCAAAGCTCATTAACGTGCACATTGCTCAAAGTTACAGTTGAAGTAACATAAAACCACATTACCAGAGGAGTGATGTAAGCTTAAGAAATCTTGCTATTCCAAAACTTAAGCAGTCTAAAAATTCCCTCGATCTTTACATCTTCCATATGTTTTCCAAGGGTATCAAGGCCTGGAGTTTTGGTCACTGTATTCGTAAAAGGCAAACACTAAACATTTCACCAATATTTTATTTTAAATCCCAATTGCCTGATAATCTACTGAGTATTTGTAAATCTAATTGAGAGTATCTTGCATCCTGTAGAATACATCATACAATGATGAGTCACTCCCCTCTTAACCCTACCCTCAGTGTTCTGACTCCTTACAAGCCAGGACTGCTCCACATGAAACGCAATGACCAAATGGGACTGTTCTTCCACAAAACACTGCACTAATTCTCCTGCATTCAGTCTTTCCACTTCAATGGAATAAAAACCCTTTTGAGAACAACAATTCCAATTCCCCCCCCCTTTTTTTTTCCTCGGGCACACTATAGGACTCCTCAGTGCTCGCACAATGCAAATAAGGCGAACTTCCTTTGAAAGAGTGATTAATATGCAGAGACAGCCTGCTTTTTCGTGGGATGTGAAGAATCACCAACAAGCATTTCCAAATTCTGAGGTTTCTTCAATTATTTCGTGCTTATTTTAAACATAAGATTATGCAATAATACCACACATTAAGACCAATTTGCCAATGTTGTGTAAACAACACCAAATTGGCTGTTCATCTTTTGTATCATATTTAAATGCAGCCTTGAATATACTAGCTATGAGGGCAACGCAAAAAATAGGATTTAAATTTTTTAATTCTAAATGTATATCCGTCTTCACATTAAAAAGACTGCATTTAAAATCCACAGTAAATAACTGCACTATTTTTTAAATAAAACAAGAAATTTTACAATAATACAAACTAATCTCAGTGATAATTAACTAACTACTGTATGAATATATTACACTCCCAGTTAACATTTAAAGTATTGTTTTATATAGTTGCTTTTGGGACAAAAGACAATACATAAAACATCTGGAAAAGCCCATTCTGATTTGGAAACACCAATTTTCTATCTCTATTTGTATGAAATTTTCAGCACTATTTTTCATTATTTATCACCTGGTCAACTACACTTTCTACGTACAACTCCACCAGGACACTCTTATGGAAAGGACCTTTCATTTCAAGTGTCAATATATCATACTCTGTCCAGCCCAAATACGTTAACTGACTCATTTCTTCTTCTAACCCTTTATTTCACACACTTCCCAACCTTCTCACACACGTTTAAACACCCCTTTCACGACTTCGGAAAGGCATTTCAAGCTAACCAACATGGTGAATTATTATTAAGCATAAACCAGTAACCAATAATTATCATTCTTGTTTAAGATTTCAAGGTCGATACATACCATTAACATAAACAAAAAATGAAAAAGTAAATTACATATGTAAAGAAGTGTCTATTATAACTGTTTTTATAGCAGTAGCTATACTAAAAAGAAAAAATCATAAAAAAAAAAAATTCACAGAATCACTGAGGTTGGAAGGGACCTCTAAAGATCATCTAGTCCAACAGGCGGAGGCAGCTACAGCAGGCTACTCGGGAGTCTGTCCAGATGGGTTTTAAATGCCTCCATGGATGAAGGCTCCACAATCCCTCTGGGCAACCTGTTCCAGGATTTAACTACCACCCTCACAACAAAAATAAGAAAAAAAAAAAAAAAAA
>Ga0065711_1047382_pt1 | contig 12356 bp, 12 predicted proteins | sample Hoacrofraction12_FD_59098 | JGI IMG/M metagenome (GOLD analysis project Ga0065711, IMG submission 59098) | Hoatzin crop microbial communities from Cojedes, Venezuela - Epithelial fraction 12 v2 (version 2) | ecosystem: Host-associated > Birds > Digestive system > Esophagus > Crop | place... | reverse complement strand
CCCCCCCCCCGATTAAAACGGATGTATCATTCTGGAAGTTTCTGTGGATGCACACGTATCATGCAGGTGATAACTTTCTTAGCAAGGGGGGGCGTTTGTGTTTGGTTTTTTTTTCAAGCAGTGGAACACTAGTCTTTCATTTACAGTAATACAGAAGTCGTAAAACAATGTCTTTTCAAGACTAACAAGTTTTTAAATGCTTTAGTAGTTCTTCAATAAACTGACATACCAGTCAAATTAAGAAAAACACTACTTTTCTGAGAGACCTCGTTACTGACCTGCACTTGCATGAAGTTTTTCAGTAAACCATATTAATGAGTTTTTAAAGACTTTCACAAAAATTAGCTCAGAACTCTCACATTAAGGCAGAGACACTTTAAATGCACACCTCTGATAGGGTACTTCTCCCACAAAAGTTTAGAACTGTAAAATCTGGCCCCACTCGCTCGTACAGAAGTCCACTGCCTCACAACTTGAAGCATCACAAACCAGACAGTGAGATCGAGCAAGACGACTGCTACCAGAGCTCTGGCAATCTTCATGGCATATGCTGAGTGTAATCTGCCTCTCTAAAATTTGCACGTAGGACATTAATATGGGGCTATTTACTAAGAATGGGTAAATATTCACAGTGGAAATAAAAAATAGTGACTTCAAAGGTTTAACTATTTGAACAGAAACTAATATTGTCCTATATTGATGTGTAACTGTGCACTATGATTAGAAGATTCGCATCATTCTTTTGATTTTAAACAAAGTGAACCAGGCAAAATATCACTATCTGGAACAATGATATCAAGTGGGGATTGAGTGATTATTCTGAATTTTTCAGTACACTTCCTGTAACGTTGTTCTATAATATTTAAGAATCTCTATATAGCGTTGCTCATCTCCACAGCACTATTAAAAGATAATTCAAAACCAGCTCCATGCCTAGCAAGGAGGTAGTATCCTCTGTTTTTCAGACTTGAAGCAAACATGCTCAGTGGCCCAACGGAATTCCAGTATGGTTATGCTCAAAACCAAAGGAAACAAGTTATAGTATTTTCTCCTAAAGTCTGCAATACTCTCTCTGACATAATCACCAGAAACAAAGCACATTTTAAGTATACATACTCTTACTTTTGCAAAAGACATTTCCATAACTTCCTTGTGTTTTGTAATTTTTACTTATCTTTATAAAAACTGATTTAAGTCATTTTAATTACATCAGAACCCACTAATTTCTTACAGCAGAAACAGAGAAAATTTTATTACTAGTGGACTTCCATGGCTGAGCTCCACCTTCTTCCCATTGTAGGTCTCTGCTTATAAGACCACTTGCATTCCACCCAAATTTAATTCAGTTGTGAGTTGTACTCACAATTACATTTCACTTCATTTTCAGTTTCTGAGCATAACAGTACAGGGAAAAGACCTAAAAACATGTTGGTGTAGCTCCCACCACCACTTAAAACAATTCTTTCCAAGACGTACATAGGAAGACTCTCTGTTTTGTCAGTTTAATGTGAGAAATTGGACTCCACCACAAAATTCAGGAAGACTATTTTATGATGGTAAAAGTGAATGACAGTCTATAAAATTAGGCTGCATTATCTACATAACTACCAGCACAGAAGTCTAAAATATTCACAAGTTCTGAGGTAATTATCATTATCACATTATCTACTAAAATCACATTAAATTGAGAAAACAGACAGCAGACTGTTTAACTGGCTGCAGCTGAACACATCAATACTCCAACACTGCCAGCAAGGACAGTCTTCACCCTATGCCCACTTTCCTTCATCCCTCCTCTCATACACCAAACCTGGCTACGACATCCTATTCCTTCCCCAGCGCTAGTTCTGCTACTTGCCAAGACACTCAGTGCACTGATTTAACCCATCACTCTAGCAGAAAACAGTAAGATTTCTTTGCTGGGCTGGTTTTCTAACATGGTAGAAATATTAGAAACATTGGAGCTTACAAAACCAGTCTGCTGAGTGCCACAATCCATGTAAGCTATACACAGGAAAACAGGGACAAAAAATGGGAAGAGGAGAAAGAACAGGACCTGTTCAGGAAGCATTAACTTGGCTCTTCCAAGTTTCATGAATCCATGCTTGTTACTCTTATAAAATACAACACAGTGCTCACAACATGCTATGAAGTAACAGTACCAGTCAAAGAAAATGCTTTTGTTCTCTGAATGTATATGATTAAAGCTACCTGACAGTTTTCAGTATTTAATATTATGAAGATATTATGAACATTATCAGCAGGACTATTAACAAGCTTCTGGTACAGACAGTTTCATTTCTTCTGCGCCATTTTTGTATCAAAATTCCTTATCATGGTGTAGAATTAACAGCCAAATCATTTGATTTATAAGGCTAATACAGTTCTATCACCATGTTTACTTTAGCAAACCTGTTCCCCTTGCTTCTGCAACACTATGCAGAGCTAGTGATCGAGTTTGCAAGACTGCAAGAAACATTCTAGAATAGACTGTTTCTTCCTTTTTAAAAGTTATTTTACATTATGTTACAGAAATTCACGGTGACATCTTTTCTAAATCTATGACACTCCTCTTTGTCCCCATAGTCTTACTGAAAACCTTTTAACATTAAGACAACCAGATATGTTCATATAATTAATTTACATAAAAAGATTTTTGTGCTAACCTCTTCATTCTAGTCACAAGTTTTTGTCCTTGTTTGATCAGCATCACATTTGCTGAGATGAACTTACCTCCTCCTAGATTATTTTGCCAGATTCCCTATTCCACTGATCTTTCTTGCAGTTCATCTGTGCACCCATCCTAGTATTATCTATTCTTCTTTCTTGACTACAGGTGGCAAAATACTCTATGCATCATTTCAGATGAAGTTTCAACTGCGCTACCCACTCTGCTCCAGTGCTTTCTTCCCAAACAGTCTAGCTTCCTCAGAGCAGCTTCTTGTAAAGTCACCTGCATTTTGACAATATTTTCCTTACATCAAATATCACGACATGCCATACTAATACAAACACTATGTAAGACTCAGAACCAGTCCCCAGGGAACTCCACTGCAATTATTCCTATTTGATAATCACTCTTCTAATTCTACTGACCACCTCTACCAGCTCCTTCTCTACAATTCTTTCACTAAGCTCTACCTTCAGTAATAATTGTCCATACTGCAGCATATTAAGTATTTCAGCTTAGTCCCAATAAATAAGACTTCAAAAGATTTAGGCACATGATCAAGTTATTAGAGAAACAATGAAATACAGTATGTCAGCTGAGCTATGGTAACAAACCACATGCATGCTCTTCACCACTACAAAGAAAGTAAGTCAGTTTAGCTTAATCCCCCAACACAGTGGGAAAAAGTTGAACCAAATTACGCCGTATGTTCTATGGCTAAAGACACGCAAAGAGGTACTGCAGCACAGCAGACAGATAAGCTAAGTCATTAACCTGGTAACTTAGCCAGTTCTCTTTCTATGCCAATCCTTCGCTTCCTCAAAATAAATTCTAACATCCTTATTAGCATCTCTGAGTTCAAGGAATTCCATCTCTCTTCATATGAAAAGATACTCAGTCCAACTGGCTTTACTAACTACTTGGAGCTCAAAAAGCACAGAATAATTCAGCTTGAAACAAAGATTGGGAGGTCATCTGTTCTAACCTAGTGCTCAAAACACAGCTAATTTCAAAGTTACATTAGGTTTCTTTGGGCTTTGTCCAGTCAGGTTCTGCACATGTCTACGAATGGAGATCACAAGATTGCTCTAAACAACCTGTTCCAGTATTTGTGCACACTCACTGTCAAAAATTTTTTCCTTAGTTTATAAAAGCTTCACTTTCAAAAGTAAATGAGCTCTGGAACAACATTTACACAAAGCAAAGCCAGTCTGTGACTATTCAATTCAATGTAACTTCATATCACAATTTTTACAGTATATAGTTGTATTGCTCTTATATTACCTCTCTCAACAGCAAATTTCATCCAAAAAGAATATATTTTATTCATACCACGCCTATTTCTTCATCTGATCATAATAGTAACAGTGCTTCCCCGCCAAGCTTGCTTTAAATTCTACTTTCTAGGAACAACACACCTTCACTGATGCTCATCTTCCAGCTCACATTTCTCTTTCACTGTGTTTTCACTATCCCAGCCAGAGCCAGTTTACATGAATGTTTCAGTCAACTACAAAACACTTCCAGCACCTTAGCTAATGTGCTTTGTCTCTCCTTACCTGCCTGAAACTGCTACATGCATATCACAGAATCACAGAATGTGGGGGTTGGAAGGGACCTCTGAGGATCATCTACTCCAAACCCCCTGCCAAAGCAGGTCACCTGAAGCAGGCTGCACAGGACCTTGTCCAGGTGGGTTTTGAGTATCTCCAGAGAAGGAGAATCCACAACATCTCTGGGCAACCTGTTCCAGCACTCCGCCACCCTCAGAGGGAAGAAGTTCTTCCTCATGTTCAGATGGAACTTCCTAAGCTTCGGTTTGTGCCCGTTTGCCCCTTGTCCTGGTGCTGGGCACCACTGAAAAGAGTCTGGCCCCATCCTCTTGACACCCACGCTTAAGATACTTACAGGCATTTATAAGGTCCCCTCTCAGCCTTCTCCTTCAGGCTAAACAAGTCCAGCTCCCCCAGCCTCTCCTCATAGGAGAGACACTCCAGTCCCCTCATCATCCTTGAAGCCCTCCGCTGGACTCTCTCCAGTAGTTCCTCTTTCTTGAAATGGGGAGCCCAGAACTGGCTCTAAATGGGGCCTCACTAGGGCAGAGTAGAGGGGGAGGAGAACCTCCCTCGACCTGCTGGCCACACTCTTAACGCACCACAGCATACCACTGGCCTTTTTGGCAGCCAGGGCACACTGCTGGCTCATGGTTAGCCTGTCATCCACCAGCACTCCCAGGTCCCTCTCCACAGAGCTGCTTCCCAGTGGGTCAGCCCCAAGGCTGTACTCGTGCGTTGCGTTGTTCCGCCCGAGGTACAGGACCCTGCACTTACCCTTGCTGAACTTCACCAGGAAAGTTCTGCCCAACTTTCCAGCCTGTCCAGGTCTCGCTGAATGGCAGCACAGCCTTCCGGTGTATCCACCACTCCTCCCAGTTTTGTGTCATCAGCAAACTTGCTGAGGGTACACTCCATCCCTTCATCCAGGTCATCAATGAATAGGATGAACAAGACTGGGCCCAGTACTGACCCCTGGGGAACCCCACTAGTTACAGGCCTCCAACTAGACTCTATGCTGCTGATGACAACCCTCAGAGCTTTGCCATTCAGCCAGTTCTCAATCCACCTCAATGGCTCTTTCCCCTTGCTCTCTGCTTCCTCCTCCCAAATAAGCTTGCTTCCATTCAAAAGTTTTACACTCTGGTGTATACCTAGCTTGCTCTCGTCTTCCACGTCCTACCTAAGTAACCTCAGAACTGAAAGAACAAATTCTTTATTCACAATTATTGTATTACAGTGCATGAGAAAACACCCTGTCGTAAAACACCTTTGACTCAAATCTTTGAATAACACCTAATATCTACTGGCACTACTTATGGGAAATACTAACCTTTCTGATGCATTAGCAACACAACAACTGCTACATCTTCTGAAATACATTTTAATTTTTTTAGTTTTAGTTCCCCGAAGAGTGCCAATTTGATACACAGTTAAGGTCGGGACTAAAACCAACTTTGTCTCTATCCAAACTACCAGAATCCGCACCATACAGCTCTATTATAGTCAGTGAAGTCTCTTTTGCTAAAAATGAATATGCTTTAAGATGTGATGCAACTCAAGACAGCACGGGCATAAAATTCTCAGAAAGAAAGCATTTGGAATTTTTCCACTATGGCATAGGTACGTTCATCCTCTGATAAAACTATGATTACTTTCATTCCCCATGCATTTTATAATGGGGTGGATATAATACCGTAAGATAAATAAATGCTTTTCTTAACAAACTTAAGTCTAGTAGAACATTTTCAATTCAGATTAGTCTAAGTCCTACCCAGTATTGTCCTTGTCTTCCTGTTGTCCACCAGTTCAAGTCTGAATTATGTTTAGCGATCCTTTAAGGTTGGACTGGCAGGCCTGTGTGAATTACAGCCCTAAGGTCTCTCAAACACTGAATACTTTTGAAACCAGTTTCTAGCTGAAGAAGAGGTAACTGGGGCCAACACTGAGGACAAAAGTAAAGTTAATTAGAAGTACTAGCAAATGTGAAAAAAACACTCTACCCCCAAACATTTCTCAATAACCAACTTCACCATCCACTGCATTTCACCTTCCTTTGCTGTTCTGCACCAGCCTCGAACATCGTGTAACATCGTGCACTGCATCCGAATGCCAAAACAGCCATACTTGCAAGAGGTCGCTTTCATATGGCCGCCTAGCAGACTGCATCTTAAGCTAAACTCAGGCACTGCGGTCTGGACCCGAGCTGCTAAAATTGCCTTTATCTGTGCTCACCACACTTGCTAATATCCACACTACTTGAGGGCAATTCAAAGTTAACAAATCACTCCTAACTACCCAAGAATCTCCCATCTGTGACCTGTCCCATTAGAGCAGGGACACGGTATGAATATCATTAAGATGAAACTCAGATACTTAAAGATTCTTTACCTTAACAGAGCCAAAATCTTAACACACTTCTCTGTCCAAGAACTTCTGAATGTCCCTATCTCTCCACCAGCATCTCCACATATTAATCAGCCAACTTTAGAATAAAAGAATAACTACGCCTCTCTCTAGCACCAATTCAAGAATGCTATTATTTCTTACAAAGGAAAGACAAGCCAATGCTCAAGTTGTTTATCAAACTGAACAGTGCCACAGTGGTTCAGGTGACCTAGAGCACACACACACACAGAAAGAAAAGAGGCCTATTCCACATTTATTTCACACTTCTAAACAGATGGGATTAGTACAGTTACTTAAGTAACAGATGAAGTTTGCATTGCATGCAGTTTATAACCTTAGGCCTTTACTTAATACCACTACTAGCAGAAAGCAGAAATATTCAGAGAAATTTCCTGTATTGGTATTTGCATAATCTAATTCTACTCTCATTAAGTCATGGTATTATTACCAGGTGGTGCACACAAAGAATTTTGAATGAGTGGGCTGCAGGAAATTTTTACGCAGTGACAGCACTGAAGGGAGTAAGAATGCTTCTAATCCATTATATACAGGTTTGAAGGGCACTTAGCTCTTTTGCTGGCTTTGATTAAATATGAAACAAGTTAAGATTTCACATGTGCTTTAGGAAAACTAGTACTTATGAACTAATAAAGACACATATTGTCTTTCTTATCTAGTCAATTCAGGGAACTATACTGCTTATACCGTTACAACAGTAAATATGTTATCAACTCCAGTTATCAACTCCAGCATACACTACTTACAAATTTCCCAAATCCAGGCTCTAAAATCTGAGCAGCTACCAATCTGGCCTCCATAACTGCATCAAGTATCAGCATTTGATGTTAAGACTGCATTCCTCGGACAAATTTTAATTTATCCTTTGTGTGAAGGATGAGAGAGTATTTAAATGATCTACCATGTCCACATGTAAACTGGAATCACAGCAAGACACAGTGATTTCTGTGCCAATAATCGCTAAACCATCTTTTCAGATGTTGATTTAAAGAAGTTATTTCCTCGAACCCAATAGTTCTAACACTTTGTCCCTTCACTACTATTAATTCAAATTAGAATATTGTCATTTTGAGAAACTGGAATTCCAACAAGATTTATACTCATCTCCAACAAGCCTAGAATACAATACAGGAAACCTTTATTACAAGCACCTTTCAGGTATCACTTAGTACAGATTATTTTCTCCTTTGAGTCCTTTAAGTGGGAAGACCACAACTGCGCAAACACTGACTTTCCATTTGTGGACACCGATATTGTAAGGGACCGGCTTGTATCAGCTGAATGTCCACAAGTCCACGGGGCCTGACGGAATTCATCCCAGAGTACTGAGGGAGCTAGCAGATGTTATTGGCAGGACCCCTCTTGGTCACCTACCAAAGGTCTTCGGAGTCTGGGGAGGTCCCCACTGACTGGACGCTAGCTGATGTTATTCCAATTTACAACGGTGTAAGGGAAGACCCAGGAAACTACAGACCTGTTCGTCTAACCCCAGTTCCTGGAAAAATGATGGAGAAGATCCTACTAGGTGCTACTGGAAGGCATTTGAAGAACAATGCAATCATCAGGCACAGTCAACATGGGTTCACAAAGGGAAAGTCCTGTTAAACTAATTTGATATCCTTCTATGGCAAGGTCACCCACATAGTGGATGAACCAAAGGCGATGGATGTAGTTTTGCCGCATTTTAATAAGGATTTTGATACTGTCCCTCACAGCACCCTTAGAGACAAGCTGTCCAACTGTGGGATGAGCAGTTTCATGGTGCGCTGGGTGAAGAACTGGCCAGACAGCCGGGCTCAAAGGGTTGTAATGAACGGGCATACGTCTAGCTGGCAACTGGTCACCAGCGGAGCTCCTGAGGGCTCAATTTTAGGGCCCGTTCAGTATCTTTATCGTCTGGATGCAAGAGTTGAATGCACCATTATGCTGACGATACCAAACTGGGGGGTACAAGAGGTCTAACAGAAGGATCTAGACAGATTGGAGCACTGGGCAATGATTAATGGGATGAAATTTAACAAGAACAAATGCCAGATTCTGCACCTGGGATGGAGTAATGCCAGACAAAAGGACTGGGAGAGGAGTGGCTGGAGAGAGGAGGGATCCTGCAGAAAGGATCTGGGGGTGCTGGCCAGCAGCAGGCTCAGCAGGAGCCAGCAGCATGACCGGGCAGCCTGGAGGGCAAACCCCATCCTGAGGCGCATCAGGCACAGCAGCACTGGCCGGGCAAAAGAGGGGATCACCCTGCTGCAGTCAGTGTTGGTGCGGCCTCACCTCGAGGGCTGTGGGCAGTTCTGGGCCCCAACGTTTAAGAAGGATGAGAAGGTCCTTGAGTGTGTCCAGGGGAGGGCAACAAGGCTGGTGAGAGGGCTGGAAGGAATGTCCTGTGAGGGTTGGCTGAGGACTCTGGGCTTGGGTAGTTTGGAGAGAACAGGGCTGAGGGGCGACGTCATTGCTCTCTGCAGCTTCCTGAGGAGGGGACGTGGGGCGGGAGGTGCTGAGCTCTTCTCCCTGGGACCCAGTGACAGGACATGTGGGAATGGTTCATAGCTGCGCCAGCAGAGGTTCAGACTGGACATTGGGAACCATTTCTTTACCGAGAGAGTGGTCAAACCCTGGAACAGGCTTCCCAAAGAGGTGGTTGATGCCCCAAGCCTGTCAATGTTTCAGAGGCATTTGGACAATGCCCTTAATAACATTCATTAACTTCTGGTCAGACCCAAAGTGGTCAGACAGTTGGACTAGATGATCGCTGCAGGTCCCTTCCAACTGAAATACTCTATTCTGTTATTTGACATTATTTACCAGAAACTATTTAGACTCTCCTCTATCTGAAGCAAAGTTGGTTTTTTTTCAGCATGTCTTCAGCTGAAGATTTAACATTTTCATATGTTGAGATGTTCCAAGAAAGGCATCTATTCTAGAAAGAACTGCACAGATTTTTTGCACTTAGCTGAAGTAAGTGCTGAAATAAATTTGCTCTATATATTATCATTACGGAGCACTGACTGAGATCCCTTCAAAGCTGCAGCCTAAAGTTCTCCCGAACACACCAGAATCTTTACAGCCATTTTGTTAAGAGAGAATCCCCCCAAAACGAGACCAATAATGTGTTTATTATGAAGATTTCTATTATTTGCTATGAAAACTACAGCACTGGGAATTCTAAATGGCATATATCAAAGAACTAAGATCTTAAATTTCAAGTGTCTGTTTAGCCCTCCTACAGCAACTTGCTATTTTGAGCAACTTTTTTAAAATCCATGGATTAGTCTTGCAGCCAGAAGTTGTTTTCTGGTAGATTTATGAGGCTCACCTACGTATTAACCACACAGATAAACATCCATTTGTTGATCTATTATCTCGGTTTCTAAGAATGAAAGAAAATTATCATTCTATAAACTGTCACTCCGAATAATAGTAACAATCTTAAGAAGACTTATTCCAATATTAAATCTTTTATTATGTTTCCCTGCCACCACTATCTCTTTCTCAAATATAGTGGAGTGGAATACACATTTGGTAGCACTCTGTAAACAAGCTACTGAGGACCTGTCAAGTCTGCTTCATGTAGCTAAGCTCCCTTTCAGACATTTTAAGTGACTCCTATGTTTTATTCTCAAAACATTAAATCCATTCTTTTGAAAGGACTGCTTTAACTTTGATTACTATGTCTCTTCACTTTCAGACGTGGTAAATGTAAAATCCATTTATAGGATGTAGAGTATTCTACTGATAGCAAATGAAATAGTATCTTGTACTTGTGACAGCAACAAAAAAAAGCTTTTCGATCAGTTTCTCCATTTTCTCAAGAACACTTTTAGAATGAAGTATGAAAACAAGTTTTAAACTTGAACATTATTCCAATTACATGTTTTTACACTGCAATTGAAAGCCAAATTTCAAATGAGTTGTTCAGGTTCATAAGTCTAGAGACCACCTCAGCTCCACAAGAAAAGGAATAGTAATTTTAAAAATTCACCTCCACTTCAAAACTGCAGACATACAGATCTCACTGTACTAGTCACTTAAAGGTAACTTGTTTATGTAAAAAAAAAAGAAAATCCTATTTAGAAACTCCTTCATACTCTATGACAACCCAGTTTCAAACTCCACTACAACTGTCAAGTAAAACATAAACATACTGTAAGCACCTAATCTTACAGAACGAGAAGACAAGCCAAGTTTAATCCTCTTCTTTAACTATTAAACATTAGAGTAGATGAAATTTAATGTACTTTACGTCCATTTCCAGGAAAAAATAGATAGAATAGATTGGGAGTGACTCTAATACCTCCACAAAAGTGTATATTCCTGAAACTATGTCAGGGATGCAATTTTTATGAGTTAGTTAACAATAACAAACATCTGCATTCATTCATTAATAACCCCTCATATATTTGACTTATTCTTCTGTTTTTGCCATGAACCAAGACTTTGGAGTCAAGGATTTTTTTTTTTTTTTTTTTTTTTTTTACACATTTATGAAATGAGTAATGTAGATTCAAATGTGGGCTTTAACTTTAAGGTGCTGCCCCAATAAGAGCCAAAAATTACTGACTGTATTTTTTTTTTGCCAAATTAAGTAATCCAACTTCAGAAAACGTGAGATAATAGACGCTACCAATGACTTTTTAACGCTCTGCTACACAATTTGGATGCACGAAATCTACAAAGATACAAAGGCAGTATGTCTATACAAGATTTACAGTTACAGGACCGAGCTCCACTAGACAGCCTGCTCCTGGTCTTAGATATCAAAGTAGGAAATCTTTTCAAAAGGTGCCTGGCCCTGAAAGTACCTTCTGTACTTTCTTAGAGACATTGATGACAACATCGCTTCAATGGAATGAAGTCCTCTGCATTTTGCAGTGCTTCAGCTCTTCCCTTATCCATCCAGTCTCCCATAAGCTGGGTTGATGTAATTCTAACCTATGCGAAGAAGGATTCCGTCCTCCCCCACCGACATTAAGCGGAGGCAAAGACTTGGAGAGCAAGCCCCACCTTCCCTGAAGCTGAAGGAGGAGAAGGGCCCGGGGGCAGCAGACGGTAACTCGCCGGTGGTGCGAACTGCAAAGTGGCCATTTTAATTTAAGGGCCCTGGGACCCGATGCTGCCGCCGATCCTCCTCCTCCGCGGTGGCCAGCTCCACCTCCCCACCCTCACACCACCGGGGACACGGGGAGGCCCCCACCAGGAGCACAAGCAAACGCACCCGCGGGCGGGGCAGGGCACAGAGGCCAGCAGGGGCCCCGGCACAGCCGTCCCGGAGGAGCGGGGCGCGGCAGAAGGCGGGTGGGAGCGGCCCCGAGCCCTCACCCCGGGGCGGGTGGGGGAGATCCCGGTCGGGGATCGGAGCCGAAGCGGGGAGAGGGGGCTGCGGGACCGGAGAGCGGCAGGGGCGGGGCGGGGCAGGGAGGGGTCGCGGCGCTTACCTATACTGGGCAGCAGCCCCGCTATGGGTGAATCCAAAGTAGTTGCCGGTGGCCATTTTGGCATCTTCTCCCAGCCGGCTGGGCACTGTGGCGACGATAACCGAGAGGCGGCGGCAGCGGCGGCGGCCGGGGCCATGACAGGAGGCCCGGCAGGCGCGGGGAGGGGAGGCGGCGGGAGGAAGGGAAGGGGACAGACAGACAAGGGACGGAAAGAGCGCGCGAGCGCCAGGTCAGACAGGGCGCCTCAGGACCCTCCCCTCCCTCCCCCCC
>Ga0065711_1047380_pt1 | contig 12356 bp, 7 predicted proteins | sample Hoacrofraction12_FD_59098 | JGI IMG/M metagenome (GOLD analysis project Ga0065711, IMG submission 59098) | Hoatzin crop microbial communities from Cojedes, Venezuela - Epithelial fraction 12 v2 (version 2) | ecosystem: Host-associated > Birds > Digestive system > Esophagus > Crop | place... | reverse complement strand
AGGCTAAACAAGCCCAGCTCCCTCAGCCTTTCCTCATAGGAGAGATGCTCCAGTCCCCTCATTATCCTCGTAGCCCTCCGCTGGACTCTCTCCAGTAGCTCCTCATCTTTCTTGAACTGGGGAGTCCACAACTGGACACAGGACTCCAGGTGTGGCCTCACTAGGGCAGAGTAGCAAGGGAGAAGAACTGCTCTCGATCTGCTGGGCACACTCCTCTTAATGCATGATTCACTTGCTGACCCACAGTGCAAAAGGGAAAGCTCAAGCAGCATGCATTCTCAACAAACAAACAGGAAATACGGATGGCTGCAAATCTGTGGCATTTTTAATAAGGTATCAAAACATAATGTGAATTAAATGGAAGTACATATATGCACATTGTTAATGAGCATAATTGGCTGTGTCTTTCGTAAGTATTTGACAGCATTTTTATCACTATGCGATTGACTTCTCATTAACTTGATGGATTGCAAAGGTCTGTATGTTTGCTAACAACAATAACGTGACAATCTGGGAATACTAAATATCACAGTAGAAGAATATCATACACCTGCCATACAGCGGAAAACTCCTAGGACATATAATCATATTGCGATTGAATGATAATTTTAAACCACCACAGTTTTATGACCAAACAATTTGACATTACTGTATTATTTTTAAAAGTTATTGCTGGATGAGACCCCTTTTGAACAAAACACTTAAACATACACAAATGATCCTTTTACTGTCCCAATGACCAACAGGACAAGTTACATTCAAAGTTAAGAGATTCCTATATAACCAGCTCAACCAGAGATACAGTAAAGAACTCGGCAAAGATAGCTTTCCCCAAATTGCAGGCTTTTTCAAAACATATTTCTTAGATAATCTTAGTAAAGCATGCATGGTGACTTGAGTGAGTAAAAGGTTTTTGAATAAAGCCTTGAAACTCATTCAAAAGGAAACCAGATTCTTACTGTAGTTCTGTGGAACAAGTTCTGGGTTCTTCGGTGTTTTGAGTTTAAAAGACACATCTCCAATAGTGACAGTATCACCTAAAAAAGAGAAAAGAAGTCTTTCAGTTCCCAGATACTTTTAAAGTGTTTAATGTCCTTATATTGAAGTTTAAATCATAAGCTTGCTGTGGTAAGGCTGACTGTTTACAAAGCAGCCTCTAATGTGTTTGAGAACTACTAGTTTACTAATTAGGCTCTGCTGCTTTTCAGTAGATCAGGTACCAGGACAATTTGAATTTAATTAATATTCCTTGACTTTTTTTCTTTTGTTGCTGTTGTTATAACCATAACTTACTTTGTTGGGAGCTATGGAATTCAAGCTCACTGTAGAACCCCATTCCAGCTATCATCATTGATTTATTGAAATGAAATCTTTAGCCTGTTTGTCTGCAGAACTAGCAGGGGGAAACACTTGTAGGGGTGATGATTTTCCCGAGTTTTCAAGCAGCTTGAAACAGTAGCTGCTGGAGGTACAAAATGACATACTCGTGTCAGTGGGCCCTTCCTGGACTCGCTGACTGTACGGCTGCAGAACCTGGCACCTTTCCAAGGTTTGAGACCTCTCAAGCATTTCTTGCTGCAGACTTCACAAAAACTAAAGAACCCGGCCATCTTATTTACTGGTCTCTTACTAGGACCTGCCCATCTTATCTGTCTTTCTGCAACCACAGGCTTGAATTAAATTGCAGGGCATGCCCTGTGTACTTTCTTGTGGAAATCAGAAGTGAAATCTAGTTTGCCGCCAGGAAATGGGTGAGCATCAAGGCGGTGGTGGTCACACAGAAAAACAGCATAACACCCAAAACCTGTGAAGCCAAGAAAATGAGCCACAGACTGTTAACAAACTCCAAGTTGTTGGCTTTTTTTTTCCCAAGAGACCATCTGGGCCATGGAAATGAGTTCACAAGTATTAAGACCATGAAACTAAGATGACTCTAGTAAAATGCTGGTTTTTTCCACTACGGTTGCTGACGACAACACAACCTTCACTGCTCAACAGGCACGGTAGTGCACTTGTGAGGATGGAGAGGATTACTGGAGTAAGACTGCTGCACAGGGGTGCAGCTGTGCCGCAGCACTCTGATTACGCTACCTTTCCATCGAGGCCAAGTTTTGGAACTGTTTCTTGTGATTTTCTCAGAAACAAGATGTAGAAAACACATAGCCCACGAACAAGATCCATCTCTAAAAATCCTTTTGTATATCTGCACCTTGTCCTACTCTATCCAAGAGGACCCAGTCAACAGTTGCCCATCTACAGTACTGCACAAAGAGTCAAAGAGTTCGGAGGACCAGCGCTGGAACCAGAGAGGGAGATGCGGAAGAGGAAGCTTGTCCAAATTAACAGAAGCAACTAAAACTCGTCCCATACATACACCAGCTCTCCTTTCAGTCAGCAGTGACTCTAAGTTTCGCACTCAAACGCAATTCTCTTTCAGCATACCCAGATGTTACGCTCATCTCACAGGATGGAGAATCCCCAGGTTCTGACATGACCCACAGAATCCACGGGAAAGGTTACACATTTAGGACTAGAGGAGAACCACCTACAGCAACAAACAGGAAGCGGTGAAGAAAGGATTATAGCTGATTTCCTCCCAAACTTAAAGGCTCAACAATGATGCTGAGACTGGGATTCACAGCCTGACATACACGCCTGCACGAGTCTTTCTGTTGCTCCTGAAGTCCAAATAATCAGCTCCCTATTTTTTTCACTAAAATATTGGCAGAGCTGGTAAGCTGTTGGTTGTTCCCGCATTTTATGCAACAATACAGTGCTTCAGTGGCTTGCCAGACAGCAGGAGACTTAGGCAACAGCAGTACTGCTAAACAGAAGGTGGCCAAGGCTTCATCCCTGTTCCTAAGAACAAGCAGCACCAAGCAGTTCCCATCCTCCCTGCTAGAGTTAAGCACCCTTCTCTGGCAGATCTGTACAGAAGCCAAGAAGTGGAATGGTCCCAAACAGAGCTGGGGCTAAGCTAACCATTGGGCAGCAGTCCAAGGCTTTAGCTAATTTCCTGGCCCTTGCTGAATTTGCAGTTCAAATGCCCTCTTCAGCCTGAAGCATTCAAACTCACTCCAACAGAAAGTCCCACAATGGCTCTGGGGCCTGGTTCCCATTCAGGGAATTGTATATATCTTAAATCGAAGAGAGTCACTGGACAAAAGACACAACTACTGCAGGGAGTAAAATCTAGGATTTGGCTCTCCCTGGGTTTTGCCCGTTTCTCTAAGGTTTAAAGTAAGAAAAACTATTTTACAGCCTAAGCATCATTTCCCTTTCCCTTTCTTCTGCTGCAGCTCCAATCACTCTTTCTCACTGGGGAACAGCTAAAGGATTGACCAAAATGACTCCAAGTTGATGAAAACATTCTAGGAGCCCACCACCTCCTGCAAAAGTTGACAGCTCTCTCATTAGCTTAGTTAGGAAGAATTCTAACATTCTAAAAAAGGCAGATTGCCCGATAGATCCTTAGGAAATTAGTGCCAGTTTATTTTCTCACCATTCCCCAGCCAACATGCAATGAGACAAGAGTACAGGACTAATTAGCTCCTAGCTTAAATCACCTCAGCTCAAGTTGTAAATACTCTTTCATGCACACAGAGTCTTTCAGAACACAGCAGGGACAAAATGCCAAAACAAAAAGGTGTCAGACTTTTTCAATACATTGGAATGATGATATAATCTACAGGAGAGAATTCTAATTACGTACTTTATTGGGACAGTACTGAAAAGCCTTAGTTGATTTCCTGTACTCCCAGGGGGGAAAAAAAAACCCAACAAACCACAACTTAGTTTGGTTTAGGTGAAAAATGGAAAATGTATCTCTTCTGGTGGTATTTATGTCAATCCATAACATGCTAACCCTTGATCAACACATGTAATTATGTCCAAAAATTCCACAAATAATCCAGCCATCAATGGACCCTACAAACTTCCATGAAAAATGAGCTGGGAGGGAACTATAAGCAAGATGTGGAGAGAGCTGAGCACTCAAAATCCCAAGCATACAGTCAGGGCATTCAGTTTTTCACAGGCTTGATGCTGCCTGAAGACAAATGTTTCCTCCAGCTTGCATCTATCCACAAAGCAAAAATATTATCAGTGTTTAAAAGAACTTTAAGCAACAATAAACCAAGACAGTAGAGTCTATTTTCCTAGCTAATGAGCACAAGGGGGATTAGCCCACTAATCACACACTTCCACCTGGGCTATATTTCCTTGTCTCATTTGTTTCTTCTGTATTTGTTTAAAATCTCATATTCGGTTACTCCATTTCCACTGCATTTCCAAACTTTAACAAAGATGTCATCCTGGACTGGCTCTTTCTAATGTTTCATCATCTGGCAAAAAACTGACAACTTGCTTGGTATAATGGTGGTGTTAGATCAATAAGACTCTTAATTTGAGAACATGTATCCCAAATTATTTGACCCCACTGCAAATTATGGAATAGCCCAGGAATACTCCAACCCATCTCACAAGCTACTACCACGTTATTGTCGACAAAAGCCATACATAAGGGGTTTTGCAGTGGAGACTTTGTAGCCTACATCAGGCTTGCTTAGGCAAGCAGTGAAGTTGTGCCCCTGATTTCTTATCTCCCAAACAGAAAACAGTAATCTTGGGCACCACAGCCTTTGGGGAAAACAGTGGCATACAAGCAGTGGCTGATGTACACAAAGATATACGGCTGCTGAAACAAAACAAGAGCCAAAAAAGTCAGAATCCAAAAGGTAAGGGGGACATCCCATTCAGGACGCAGACAACACACAGACGAAGCAGGTCATTAAAGAGCCTGTGCAATACGTGTCACAAATTGGCAGCATGTAAAGATCATGCCCCAATAACAGGACCCTGAAGAGACTCTATGAAACAAGAAGATAGGAAAATAGCCTCTATACATGCAAGAAGCTCCTTCTACTGCCTCTGGAACAGTCAGGTGTGAACTGCACCCCTGGCAAAATGGCAATTTGCACATGCGCGCACAGCCAGCCAGCAACTGCAACACACCGAGTGCACTGCACTCTGTCCTTTAGAGCCACATTTTAGACAGAAAGTAATATTAATGTCTACATCTGCTTTTTACTACAACTGACAAGGGCTCTTCAGGAGAGCAGGCTTATTTCTTGCACTCAGTCCACTGAGGGACACTGAACAGAAAGGAACCACCTCCAGCTCCAAGCGCCTGAGCTGCAAAGGAGGCAGCCAGAGGCTGGGAGAGCCCTTTGGCAGAGCACCCCTGCGTGAATGCCCTGTGCTTTCATTGTCCCCCAGCATCTCCCACTCACCGTTCTCCGATACGGAATAGTAGGACTTGATGGACCTTCGTTCTGACCCACTGTGGATGTTTTTATGTTTTAATCTCAGTAAGAAGGCTTCTTGAAGATGCAGCTTTATTGTGCACTGAGGACCTTTGATCGGTCTTCTATTTAAAAGCTAGTATCACACCAAATATCTCTCTTCTCCTCTCCCCCTCCAAAGAAGAGACTATTCCCTGATGCTACTGTTTTTTTCCCATGTGTTGAGAAGAAAAAGCCACTGCTGTTTAAATTATTTACAGCAATGCTGGTCATGTCTGAAGATAAACAGATTGCATCTCAACTACAATTTAAGAACTGACAAATCACAAATAACATCAAGAAAAAAGAAAGAAATGAATAAATGTGAATTGGCTATTTTTAAATAAAGAAATTCTACAGTGAAAGAAAACATCCTGCACAGATCTATACATGTGTTTATTTTAAGAGTGGACAACACAGTTCAAATCTCATCTGTAAATCTTTATATTATCAGGGTTTTTATAAGACGGTAGAACAAAGCCTTAGGAACACTGAGTTTTTAGGTGGCTGAAATTATTGCCTTTTGGCCTCTTTAGTCCTGAATTTATGTGAGATTACAACAGTTATCTTAGTATATTACACATTCACTTGTACACAGACCATCCATCTGGTCTCAAAAGCCAGAAACAGCAAGAGCATATTAAAACTGTGAAAGTGCTAAACTCTGCTAACATTAATTTCTGTGTGATTAGATCACAGCTGTTAGAGGAAAGCTCAGAATCTATATTATATTCAAATGTATCTTTCCAGGTCTTAATTTCATTATAATGTGAACGGGGGGTGGTGAGGGGGAAGATGCTTTTAACTCATATTTATTCAGCACATGTCAATAAGTGCACAGCAAAGGGCATCAGCCCTCATCCTTGAAGAGCCGAATTATTTTGAAGAAACAGAAATTACACTTCCCAGGATTTGTTTTTTCTTTTTCCTCAACTTTTCTGAATACATTACTCGGAAAGAAAAGTATCCCTGTCTACACAACTTACTTCTCTCATTTCATACCAGCTCTTACTGGCCATCTTCATGGCTGCAAACATTACATACAGTCACTGAGTAACACTGTGACCCATTCTGCATCTTATACTGGTAGTGGCAGCCTCCCAAACACAAGTAGGAGGGACAGAAACACACTCCCTGCACTCACTAGGTTTGCTCCTTGATCACCGCTGCCTTCACATACAGATGAACTGGAGCTCAGCTGCTGCCGATATGACGCTGCAGACTGACAACACTGAAATAGTTGGATGTTTACACAACAAAACCCATCTCCAACCTAAGCAAAAAAAAAAATCTTCACTTAAGTTGTCCTTTTTCTGAGCAAAAGAAAGTCTTTCCCTCTAAGAAACCAAAACAATTAATTCAAACACAAAATTTATTACCCAATTTCTGTTCATTATTGTTAGATTTATTTTTTTAACTTTGAGTTTTGAAGCCAGTGTTTGATTTTTCAATTACGTACTTCAGACCAGCCAATGATCCTCTTTACTGATTAAAGTCCAAAGTATCATTAAAACAAAATCTTTGTATTTACTCCAAGCAGTGAATCTTTTCCTCCGTTTTTCTGCATTACTTCAGGATCGACAACATGAACGTAGAATCTGCTATGACATCCAGTCATGTAGGAAGCTTACACTCATTTCTTAGCAGAGAGCTACTTTCTGTTCAGGCCAACAGCATACCCTAAAGGTATGGAGTCTGATGATGCCCAATCACAGAAGTGTTACGATGTAAAAAGTCAGTTTTAAATATGTTAAATGCCATGATCTCACATAGGCTTGATACATACTTTTCAGAATATGTCTTAGTAATATACTCAGCACATGAAAGAAGCATTAGGCTGTCCATTTCCTCAGTTACCAAAACACGTTAGAAATACTGATTGGAGGGGACTCTGGAGGACGTCTTCTCAAACTTCCCGCTCAACACCAGCTTATCACCAAGACGAGATCTGATGAGTTATGGCTCTGGCTGACTGAGTCTCAAAAACTTTCAAAGATGGACACTCCACAGCCTTTCCAGCCAACCTCTTCCCCTGCTGTTCTACTACTGTAAATAAGCTTGTCCTACCATCCAGTGTGAGCCTCCCAAGCCCCAATTTATGATGACTGCCTCTTGATATATTATCCACCACTACGTATTAGAGAGAGACTTCATCATCTCTGTAACTACAATTTTAAGTTGCAAACAGATTTCTCCTCTCTTAGGCCTCTCCTTGCAAGACTAACAAGCCCCGATCACTCAGCTTCTCCTTACCATGAGGTGCTCTAGGCCTCTAACAATTTTGGTATCCTTCAAGTGGACACCATCGGTTTCTCAATATCACCCTAGAACTAGGGAACCCAAAACTGGACACAGCATTCCAGGCAGAGCCTCCCCAGTGCTTTCTAGAGATGAACCCTCCCTTTACCATTGCCCACGCTCCTCCTAATGTAGCCCAGTCTGCGGTTCACCTTATTTGCTATGAGGTGCTGGCTCATATTCAACCAGAAATCCACCACAACCCCACAGCCTTTTCCACAAAGCTACTACTCAGCCAGTCCCTCCCCAGCCTGTAGTGACACACAGAAACACTTAAGTCCAGTAGCAGAACTTGACGCTTCTCCTCATTAAACTTATTGAGCTTTCTGTTGGCCCAGTCCTCAAGTTTATCGAGGTCCTTCTGGACTAAAGATCTGCAGTTTGTCACACAGTAGGGATTTTGTCCCTACATACCCAACAGCACTTTTTTATGCCCCCTTTTTGTGTTTTAGTTCATCAAGAAGTTCCCTGCTTGGCCATGCAGACCTTCTGCTGAAATATCAAATCTTTCTGCACTTTGGAACCGTCCATTCCTGAGCTGTCATTAAGTTTTCTTTAAAAATCTTCAAGCTCTCCTGGGCACCGTTATTCTTCATGGTTGTTATCTGAGGCATTCTACCTACCAATCTCCCGCATAAGTGAAAGCCTGCAGTCCTTAACTCCAGACTCCTGAATCTGCCCAAATCAGCCACAGCTCTCCCCTACATGTAAGCAGCAGATGAAGTGAAGAGTTACTCCTGACCAGGCTCTCTGGCACCTGCATTACAAAATTTTTACCAACACAGTCTAGAAACTACCAAGAACACATGCACTATGCCAAACTGCCCTCCTCGCAGGTGTCTGCATGGTTGAAATCACCCTGATTCCAGCACAAGGACCCATGAGCAGGAGGTTTCTTCTTTCTGCCTGTAGAAAGCGATATCCGCAACATCCCCTTAAGTCTTACAGTAACAGATGCCCACCACCTCTCCAGCGATCCCTTTCAAATCTCCCGTGACCAATCCTACTTACATGAAAATTAGCTTATAGTGTTTTAAAACTACATAAAGATTCCTAAAGTACAGTTTGCTCAGTGCAGAAAAGCCAAACTATCACTCTATTCTAAACTAAGCTTACGTATCAAATGTGTTAGTGTAATTTCGATATGTATTACAACTAAAAAGAAACTACAACTGAAAAGCAATAGATGTTTTCTTTTTTAAAATTCCCATTTACTGAAAAGATACCAAAACAGACAAAACAGCTTTAAAATTCACTATCTCCTATACAGCTATCCTGAGTCCCTGAGCCTGCCAAGCAGGTTCAACTTCAGCCTTAAGTATTAAAATGGGCAGGACTTGCAGAACACGTCAACGCTGTATCAGGACTGTAACAGCTGCTAAACGGAAAATTTACATTTTGAACTGCTGCCAAATATTAAAACTCAGAAGCTATTTACTGACATCTACTCATGGGAACAACAGCTAAACCCTACCAAAGAGCATACAGAAGCTTATCTTCCTGACAGCTCATCCCTTTCTTCCAGCTGTATCAGTGCATCTAACAAAAGGCACTATTTTTTTTGCCACCAAACTCTTCTCTTTTAAATGTTAAAATAATTTGAAATAACTCAGGCATAACCCCACAAACTTTCATGGACAACTGGCTTTGAAAATTCCCGTTTCCATCTGCTGCCTTCTCAGTTGCGCTGACGCAACAACTGTTCGTAAGACCTCACTGTAAATCAAACCACTGGAATCGTTTCAGTCACTACAATGCAGCCCCATTAAGTACAATTACGGAGGCAGTGAACAATAACAGCAATGTTAAGAGAAAGATGAAAGAATGAAGTCTCTTAAATAGGTTTTGCCAGTGAAAAAAATACTGTCAGAACCACACTCCCAGCTCAACATATAAACTTCAACAAGAAAGTTGGAAAAGGGAATATGCTGGAAAGTATTTACATCCATTATCAACCAGGTCTTTAGTCTTTGGACAGTGATAGACACGGAAAAAAACCCAAAAAATCCTGCTAAACACATGGTCCCATTCATAGTCTTCTTTCAGATTATAAATTTTTAACATAATCACTTAGATCCTGTACACTGATGATTAACATTACAGGATTCTGAAGTGTGATACAGTTTTCACAACTGACTGGGTTCTACTCAGCAGACACCCTTCTATGTGTTACCTGGATCCTTCAGGCTTTAAACACAAGTTTTGATTAGAAATTGGGACTGACCAGGTTTTGGAAAGCACAGGAAGCGAACATGGACAGGCAGAGCTGCAGAAAACAGTGAATTAAACTAGCAGATATTTTGGTCTATACAAGTGACAAAATGTAAGCTGGTTTCTGTACATTGAACAGCAAAGCATACAAGAGACCTTTCTTTGCCTGTACTATCTGACAGGATATGATTTTTGATTTTTCAGCTTTTCAGTTTTCACCAAATTCAGCATTTGTTCCCACCAACCTCTTCAAGCATCTCTGATACTGTGTATTCTGTCAGATTTTTTCAAAAGTTTCACATTACATACAGAGAGATGCAAGTAAGAAAACACCAGTGAACTGAGTTACATAGAACTTCACTTTGTTCAGATCATATCGTGTTTAAAACAATAATTCATCACAAATAACTCTGCAGTCTACAAAAACTTGACTTTTCTTTAGTCTTTTGGAAGGAAACATGAAACCTACATTAAAAAAAACGAACCCGATGCTCATCCTTCCATTTGTTACTATCAATGAAGTTTCCCTCATTAAATAAGTTGCACAAATCCAAACCCTTCGTACCTATTCCCATTATTTTTTAGTTACTGTGTGCCTTTCATTTTCAGATTTCTCTTAAGCTTTGCCACTAGAAAGCTCCAGCAGTTCCTCCACAGCCCCCAGTGCACCAGCAAGCCATATTCACATTACAAAGACAAAGCTAAAAAGCTGAGCATAACTCCTTCACATACAACAGGACAAAAAACCTGACAAGTTTCTCCCTTACACTTAAAAGGTGCCATCACAGATAGTAAATCCAGACTGGGAGGGATGTCAAATCCAAATTACTGGGTAGACAACAACTTGCCGTTTACTTAACTGTTAACAGCTTCCATCCCTTTCAGAAACATTTTCTTTATCAGTAAGGAAGAGGCATGCAGCCTCAACACTGCTTACAGCAAGACTTGTCATTACAGCAGCTGCACAGAAATAACAAAAACACGTACTGCACACAAAATTTCAGACCATCTCTCTGCAACTTCAGTAACTTCAAAAGAGTGATAGGGACTTCAAGAGGACATGCAACCATGTTTAAAATAAAATTAATTTTAAAAAACCCCAAACAAATAATAAACAGTATTCCTAATATCAAGGTCCCAAATTCACAGGAGCACAGGAAGCACTATAATGAATGTCTCAGGTGCTGAGAGGGCAAATATCCCTAATATTATCTCTTAGCCTGCCTTTAATAAACTACAAGATTGTCTAGAGCTTTGAGATTTAAATCTTTCTACCAAAACTATTACTATAATTGATTGTAACTGGGAATACTCCTATTATTCATATACATATACAAAGTGTTCATGAATATTGCTAAGTTACACTCAGTTATATCCCATAGCACATGGAAACTACGAAGTATTTTTATTAACACTGCATTTGCTACCATTTAATTTGGCTGAATTTCTTCTTTGTTCTTAAGGTTACTCACCCCAACAAAGGGCTGAAAAATCCTGAGTTACCTTCTTCAGGTGCTTGTTTCACACATTTTTAACTTCTTCCCTTTTATTCCTATTCGTTTTAAGGTAAATAACCCTCTTTTTTTTAGTACTTTTCACAAATAAACTATATTCTATTCAAAGATTCTTGAAGGAATTTTATGGTTATCAATTCCTCAAAGGCTTCCTTCTTGAGAAACCTTTGAGCAACCAAACCTATATTTAAAGAAATGAACTGGTCACCTCATAAACAGATTAAAAAAAATAAAAATTGAGATAAACGGTATTAAAGGGGTGTAATTAAGAGCTTCAGCGAGTACCCCACCATCAGAATCACTTGCTGTCATTCTACCTCCGTAATTTACAGATGCTCACCACTCACTCCGTATTTAGTAGCTTTGTTGCTTTTGGCATTCATCCAGCAGAGTGCCAGCTACCACGGGCATCTGTCACCGTATCCAAAGGCCACTTCTGCTCTGCACAGGCCTGTCATCTGTCTCAAAGGTCACCAGAGGATACTCCAGGACAGCTCAGGTCATCCCTCCTAGCATATGCTACCTCAAGGTCAACCCCTGCTCTCATTACCATAGATGCCGCAGGCAGGCGCGCTCCAACGTGCATCAGCCTCGGCAACCCCTGACACGGACATGACTTCGCCTTAGTGGCAGGACAAAGCCACGCAATGCAGAAACAGAAGACTTCGCAAGACGGTAACAGGCCGCTTGACGGAGAAGCGTGGTTCCCGCAGGTACAGGCTGCGGGGCTGCTCCTCGCCTCCATGCGGGTGAAACACTTTGAAAGAGCAGCTACGGAAAGCCACGCTCGGCGTCCCTGCGAGCCCGCGACTGAACTCTGCCCTCTCCTCTCACGCAACACTCACGGCCTTCAGGAGAAACAGGAACGGCAGCACAAACTGGGCAAACCAGCAGCCCTTACCCCTAAGGGGGAAACCAGCAGCCCATGAGGGGGGAAACCAGCAGCCCCTACCCCTCAGGGGGGAACCAGCAGCCCCTACCCCTCAGGGGG
>Ga0065711_1010960_pt1 | contig 12356 bp, 5 predicted proteins | sample Hoacrofraction12_FD_59098 | JGI IMG/M metagenome (GOLD analysis project Ga0065711, IMG submission 59098) | Hoatzin crop microbial communities from Cojedes, Venezuela - Epithelial fraction 12 v2 (version 2) | ecosystem: Host-associated > Birds > Digestive system > Esophagus > Crop | place... | reverse complement strand
TCCCCTCGCAGCCTTTTCTTCTTCAGGCTGAACAAGCCCAGCTCCCTCAGCCTCTCCTCGTAGGGGAGATGTTCCAGTCCCCTCACCATCCTTGTAGCCCTCCGCTGGACTCTCTCCAGTAGCTAATTTCTGACCATTTTTCAAACTTTCCAAGATTCCCTTGAATTGCTCTTCTGTCCTCCGGTGAGATAACAGCCACTCTCCTCCTTTCCTCTGCCATTCTCTAGAGCAGCTCACTATCATTCACAGATCTGAAATGACCAAACAGCTCCTGTCCAAGGCAAACCCTCCCAGCTCTCCACTTGATTTACCTTCTCTGCTTAAGAACAAACTATTGATAACTACACTTTTGGAAAACTTCATTGTCCTAGCAAATGTGCATGCATCTTAGAGGGTGTCAGTGCATACAACTGTGAGTGAGGCTGCATGGGACCGTGTCAGAGCACCACTGAACTTAAAACGCACCACAGCTCCAGCCTCCTGCGGGTCAGCGGTGCAGCTGCTCCTGGGAATTGGGACGACTGCACACGATCTGCGGTTAAAAGCCCTGAGTGCCCTTCTGCATTTCTCCTGCGGCTGTTCAGCCCCAACCGCAGCTGTCAGGAGGGGCCAAGGGCACCTTTGGTACTGGATCTGCAATGGCAGCCGGTCTGGTGATGAGCAGGAACAAGTCAAGAGGAGGGGAAGCAGGGACCACGAGATGGGATAGCCTGAAGTAAAGCAGTAGTGGAGAATATGAGAGAGCTAGCGAGGATGCCAGGGGAGGGGAATAGGGCTGAGATGGAGACTGGGCTCTGAAAAACACCAAAATGAAGGAGCGATGGAGGAGTATCAGCTCAGGCTGAAGAATCTCGAGAAGGGATTAGGAATTTAGACTCAAGACAGTGGAAATGAAGCTGAATAAAACATCCCGCAGACAATGGGAGCAGGAAAGAACCTTCAATGCAAATCCACATTTCACAAAGGATTTACCGTTATCCAGCACCACTTTGAGAATTAAGTGTTTCCATCAGAAGTCTTGTCCCAGTGCACTAACACGACAGACGGCATGAACCTTTCCAGATGTGGGAGTGCGGATGGGCTTATGGGCCTGCAAAGCAAAATACTTTCCTTCTCTCCCCAAATGGATGAATGGGACCTTTACACAACATGTGAAAAATGATCACTACCGAGAAAGCATCATTACAGCAATAGACAACAGGATCCTGGGATCAGAACCAGTGTCTGAAAACACAGAAAAAAGTTCTAGAAAGGTAAACCCTTGAAGAGAGGGAATATAGCTGATGGAGCAAAAGCTGACTCTCAGGACGCACCCCCGATTCTTATTAAATTGTAGTTGTGAAGGATGAACAATGTCAGAGTTTTTCATGAATAAATGACAGGTCTTTGTGGTGAAATTAAAAAATTGTAAAACTTCCACAGCTAAACAACAGCAAAGCACCATTATCCCAGGTCACTCGAGCACAGCTGCTATTAAACAGAAACTTTGTGAAAAAAAATTATGATTTCCACAGATACACTTTGAGATGTCCTGCAAATGATACAGGCAGGGGAAAAGAAACGGGAGAGAAAGAAGGGGCTGGGTAGAGGAAAAAACATCCTGTGCAGACTTCGCGACTATAAATTCACAGAACGACCAGCTAGAGATCAGGACATCCACAGCTGCAAACCTCCAGCAAGAAAGATGCCTTCTTAAAGGAAAATCAAACTAATTGCAAAGAAGCAAGAGTAGATCAATGTAGCTAACATTTTAAATACAAAAACCTGCACGTGCATGTGGCTTCCACATGTACCAAATGCATCCATGTTTCTCCAAATACATGGTGTGCAAGCCATAGCCTATTTATATTTGCTCTGACTGCCGACATTTCATACATGTCTTTTTAAGCAAACCTTTGTACAAGCTAAACACAATTTCCCTGCATTACCTGTGGCATGTGTCTTGTAAGGAATTTAAATTGCTGACTCGCCTCTAAGGAGGGATAATCTGCAGTGGACAGTCATGACTGTTAGCTGCCCACTTACAGCAAACCAGAGTGAAATACAATTTCCATCCATTTTTTAAAAATATTGAGTGTTTTGATGAATATTGGTATTGGGGTAATGCACAGAAGAACAGCAATATGGGGTTAAACTCTGGATTCATCTGTCCCGGTATTCATTTCTGATGGGGACCAGTAGCGGCTGCCTCAGATGAACACAAACCCTTCCCCACGCACAATAAACATTTTAGCATCTACTCCACCAGTAACTGTTTCTCTGGGCCCAGTTGCATTCAGCAGGCACCCGAGTTTTATCCTAATTGTGCGGGCGTATCTCGGACTGGAACTGTTTTCAATAGAGTACGTTTTCAAAATAATCCCAGACATTTGGCAGGGAAATTGCAAAAGCTGCTTGTAGGCTGTATGTAACTTTTAACACACAAAAGCAATTATTGCCTTCATTTAAATGGCTCTCTAAATGGATCCCTTTCGTGTGCTGGCAAGTCAGAGAGCCTGAACTGAGTTTGCATTCAGGAATGTGAACTTCTGGACAGTGCTGGATCACAGGCTCTTACCTGAACTCCCAGTCCCAGCTCCGGTGCAAATCAATAGCCCAGGCTGAATGGCAGGGCAGCTCTGGGCTGGGGAAGGCTAAAGGCAGGGACAGGGGCAACACCCAACATCGCACAGATAAACCCTTTCTTTCGACACAGGCGTAACCAACTCCCACACCCTATTATTGCTGCTACTGCTTTATTAAAATGCATAAAGCAGCCAGAAGCAAAGACACCAATAAATTCTTCTGTAAAAGCAGAAATGTTTTTTTCAAATGGCTCCCTTAACACTAATAATCACAGCTCTCTTATGTGTACTTGACTCTGGTTAACCTTTTTCTGGCACTTTTTAACTTCTCCAAGTCAGGTACTAATATGGAACTAATGTGGGGTTTATTTTCCCTATAGGAATAGCAGAAAGAGCACTGCACATTATCGTAATCACGCAAGCTCCTTCCAGAAACTGCAGGACTTTAGATCAAAGCATCCGCATTATGGCACAGGAAAAGAATTTAATAACAATTGTGGGACTAAGCATTTTTTTAATGTTAAGGGGGTTTTATTGAATATTAATCCTATAAAATGCTCCTGAATGTTGGCAGAAGGAAAACTGATGTCCAAATAGTTACCACGGCCTTCCACATTGTAGGGATGCAATTGCAGTGTAATCAGAATTCATCATGCCATTAGCAGAAGGACAACAGGAAAGGAGATACTTTCTCCCACATCATGCTGCTTGAAACAATAAGAACTGTGAGAACAGAGCTCGTAATTGTTAACCTTAGCCACGCACTTGAAGTCTGCATGTTTTTTTGGTTCATAGCTTACAATTTATTTCAGTACAACTCATACTCAATATTTGGACTTTCAGTTTCACCTTCTATTAAAGATATGCATTCTGTTTTGTCTCCCAGAGGAAAGGAGATGCTGAGAACATGTCTGCTGTGAAAATGAACATGAGGTGCCCAGAGTTTTCCCCCCGTATTTCTAACTGCTGGATACTTTCCTTTTTCTTTTTTTTTCCTGGAGGAGGTCACTCCACCTCCCCAACACGGCTGCAGTTATACTCCAGCCGCATTAATCCCTCCCCTGCTGAGCCACTGGAGAAACAGGAATTCATCTGACACCAGCAGGGGAAAGACAGAAGGAAAAATTAAGGGGAGAGAAAAAAATGAATGAATAAATAATTCAGGCAAAGGATGAATACTTGAACAAAGCAGCGCCTGTGCGCTAGGAAACGTCAGGTTGTACTAGAATAGATGAGAGCAACCGACAAAGGTGTACTTTATAAAAGCAAAGCCAGTTTATCTGTCTGGAGCACAGAGACAGGAGCTATCCCCGAGCACTGCCTGGACACACATGCTTAGTGCCGCAGGTGAGACCTGCTGCCACCCAAACGCAGCACGGGTATAAACCACCATAAAGCTGAGAGGTGCCAAGTGTTGGGCACGGACTGTCTCTATGGCATGTGCCAGGAAAACCTCGCACACCGCCTGGGTTTGGTGCCAGCCAGGTCAGCTGCTACTGGATAGAGAGACACTTGGCACAACTTCTCCTTTTGCTGTTTACATGTCCAGTGGCCCCAGTCACACGCTTTGGGATTTGCTGGGTAATTTATGAAACCCACCCCTGAGGCCTGGATAAAGGATCCACACCACGGAAAACGCCCCATGCTTTAACTTCCATTTCAAATAACCATTTTCTCTCTCATTCATCAGCTAAATTCTGAACAGGTGGTTTCATCACACTGCACACACTGAAGCAAGGTTAGGAACGTAAAAACCCACTGCTGTAGTGCACGACACTGAAGAGCAGGGCAGCATAGAGCCTCTGCACCCCACAGATACTCCACACACTTGTACAGTGTCTGTTTTAAGACAGACTTGGTATTAGTTTCTTGTACTGAGATGCCTCTAGTTTCTCCTTTACTGGAAAAGGAAATTCCTTCATTACATACCACAACACTGTGTTTAGTTAATAGCCTGAAATGAAGCAAATGCCGAAACTACTTTTACCAACATCTCCACCTCATCGGTTCAGAACTTGCTGGCACTCAGTGGAGACGTTTCCCCACCTGTTTATCATACAGATATCCTAAAACAATAAACAGGAGAGCGTAATGCAAAAGTTCAGTTGTTCCCCCATGGTCCCACGCCAGGATCTGCACCACGAATGATCTGTTGCCACCTGCGAGCCACTGCAGCGGCACCTTCAAGCATCCCTGTCCCTGCTGCACTGATGCCCGAAAGTGATTTACCTGCCACAAGCATCAAGGCCGGGGCTGAGCAAAAAACACATTAATACATTTTGATATCTTAGTGTTTCTCAATGCAGTCTTGCAAGTTTATGAGCATTTGGCTTTACTTTACACCAGACAACTCAACACTACCCCAGAGTGGGCTGCCAGATGTGCCGTATTTACTTCTGCAGCCTTATCGCTTGTGACGGGTCAAGTCAAACAGAAACCTCTCCCGGACCAGGACCGCTCTCCCAGCTGCCCTGCACACACTGCTCTGGGTACCGCTCTCCAAACAGGTTGGCCACATTTGTGACATGTCTGGAAGTTATTTTGGAGATGAGTTGGTGCTGCTGCCCAGTGTCTGGGCCTGGGATGCAAAATTATAGTCTGAATATCTTCAAGGCCAACAAGGTGTGTGCTGCAGTAGGGATTCAAAGGGTGAATGAGGTATGTGAAGATCCCGAGAGCTGCAAAGGTAGTTCTCATTCATATCTGCATACAGATTTCTCAAGATAAAAATGTTAAGCTTGCACCTATGCAAGACTGAAAATATATACATGCTACCAGGAGCCCTCAGGAATCTCTGCGTGTTTGGCATTTGGGAACGGTGAGAACATCAAACAGTTGTGGACATCTCAGCCACATACAGCGTTTCACTGTACTACATACCCTGCTGCCATCTAACCTTGCTTTAAAACTCCCTAGTAATTGAGTTTTCTCCCTGTCTTTGAGAGACTTTTACTTAGTCTTAAAGATTTCATTATTGGTTGCTTTTTTCCTAATATTGCCTAAAAATTTCTTCTGTGAAATTCAGCCCCTCATCTTTGGTTTGTAAGATGGGCATCCTGCTGGATAACAGATCTTTTCATCGTTGCTCAGAGCCTGGGCGTTTTCGTATGCTGATGTGGCTGCTTAGTCACTGCTTAGCCAAGCTGCAAAAATTTACTTCTCTTAATCTCTTCCCGGAAGTCAATTGTTCCAGGTGCCCAGCTACTTCTGTTGTTTTTCTGTGAACTTGTTCCAGGTTGTTAACAGAAAGCCACTGACACGGTGCCAGAACGGAGCATGATTTCCCAGCTGCAGGCACTGGTCAGTACGGGGATCGCTATTATTTTCCTGCTCTTTAACATGATGGCTTAGTGCAGGCAGTCCAAAACTCTGCCGGTCATTTTTCCTATATGACACTGCAAACTCATATCTAACTTGCTGTCCGTTGTTACGCTGAAATGTCTCTTAGCATCGCTACCACTCAGGTTCTTTCCTATTGAATATACCCGTGATGGATTAGTACTTTCATACCCAGGCAGCTATATCATCTGTATTTCTCAAGGCTGAATTTCATTTTTTCCCTTCCTACTTCTAACTTCTATAAATAACCTCGTATTATACCTACATAAAACCTCTCACTACTCATCATTCTCCAGAGTTAGTCTAATGATGTTTACTTTATCTCTCAAGTTATTAGAAGTTATTACAGGAAATGCATAGAATTAATTCAGGACCAGCCACATGACTGTAAATAATCCACCACCACCACATTCAACATTTTGCCTTTACTGCTGTTCTAGCCTTTAGCTTTTTGTTGAGTTTTCCCTTCGGTAAACACAGCTTCCACCCATACCACCAGAGTTAACTTTTCAAACATGCGTCTGTGAGAAGACGAGGGCTGTTTTACTTAAATCTGCTACAGAGAATCTACCGCCTTCCTCACACTCATTCCCTTTCGTGAGTAAAAAGCTGGGAGCCACCTTTGAATAATCCTATTACCTGTATTGGTAATGAGTCTGCAATTCTCAGTCTCACACACAGTTTGATTACCAGCTCCTCGGCCACCTTCTGAAGACTGAGTCAGCACTTCTACTGCTGTTGGGAATTGCTTGAAGACCAGGAATGCACATGCAGGAAATATTACTTTTCTCTTTTTGCCATATCTGTTGCAATCACTTAATGATTTCTGTATCAGTCCCATCAAAAATACCGGGGCAGGACTCAGATTAGGTCATAGCCCTTTACTACAGACCCCACATCTAGGGGGCTACTTTGAACCTGTCTCTCAGTTTTATCACACCAGTATCTTTTTCGCACTAAAGAGCACTCAAGAAACTTTGAGATTCTGCTGGAAAGCTGATCACATAACAGTCTTCTATTTGTGGCTAAGCCTGGCAATCTTGATGAAATGACAGCCAGTTTTCAGGAGATACGCGCACCCTCATCTGAGCTGTGCCTGTGGCTTTTGTTCAGAGCAGGAGCAAGCTAGCACATTTAACCCTCCAATTTCAGGCTGCGATAGGTCTTTATTATCTTATCCATAACTCTTCCACGCACTTCTCTTTTAAACATTCAAAGAGAAAACTTCAGAGCAAGCTAAAGGTAGGCATTTTATTGTAGTAAAAGAAAAAATAATAATCCAAAAGGAGATTGCCATCTTGACAGTCTGTTAAAAAAATCAAACCAAAAAATGCAAGGGAGAAATCTTGCCTGCATACCTGTTTTAATGTACCATGCAGACCATCTGAGTTACATAAACAACAAAACCTCAAAAGCTGTCAACATCCAAGTATTTTAAAGTTGCTGTAAGGCAATTTTTTGGCAAGTGGTCATGTAATTATTTGTTCTGGAGACTCTGCCTCGACTGCAGAAGTAGTGAACACAAGATTGCAGAACTTTTGCCCAAGCATGGAGCAGAAGAAAGCAAATGGTCTCTTTCCTAGCAGTCTGTCGCATCTTGGGCTCAACCACAAGAAATCTCTATTTTTCAGAAATAAACTTTAGCCTTATGACAGGTGGCTAAAGAGAAAAAATCTTGACTCTTGCCCTTTTCATAAGACTTTTGGAGATGCCCCTTCCCCAGCTACCGAACACCTTGGACTGGAGAGTCCTGTGAGCAGACCCTGATGATGGGCAAGGGCAAGCCTCCACATCTACTTGCCACCATACACTGTCAGCATCTCCAAACCACCTTTTTCAATGAGTTCTCCAGGCCAACTTTATCTATGTTACGGGGAGAAAAAGAAGCAGGAATCAATACAATTTGAGATGTTTTGAGGCGTAGATCGCTGACAGAATGCAGCAGATGTCAAAGTCTGGGCTGGCCAAACTGAGGACAGCAAGAAGTATGTTAGGCATACCAGGACCAAAAGAATCATAGAATCATAGAATGGTCAGGGTTGAAAGGGACCTTCAGGATCATCTGGTTCCAACCCCCCTGCCATGAGCAGGGACATCTTCCACTAGACCAGATTGCTCAGAGCTCCATCCAACCTGGCCTTGAACACTTCCAGGGAGGGGGCAAAATACAGAAATTCCAATAACTGAACTGGTTTATTATTTGATGGAGATGATTATATTATTAATAAGGATACAGACAAGGCACAACTGGTCAATAAACATTTTGTTAGGAAAGACACAGACAGCATACTCAAATCATATGAAGACAATGAACTAGTCTTAAGTCTATTTCTGGCCACGGGGAGTATTAAACAATCTAAAAACTGATGGCCTCTGGATGCCTTGTGCTACTAAGTCATAAAAGAGTTGCCGGCAGAGATCACCAATATGTCAATATGAACTGAAAAAGTTAACATAACAGGGAAATTGCAGAACACTGGAAGAGCAAGAAGATTATATCCATACTCACACAGAGCAAGCAAGACTTGTAACTACAGGTTACTTAACCTGACATCAGTCCTCAGCAGAAAGTAATGAAAGTTAATACAGAGTTTGATCAATAAAATATTAGAGGATGGGAATAAAATTAACTCAAGTCACAAATGTTTTGTACAGAGTCTTGTTGAGCAAAAATTGATTTCTTTAGGTTTCATAGTGTTGTTTGAATTGACTGATTCCGAGTCAGAGCCTTTGGACAAACAGGGCTGTGCCATGCAGCAAACACCTCGCAGGGCTTTCCCTGCCCCAGCTCCACAGCAGGTGACTGTCCCCAACAGAGGGGCAGAGATACGGGCCACCAGGTAGCACACAGGGGTTATCACATCCCAGCTAGATCCTCTCTACCACAGTAAGCTACTTCACGTTGATTCTCAAATCAAGAGATTTGGTCACAAGCCCCATCCTTCACTTGAGTTGATCTTCTCAGGTAGACCTTGGAGTACTGAGTTACACTACTGATAGAAACGCATGGCAAAATGTAAGAAAATCTGAGTATTATGTCATAGTGTTAACACATGAGTTCCATTTTATCTTATCAGTTCTCAAAGTCCAAGCAAGATGGCTAAGGGCAGTAGGAAAACCATCCCCACAAAGAGCATGCGATGGTAGAGACACTTCTTACAGTCACCGCTATCATACCCGCTGCTCCTCGGACCAGAAATGCTTCACAAGCCACTGCATCCAATTCTGCGGAGAAAACAAAAGAGCTAAACGGAAGTTTGGCCTCGCTCCAGTAAAAGCAGGAGATCATCTGTAAGCGTTACAAGGTGTTCCCATCCTACGTAGTGGCCAGACTCCAAATTGTGCAGAAGCTCAAATAATGGCTTTTATTAAAGGGGATTGAGGCTGGCCCTTGGCTAGCTTCTGCACAAGCTTCCTGAGGAACAGAGGCTTTGCGCTTGCTCGTAGAAGACTGAAGCTGATGTATCCTGAGAGTTTAGTTTCCAGTTGCTCAGGTAAACACAACTTCAGGCTAATTTTTATTAGTTAAAATAGTTCTCCATGCACAGATTTACAACACATGTGACCGACTCAAAATTTTAATTACAAGCAGAGAATGATTAAGCTGCTTATTGAAAAGGAAAGACAGAGCTAGTCTGGTGGCCTTCTGGTAGCACTCCATAACATGACGGAGAGGCCTGGGCTGGCACTCAGCTCTCCAGCAGCCTCACTTATGGGGCCAGCAGATGAAGTATAATCATCTGCTGGAAGGAATCCAATGCTCGTCTGGGCCTCCAAAGCCATTATTGCCTGGAAACCGGTGAAAGCTCGGAGGAGGCCAAGGTCCCTGCAGACACTAAGCACTGGGTACCACGGCTCGCCTTGCCCTTCCCAGGGGGGAGAGAACAGGCAGTAAGGGCTGGGTTTTGGGGTGGGCTTTGGGCCTTTTTCTTTTTGTAAGAGACAGACCATTTTCTGATGTGGCAAGGTCATAAAGTCATTTAAACCATGGCTCTTCCACTGCATCCGTTCAAACATCAGTGGTCTATCTGTAAATTATTTAGGTGTCATATACAGACTGCTTTAGGGAAATGCTACACGGTGTGATGCGGGAAGCAGGCCGGGATGGGTTTTCTGTGAAGTTAACTACAAAATGCTACTGCAAACTGGCCAAGAACAGTTATGGTGCTACCACACACAGGGTCACGGAGCATGATTAATGACTAATTGCTGACATGCAAGAGGGTACTGGCCACTCCTCTTACATGGGTCTTAAAGAGGAAAGGACAGGGATCCGGCTCCTGAAAGATCCGGCATCAGCCCCACAGATGAGGTGGGAACCTCCTCCACCTCCAGCACATCGCTGACAAGTCCCTTACTCTGTGGACACCTTTGCAATCCACTGCTCCACCCATCCCCTCGACCACCAGCCTGATGCAGGACACTCACCCGCAAACATGCTCAAAAATCCCAAGATAATGGGATCCAGCAATTGGAAGATTCAACTTCAAAGACATTAAAAGACATAAGATTTTATTTGCCTTCTGCTTTTTAACTTTTGGGGTCCACTCAGGTAATGCTTTCAAATTTTTAATTAAAAATAAAAGCAAGGCTGCTTCTACAGTCGTTTCTCTTTGAAGTTGGACATTTAAGTATAATATCTGTTACCCGAAGACTTTGTTAAAGCTATGAGTTTAGGAAAACTCTGCCCAAAACATATGTCTCAGCAGATCTGGATGCTTATTTTGGTTTGATCTAGTTTTACTTTGCCTAAAACTCTTCCTGTACATTCTTTCAGCAATTTAAAAGTAATTTTTAATTCCATGCAGTTTTTCTTTTTGCATTTTAAATTTAAATTTAATGCATGTTTTTCATATCATCATGAACAAATTGCCTCCTTTTCAGTCCAGCAATAGCCACCTCCTTGCTCAGCACCTTCTCACTGTTGCTGCAATAGTTAACAGCGGTGCAGAAACACCGCTGAAGGAGATGGTTTCATTAACACCTGAGAGAACAGCAGGGCCAGTGGCTCTGCCTTTATAACGCCTTTGCTGCCGGCTGGAGATTCGTGCGGGATGCACACGGGCTCCGCACACCTTGACAAAGGCCCTGCAATTCGCACGGTGCCTTCTCCAGGCGAGGCAGCACTCGCAGCCAGCCTCGCACGTCTTTGAAAGCAAGCACAAGCCTCCAGTCTTTATGTTTCCTCTTAACCACAAAAGCATACTTATATCCTACATTACTTGGTGTAATGGGATCCATCATCAAAATACTCTTTCTACTGGAGGACTGTTATGTTTCATTGCTGAAAGAACTAAAACTTTTCAAACCTCTCCTTAATTTTCAATGAAAAGCATTTGGTTCCAGGGTGACAGACGAGGCTCTTAAGAGCTGTTACCACCTCGGGTAATTATAAAATGACGGAAGGAGGAAAAAAAAAAAAAGCGCGCAAGCACCAGATTAACACTCTGTGTGTTTGTGCAGGGCTACAAAGGCGCTTCCACGGGTGCCTGCGCTGAGAGCTCAGTTATAACAGCTTCCAGTTGGAAAGAAAATTGAAGGAGGATGGAAGTGAGGAAAGAAGAAATTGCAATTAAAAACTGAAATGAATTCCAAAATAACATATGAACTGGAACACTACAAAACACTCTCAGGGAAACAAAACAAAACAAAACAAAAAAAAAAAGAAAAAAGTGGCTTTTGTTGCAAACTGGAAACAGTCCAGATTTGAAAGAAGAGTCAAAAAACTCTTGTGCAAGCTTGGGCCTGGCTCAGGCCCTAGGAGCCAGAGGAGGTTTCTCCTCTTTCTCTGGGAAGAAGGTATATCTCAGCAAATCAGAATTTCATTTTGACACTTAATTTAACGTACTCTACATTAAGTATAACTGGAAAAAAATTAAAGCAAGACAAAACACTGCAAACAGGCTGAGTGAAGCCCTATAAAATGAAACTATTCCAGCAGTAATAACTACCTCTTTAATATGGTGAAACTGAGTAATGCAACAAAGGCAAACAGACCATACAAGAGACATACAGACCAGAAGCACAAAAAAGCATTTTGCCTTGGTGAGACATAAAATGAAGTAGCTCTTAGAGATGACATCTGAACACCGAGGTGGGAACCGCGCAACGCATGATTGAACAGGGCAAAAGTAGGAGACAAGGGGCATCACTGAGGTACAGTAGCCTTTAACCTTTGATACCCTGGCCTCTAAATCTAAATTAAAACAGAATAAAATGCAAGATTACTAGCCTATAGGTCCACATAATAAATTCCTCCGAAATTTTGCCTACTTCCAGCAAAGCGTTTATAGTGCTATGTGGGGAAAAGCTAGGAAAATATCTGAGTGGTGGTGCTTACTGCCAACCGTCAGCGACCATGGGCACCAGCTGCACTCAGCCATTTCAGAGCGGGCCAGCGAGTAAAGGTACTGCTCAACTAGGGGGGGAATAATGGCAAATAAAGGGCGCTTT
>Ga0065711_1047388_pt1 | contig 12357 bp, 12 predicted proteins | sample Hoacrofraction12_FD_59098 | JGI IMG/M metagenome (GOLD analysis project Ga0065711, IMG submission 59098) | Hoatzin crop microbial communities from Cojedes, Venezuela - Epithelial fraction 12 v2 (version 2) | ecosystem: Host-associated > Birds > Digestive system > Esophagus > Crop | place... | reverse complement strand
AGTAAGAACAGTCCAGATTAAAGAAGGATGGACTGTTTTTTTGATGAAAACCTAGCAGAGCACAGCGATGATGGAACTGGACCTGGTTTTCAACAACTGGCATCCAGCAACTTCATCAAGATCAACATCTTCTGCAGACTGTGGGCACGGGCCGCACCAAATGCATCATCCGTGAGCTCCAGATGCAGCAAGTGACTGGCCATCACCACACATCACCTCTCCTGCCATGGAAGACCATTACGACAGATGGAGCCTGAAGTCATGGATTAAATGAACTCAATGGACACTTTAGAGTAATGATCCATAGACTAAGGGAATGGTATCTGGAGACAGGAGAAGTGGTGGCGATCAACTGGACAATGGGGGACCTGGGCGTGACGTAGGTGGTATGGAATAAGTGGTGGATAATGTCCTGGGTTTGGCCAGGACAGGGTTAATTTTCACCGGACTCCAGGAAGGGGCACAGCCGGGGGGGTGGGGGCTGACCCCACCTGGCCAAACAGAGCCGGGTATTCCATACCATGTGTCGTGACGCTGGGTTCCCGTGGAGGGGGGGCGGAGTGGGGGGAACTCACTCGCGGCTGGGGAGTGTGCAGCGGCGGTGCGGTCCGAGAGAGCGGGTCTGTTTTTGTCGTGTTTTCTCCTTATCTGTATCGTTGTTGTTACTGTTCCCTCTGTTTGCTGTTCTGTTAAGCTGCCCTTATCCCGACCCACCGGTTTCTGCCTGTTTTCTTTCCGTTCTCCTCCACACCGTGGCAGGGGGAGGGGCGGCCGCGTGGTGCTTTGTTGCCGGCGGCAGCCGAAACCAGAACAGCAGAGTATTGGAATGCCAAGTAAATTTAAAGTAAACTCTAGTTATGGTAAAAAAGGGCCACCTAATTCTGTGGGGAAAAGGCCACATTAGGCCATTAGGAGGATCCTGGGAACTACAGGCCTGTCAGCCTGACCTCGGTGCCGGGGAAGATTATGGAGCGACTCATCCAGAGTGCGCTCACCAGGCATGTGAAGTACAACCAGGGGATCAGGCCCAGCCAGCATGGGCTCATTAAAGGCAGATCCTGTTAGACTAACGTGATCTCCTTCTAAGACCAGATGACCCATCTAGTGGATGAGGGAAAGGCTGTGGACATCATCTACCTGGACTTCAGTAAGGCCTTTGACACTGTTCCCCACAGCATCCTCCTGGAGAAAATGGCTGCCTATGGTTTGGACGGGTGTACTCTTCACTGGATAAAGAACTGACTGAATGGCCGAGTGCAGAGAGTGGTGGTGAATGGAGTTAAATCCAGCTGGCGGCCGGTCACGAGTGGTGTCCCCCAGGGCTCGGTTTTGGGTCCGGTCTTGTTTAACATCTTTGTCGATGATCTGGATGAGGGGATTGAGTGCTCCCTCAGTAAGTTTGCAGATGACACCAAGCTGGGTGGGAGTGTCGATCTGCTTGAGGGTAGGAAGGCTCTGCAGAGAGATCTGGAGAGGCTGGATAGATGGGCCAAGGCCAACTGTATGAGTTTCAACAAGGCCAAATGCTAAGTCCTGCACTGGGGTCACAACAACCCCATGCAACACTACAGGCTTGGGGAGGAGCGGCTGGAAAGCTGCCTGTCAGAAAAGGACCTTAGGGTGTTGGTCGACAGGCGGCTGAATATGAGCCAGCAGTGTTCCCAGGTGGCCAAGAAGGCCAATGGCATACTGGCTTGTATCAGGCATAGTGTGGCCAGCAGGAGTAGGGAGGTGATCGTGCCCCTGTACTCGGTACTGGTGCAGCCTCACCAGTGCCAAGTACAGGGGCAAGTACAGTGCCAAGTTTTGGGCTCCTCACTACAAGAAAGACGTCGAGGTGCTGGAGCGTGTCCAGAGAAGGGCAATGAGGCTGGTGAGGGGTCTAGAGAACAAGTCCTATGAGGAGTGGCTGAGGGAACTGGGGCTGTTTAGTCTGGAGAAGAGGAGGCTGAGGGGGGACCTTCTTGCTCTCTACAACTACCTGAAAGGAGGTTGTAGCGAGGCAGGTGTTGTCCCAGGTAACTAGCGATAGGACGAGAGGCAATGGCCTCAAGTTGCATCAGGGAAAGTTTAGATTGGATATTAGGAAAAATTTCTTTACTGGAAGTGGTCAGGCATTGGAACAGGCTGCCCAGGGAGGTGGTTGAGTCACCATCCCTGGAGGTGTTTAAAAAATGTGTAGATGTGGCACTTCCAGATATGGTTTAGTGGGCATAGTGGTGTTGGGTGGATGGTTGGACTTGATGATCTTAGAGGTCTTTTCCAATCTATGATTCTATATCGTGCACTGAGAAGTCTGCAGTTAATGGACTTCAGCATATGGGATTTCCCTGGCCACCACTGCTCTTGCACTGCAGATCCTTGCCTCGCTGGAACATTTAAACTCCAGGAGTTACAGTGGATAGGAAGAACATAATTACCAAATTTGTCTCTTCTGGTGCTGACAGGGTGATGTAAGTTCACCCGCCTTACAAATCCTTATTGAGATGCAGTAGCTTCTGTTGCTGAAGCCATCTGCCAATATTAACCACGGGAATAATATACAGGTCTGCTTTTAGTGAAAGAATTTTAATATGTTTGAGGGATTTTTTTTTCTATTTTTTTTCTTTTAAAAGAATGATGGGTCCAGCAAAGAAATTTTTCCCTCCCCCTCCCTGGATGACCTGTCACGTCCATGCAGGTGGAACTGTGCTCATGTGTGATCTCTCCAGGTAGAGATGACTTTTCTCTGTCTTCACAGAAGCAAGTACAGGAAGCTATCTGTCTGCTAGAAAACCTTTTTTCCTCCTTATATAGTTAGAAGTTTGACATCTCTTACAGGACTATAGTGAGGAGAGAATCCCACATGGTCATGTCTGTTTAAATACTGCCTGTGGTTACAGGTTGCCGCAGACTGCAGTACAAAAAAAACGAGTGTCAGTAGAAGACAAAAAGATAATTCACTTTCATCTCAAGAACAAAGATGAACAGAGGAGCTTTTTTCAACTTTTTCAATTCATGAAACATTTATTTTAGAGTCAGGTTGTATTATGCTGGCAAGAATATAATCTGTCAGCATTTCTACTATAGACTCCTGTTTTTAGTGGTTTTTAGGAGAGCCTTAGAGGTTCACTTTGAACAGATTTAGCATACAAGGTCTTAGCCTAGAAATATACTTTTCCTCTCAATTAAGAAAAATGAATATGACTGCAAGTTCAGTGCAAAAGATGTAGTGCTACATTCAGGTGAAAGTTCAGATGCAGAAAAATGAGATAATTCAGGAGTGTCCCAGAGCAAGGTTACTTTGGTTTTCTCCGTATTTTTATAGCAGGTGTTACTAATTCTGAAGTGAAAGGGAGTCTGGTCTGTGATGAAAAGCATGGGGTTAGGCTTAGCTGGCAGGCAGAGCTCTATTTCTAGTTTCTATTACCTACCAGCTTTAGAAAGTTGCCGTTTCTCAAGTTTTTCATGTTCCACAGCATGAAAGTTGTTATGTAAGTTCATGCATTTTAAAGAGATTCAAAATTCTCTTTCATTTCTTTAGGAAGAATAAAGTAGTGAATAAAGGTGAAAAAAAACAAACCAAAGAAAACTGTCTGTGAGAATGGGAGGTAACCATAATAGCAAAGATCCCAACAGGTGATGCGCTTCAGCTTTGGCATACAAATCCTTGTGTAGAAAGACACACCAATGACCATTGCAAGTTAATTTTATTCCCCAAATACAGGATTACAAAACATCTGTGTAATGCCCTGGCCTTACCCTTGGTCTAACATCAAGAAACAGTCTTCTCCATGTGATTTTTTACCCCCAGGGTCTGTTCCAAGTGAGGAGAACAGAAGCAAACTCCGTGCTGAAGGTTCTGTGCTTGAGCTTATCAAGTAAAACCTGTGGGGACAGATGGTAAAATTGTTTTCCAAATTTGTTCACTGCTTACTGTACAGATACTGTACATCATGTGCTCATAAAAGCCTCAGAGAGTAGTGGGAGATGGATGAGTTTTTGCCTTGCTTTGAGTGGTGCCCTCTGGACGAGACAGGATGGGGCAGATGGAGAAGAGAGCGTCTCTTGCTGCGAGCAGCTGGGCTGGCCTTGTGGGGGATGCACACAGAATTCGTGTGATGCAGGAAATTGCTGAAGTGAGTTGTTATGGGCTGGGCTGAAAGGAGAGACTAAAAGAAAGGAGCTGTCTTGAGAAGGTAGAGTGGGTAGGTGTTTTTAGACTCTTTCCTCCAGTTTTTGTGTTTACCTGTCATATCCCATGAGAATGTTTTGTCTTTTAAAAATTATCCTTGTGATAGCTTGTGCTCTAGTAAAGAGACCCAAATCCCCGTTGGTATTTCCAGTGCACCTATTTCAAGGCAACAATGCAGGCATTCCCCTGCGGCATGGAGGGAGTGACTTCAGAGCCCACAGTTCTGCTGGGTGTGTCACGTATTTCCTTCAGAACTTGCTAGTGCCTTGCTGGTGCAAAGCGCAGGTAGACCAAGCAGATGGACCATGCCATGAATAAGGCAAGGATTTGAGCAGGAGTCATGCTTTTAATTTTGCACTTTGCTGTAGAAAGGGAAGCCCTTTGCCATATTCAGCAAACAAGACTGGGAGAAAAGTTAGACCTTCCCCAGTGAGTCAATAGCCAGTAATCACGGAACCCTTACACGATGCTTGTTTTAGGAAAAGTTCCAGTCTAGTGAAGTGAGCTTCCTAGGCATTAGGTTGTTTGACTTTCTGGAAAAATTTTACCTATGTAAGATCAGAAGTTTCGTTCAAGATACTAGTTCTTTCCCCCAAATTAAATTAATCCTTTCATAAAAGACTGTTGGGATGTTTTGTTTGTTTTTAACAGAGAATAAGGTGAACAGCTCCACTGTTGAGTGCTTTATGGTTTGAACACTTTTCTTAGTTCAGTCCTTCTGAATGAACATGTTTCTTTGAGTTAATTTCTAAATGAACCAAGAAATTATGAATAAATCTCTTATCTGAACACTGTTTAGATAAATCTCATACTTGGATGTTGTTATCTAAAAGCTCATATCATATCAAACTAATAATGATAATTACATATTTCACCTATTATGTTACGCTCAGCTTGATCTACTGGATATGTTATCTTGAATTTTTAACTTGGCAAAGTACGTTTGTTCATGTCAGACTTTCATGTATAGCAGGGCATTCAAAATCCAGAAAAATAATCAAAACAGCAGAGTTTAAAAAACAGGAGTAGTTTTTAAATGATGCTCAACAGTTTTCAGCTGTGTTTTCTCCAGAGGTGCTTGTCAGGTTTGGGAGTTTGTTGTTGTTGCTGCTAAACTGGTAATTAGAATAAGTATAGGAAGATTCAACTGCTGTGTTACATAGTTAATGGTTGAACTTAAGTCTACCGATGCAAAGAGGCTGTAATATGTAAATTATGATAGTCTTAAACCTGTCTTGCCCTGGTATTGTCTATCTTACACAATAAGGAGGATTTACAGAGGAATTTCACTATTGATTCCGAAATCTTGGGCTTTAAAAAAAAATAATTTTAATTAGGATGCGTGTTTAACTACTTTTGTGGCAGGATTACTGTTCACAGATCTGTAGTTCCAAAGGTCAGGCTGCTTTTCTACAGTACTGGATTGCATTTTAAAAAAGGAAATGTTTTCTCTATCTGAAGTCTTTTAGATAGCTCTAGTTCAAGGCAGGCAATTAATGTCTGTGCTCACTGGAAGCTGAGAGGCTGATAGGCTCCATAATATAATGCCATGATGTTTCTAACCATTGATTCTAATGTTAATTTCTGGGTTTCAAAATGGAAAATTATATGTGTGTGTACATGTGTGAATAATCATTAAAAAAAAAAACCAACAATCCAGAACACTCCTTATTTTGTTTTCTTTGAATGTTGCTATTACTGTCTATTTTCTGCAAAGGAAGAATGTATAGTTATTAATGTAATTGGGCAGTAGCTCAAGGAGTGAATAGAACTGGGATTTCCTCCATTAATGTTTCAATCAAGACCTGATCACTCAGTTAACAACAGTAATAAGAACGTATTCTCCATAATTTACTGCCCTTTATACTACTAGGGTGTCATATGCAAGGAAACTGCGTACACCCCACAGGTTAAATGTGGAAAAAACGGTCCTTTTTACAGCTGCAGAGTTCTGCTCTAGTGTTTTGTTGTTTCTCCTTCTTTCAATTTATGATAATGTTTTCTCTGTCAGTGGGGCAGTGGTCACTGAGACCTTGAAGGCAGTAGCAAAGGAGAATAATTTTCCCTAACTGACAACTCCCCTAACATTAAGACAAACTCCTTCTTCCTCTGCTCTTTTCTTCATGATACAAGTCCCAGATGTTTGCCTCTGCTCGTCTTGAACCTTGAAGAAATTCAGTTAAATGGCAGATGCATACAGCTAGTTCCTGGATGACAAAAAGCTGTTTGTAAGACAAGGACCAAATTGCAAGGCACTCCAGTGAAATTCCCCTGAAGAAGAGATGCTCCCAACTTTGCCTTAAGGGAGATTAAGCCTGGGACTTGGACACCCTGTTCACACCTGGTTCAGTCGCCATTGAATGAAGCAGGGGTCCTGGTGATGCTATAGTAGATTATTTTGTAATTAAAGACTGAAAAGCAGAATGCATGTGCAAAAGGGATATGATTAACTTACTGCTGAGCGCTTGATGCTGAAAGCTCAGTGCTATCCTAACATGCAATGTGATCCAGAGAATGTTTATTACTGTTTGATTTTGCTGGGACATTACAGCTAAATAGTAAGATTTCCAGTTTTGTTTCACGGCATCTATGTCTGCGAAACTCAGATTTTCCGCTGTTGGTAAAGGAAACACTAGGTCTGCATTGAATAAAAATAAAGTGGCACTTTGGAAATTAAGTTTCAGTGATAGTATTGAGAAATACTTTACAGAACCATTGCCTTTGTCTAGCTTTTATTATTATTGTTACTATTTTTAAAATCCTTTTCAGGTGGCTACACTGAATTGACTTATGTAAGGGAAATCAGAAAGTTCACATTCATTTTGTGACAACGCTATCCATGTGGCTTTCCATTTTTCTTTTGTGATAGCACGCTGCTTCTGCATTTGTGTAAAGGTTGCTGTGTATATATTGGTATTTGAGAGTGTCTGAGGGTAAACACTGTGCTCTGCTGAGCAACAGCAGTTATTTTACAAGGGCTATTTTTTGCATGCAAAACATGTACCAACATTTGTGTTGTTACCATAGACTGGGTACAATTGATATTGCTGCTAGGCCACAAGATAGATTTTATGTCCTTGAATTTTTTTTTTTTTTGCCAGGCTGCTCATGTGTGTTTGGTTATCTTTGTCTCCTACTACATTATCAAGTTTAATTTGTCTGTCAATATTGTGGGAATTTTGTGTAATCACATTTCTATTCCAACAGTGAATTTATAATTGGATAATTATTTAAATTTTCTTTTTATCAGGATTTCTTGGTTTGTATTTTATTACTTAGAAATCCTGTAAATATGTAAGATTTTTGAATGAGGTTTTTTTAGCACTTTTGCCCCCTGTAAGTCTGTTGGAAACCTTGGAGGACTCAACAACTGCACTCTGGCAAAGTTTTTATGCTTAAAGTGGATGGCGTAGTTTCTCTTTAAGGATAATAGATTGCTTTTAATAGTCCAGAGCACTTTCTTTCTTGTTTTGTCTTGCAGTCCTTCCATGGGAATAATACTAATTTCCTAGTTTCATCTCAATAGTATACGCAGCCTTGAAGCAGACATTACTTAAAGACAGAAAGGTAAATGAAAAATACAGTAAGATGCAAAATGGCACTTGCCAAAGTAGCCTGCTGCCTTTTTTGGTGACATTTTTTTAAAGAAAAGGAATTCTACGAGCATTAAATGCTAAGCTTGATCAGGAATTTGTATGATAATGCCATATGAACAAGACTGGAAAGAGTCTCCTTGTGTCCCAAGTTCAGGCAAAAGATCACGTGCAGGAGAAGGTCATTTATTTCCAGACTTTTCAAGCAGCTTCTTACAACTAATGGGATTTTTTTATCCCCACTACATGGAGTGGAGGGGAGTTTTTGCATCTCACTGTTTGAGAACTGTTATCTAATTTCCGACTGAAATTTATCTGCATATAATGAATACCCATATGTTCCTGCATCAACAATGCACTTCAGCTTCAATAGCTCTTTTCCCTCTTTGCTCTTAACCCCTGAGATATTTACAACAGCAATCTAATCCCCTTTAACTGCTCTTTTGTTGGACTGAGTTCTCCTAAATTTTTCAGAGATGCAATATGAGCCACAGAGTATTCTTGAGCAGTGGTGAAACCTCATTAACTGCTTTCCTGGAAGGATTTGCTGCAAAAAGTGAGAATATACTGAAAAAGCATGCTGATGATAAAAATGTAGGCGGTTTTGTCAGTGAAAAAGAGAATTCAAGTGTCTTACGTCAGAGTAGGAGTGATTTTTTTATATTAAAATTTTTTGCGGATTGGGAAAATAAAAATGGAATTAAGTTGACGGTATAAACTCTAAAAGCATGATGGAGGTATGATTAATCTATGTTACCCCTGCTCCCGAGAGATTGATTCAAGCTGGGATAAATACAAAGGACTACTAGGACGAGTGGAGGGATTTCAGATCTTGGGTTTGGGTTTTTCTTCTCTCCAGAAAAATTCAACAAATTGTCTTTTGATTCCAGTGTCAATAAAATGTTTTCTCAGAGTGAAAACTTGTTTTTCAGGACATGATTACACTGTTCAGAGCTGGGTTTCACTTTTAGTAGGAAGTATTTTAGTTGCTGTTACCCGTGAAAACAGAGAAGTCTTCTCATCTTGAAGACTTTAGGTTTTTTTAGCAGGAGATAGTTGGATGCCTCCTGTGCTGGGAGAACGTCAGATATCAGTGATGACATCTGACATATGTTACTGCACTATGTAGGTCACTTATGGCCTAATGTGGAAGATGACAAAAGATAATTAATTTTTATTTCATGCTTGTGATTCCTTAAGGAAGATTTTAATGGTGTGTGTGGAATATCGAGAGATGTGTTGAATCACTGCCTAAGAGCAAGAGCTCAGTCTTTTGGAAGCAGTGATTACGCCTTCTAATTCAAACCCTCAGGCAAGGGAGATGGCTTTTTTCATGATATTTGAATGCACCTTTTCTGCTAGCTATTATGTGAATTAGGGATATATCTCCTTAGTAATTGTGAGAAATATGTTCGTCTTCTAGCAACCAGGTGCTAGTTTTTAGCACACAAATTGCCTTGGTTTGCACACAGATGTAAAATCAAGGTCTTTCTGTTTACAAGGGTGTAGAATAATTTATATCATAACTTATTTAATTTCTTTCTTTTTATGTTTAGTTCCCAGGATTTCCATGTTTACATGTTCTATGGTCACCTGCATTCCTGTAATCATGCTACATTCAAATAGAAGGTAAGTTCTGCATATGAATTTTATTTTTTTTCAAGTTCCTTGCTCTGGTAAATACCGTCATGCACTTTTGTGAAATAGATACCTCTGTGGCTGAATTCAGTGTTAGTAATGACTTCTAGAGCAGTACAACGTGGCACTCACCTACCAGCTAGAACTGAGTCCGAGAGACTGCTATAATAAAGCTGCCCTCTCCTTGCGCCTACCTCCTTTCTCCTTTGATCAGTGCAGGATATCTAAGCGATTCTCCTTTGTCGTGATCATTTAGTTACTTTACTTAAATGAAGTTTGCTCTTAGTTTTTTTCCCGAATGATTAGTTTTATAGTCGTTGTCTAAAATGCATCATTTTAGTTGGGGCTTGTGACAGATTGTGATCTGACTGCCTGTTAGCTTTGCAAGGGAAGTATTTTTTCCAAAATGTTTCTTTGAGGTGATATGAAATACTCTGAAATTATCAAAACGTTTATGATGTATCATTCCTCTAGCTCTCCTGGCCACACTGCTCTTTAAAACTGATGTGGAAGTGGTGAGGCATGTGCGGGTTTCTGCTACTGTTTTTCTCTCAGGGACCAGGTTTCCTGAAAAATACCTCGGTGATGTTCCTGCTCTCTGTGCTCTCACTGCCATTTTTATTACAAGCAGAGCAAGGTACCCATTTTTACTGTAGGAAATCCTGAATACTCTCCTTTTGTTCAGTATCAGCTACTGCTTTACCATCTGTTTATGTCAACCTTGTGTTTTTATAGGGCAAACTCTGGGGGCTGACGTTGCAGAAAGTGTGGGATAAGCTTGTGTCAAGGAGGGACATAGAAATTCCCAAGACATCTTAATTCTTTCTTGGCCACATTTGTGTATCTGCATATTTGACAAGCACAACCTGCCTCTCATTATTTTAAAACACCATGATGCAGAAGAAAGAATATTTAACAGTAGCAAGAATTGTGATGGAAATACTGTAGCAATACTATAGCACTGTCTTTAACATGGGTATTTACAAAGAGCCTCATGCTCTAATGTGACCTACAATGATTAACAGGAAGCTGAAAGACTGTGTGCTGATAATCCTCCAGAAAAGCATGTTATTTTGATAAAGAATATTATAGTTGGCATTAAACTCTAGACTAAAATCATTGGTTGACATTCTCAATGATTGAATTAGTAAAAATGGAAACATTCAGTGCAGCATTGATTAAACTGAGTGAGGAATATAATTTCAGAAGCTGTAATTGCAGTTATATAAATTAACTCTGTGTGTACTGGAAAACTACTGAAAAGACTAGGTAGTTGGTCCCGAGATGTGTGAGTTACAGTTGTCACATTAGTTGGCTAGCAAAGCAAGTGCTGTATTTCAAGCAAATATAGCACCAAAGAACTGTTTTCTTACCCTCAAGCTCTTGTTTGGCCACTAAGAAATTAAAATATTCCACCCTAAGCCAGCTAATTAAGATATTTTGAGGGACAATTTTTTTTTTGTTAAATCTTTTTGTTCAAAGGTACATGTTTTATGAGGAAAAAGGGTTTTTATAGAAACATTAGTATTCTCAACAATACTTTCATTGGAAAGATTTTGGAGATTGAGCATGGAGTGTTTGGACAAAGGTGCAACATCACTTCCAGAGTGGCCAACAGAAAGCCTAACGTTTAGACCTGGCCAAAGAAGCTTCGCAGCCAGGCAAAGCTTTGGTGGAAAAGTCTGGTTTCTTAAGGCTGAAACAGCCAAACAGAAGGCTGGTTGCTAATACAACCCTACCTGTTTTTTTTGGTTGGTTGGTTTTTATATCCTAATGTCATGGTCTGCACGCCCCTGGTTTGTCTGAGTCCTGTCTGTGGGGTTGGGCTCTGTGGGTGCAATGCTGTAATGGTGAAAGATCCCAAAAGATTCACTCCTTTTTATGCTTAAGATATAGGTCAGTTTAAGTAGGCTCCTAACTCACTTCAGTGGGCTTGTGACAGTCACATCTCCGGCTACTCTTTGATTCTATGATTCTGCTTGGTGCCCAAAGGAGTTTTGAAAGAACATGAAATTCTAGTTACACAATGTCCTGTAGAGAAAATACAAGAAAAAAGAACAAATTTTCCAGATAGAACGGATAGCTGGCCAGGTAGTGTGTCCAAAAATTAACAGATATTTCAGGGGACAAGTATTGTGTGAGGAAGAAGGAAAAAAAAAGAATAATGTATTTACACAAATTGAATAAATTGTCATTAAACACTGTGAAACTGAGCTGTTTACTATACTATGCTTCTGAAACTGTAGTTAGTAGTTGTTTTGGTTTCACCCAGATAAATGCCAGGTGCCCACCAAAACCGCTCTATCACTTCCCCTTCTCAACTGGACAGGGGAGAGGGAATATGATGAAAGGCTCAAGACAAGGACAGGGAGAGGTCACTCGCCAATTACTGTCACAGACAAAACAGACTGAACTTGGGGAGAAAAGGGAGTTTAATTTGTCACCAATCAAATCAGAGTAGGATAGTGAGAAATAAAACCAGATCTTAAAACACCTTCCCCCCACCCCTCCCTTCTTCCCCTGAGCAGTGCAGGGGGATGGGGAATGGGGGTTACGATCAGTTCATCACACGTTGTCTCTGCTGTTCCTTCCTCCTCAGGGGAGGACTCCTCACACTCTTCCCCTGCTCCAGTGTGGGGTCCCTCCCACGGGAGACAGTTCTCCACAAACTTCTCCAACATGAGTCTTTCCCATGGGCTGCAGCTCTTCACGAACTGCCCAAGCATGGGTCCTTCCCATGGCGTGCAGTCCTTCAGGAATAGGCTGGAAAGTTGGGCAGAGAGGAACCTGATGAGGTTCAACAAAGGCAAATTCAGGGTCCTGCACCTGGGGAGGAACAACCCCATGCACCAGTACAGGCTTGGGGCGGACCTGCTGGAGAGCAGCTCTGCGGAGAGGGACCTGGGTGTCCTGGTGGACGACAGGTTAACCATGAGCCAGCAGTGTGCCCTG
>Ga0065711_1047387_pt1 | contig 12357 bp, 8 predicted proteins | sample Hoacrofraction12_FD_59098 | JGI IMG/M metagenome (GOLD analysis project Ga0065711, IMG submission 59098) | Hoatzin crop microbial communities from Cojedes, Venezuela - Epithelial fraction 12 v2 (version 2) | ecosystem: Host-associated > Birds > Digestive system > Esophagus > Crop | place... | reverse complement strand
AGCCAATGGGATCCTGGGGTGCATCAAGAAGAGTGTGGCCAGCAGGTCAAGGGAGGTTCTCCTTCCCCTCTACTCTGCCCTGGTGAGGCCCCATCTGGAGTACTCTGTCCAGTTCTGGGCTCCTTACTTCAAGAAAGATGAGGAGCTACTGGAGAGAGTCCAGTGGAGGGCTACAAAGATGATGAGGGGACTGGAGCATCTCTCCTATGAGGAGAGGCTGAAGGAGCTGGGCTTGTTCAGCCTGAAGAAGACAAGGCTGCAAGGGGATCTAATAAATGTTTATAAATATCAGAAAGGTGGATGTCAGGAGGATGGGGCCAAACTCTTTTCAGTGGTGCCCAGCGACAGGACAAGGTGCAATGGGCACAAACTGAAGCACAGGAAGTTCCGTCTGAACATGAGGAAGAACTTCTTCCCTCTGAGAGTGACAGAGCCCTGGAACAGGCTGCCCAGGGACGTGGTGGAGTCTCCTTCTCTGGAGATGTTCAAGACCCACCTGGACAAGGTCCTATGCAGCCTGCTGTAGGTGACCCTGATTTGGGGTCATTCTGACATTCTGTGATTCTGTGATTCTGTAATTTTGTGACATTGAGAAGTCAAATGATGCTTTACTGAAACAAACACAGCTCTGTCTCCTACTGCATAACAAATGTTCGGGCCGCGCACACTTCCCATTGAGTACATGTCTGAGGAGCAACCAACTATACTGCTAGGATTATCGATCAAGCTTCTCTCTCCAGCCTCAAAACAGTGAGTGTTGCATGACCTGTATTTGTGGGCACCTGTAATTTTGCTCAAGCATCCAGTTTGCATTTGACACTTAAAGAAAGAGCGAGTATGCCCCTGAAGGACAGGTTATCTTCTTTGTCAGATCTCGTATCCTCATGTGAGGATGTCCCTTGCTCCTGACTCCTCTGGTGATGCTTGTCCTGCTGTGCCCTGCCAGTAGCTCTGGGGCTGCAGGCACTGCGTGGACCCAGGGGCAGCGAGACCTACAGCAGCTTCAGGGACACGAGCAGCTGCAGCAGAGAGGTCACTACGGTGACCGCAGCACTAACTGCTTCAAATGACGCTGTAGAGAACACTCTTAGTTTAGGTCCTTTCTCTGTTTTTTTGTCATGAAAATGTGGCATCAGTTTATATGCAGCGATTACTTATAATGGGAACAGTACAAGTAGCTGCATGTTTTCTCCATTTTTGTGGTGATCATGAGCTGGTGTGGTTATTTTTAAATAGTTTTGTTACTTGAATTAATATAAGTAAACATGTTATACTCAATAGGATATGAGCAGTGTGCTGTTAGTAATTAATATGGTTTATATAGAATGAGCTATTCAGTGACCCTCCTCACATATGGAATTGCTTCTACTCCATTCTTTGATGACTATGGCTTTTATAAAGAGAGAACAGAAGTGCACAAGTCATTACTGGATTTACACATTAAGGAGATGCAGCAAAATGAAAGCAGGTTTTGAGATTTTTTACACATTTAAATCTTTCTCAGTACAAACCATGTTGCCCTTGCCTGAGACACCATTCCTAAAGAGATTTATTCTCCACATGCATGAAATTTCAGATTTAATGTTTTCTTGTAACTTTAACACAAAAGACTAGTGTGTGCATACACGAACATAATCTTAAATTGTGAAGTGTGCTACATTACAAAATCCCTGGTCCCAGAGCCCTCAGGCTTTGCCCAAATTGCTGCCCAAGATGTGTGAGCCCCTTTCATATTCAATCAGATCACTGTAAACACCTCCACCAACAGACACGTTTAAGCCTAGGCAGAAGTGAGGTCTCCACTCTGAGTAATATCTAACTCTTATTGCTAAAACAGACATTTCAGCGCTTCTGACTACACATGACACAGTACCTACTCACCTCTCATGTCTATGTACCCAGACACATTTTTAATGTGAATTTCCTGTGATTAAAAATCCTGATACCCCAAAACTTCATGTTTCATGTTTCTTAAGAAAAGATGGATTATGAGAGCCTTTTCGTCTTGGACCAGGAAAGAACTTTAGCTTTTAGCTCACATTTTACTAATCCTTTCAGTGAACTGCAAAAGGAAAAGTTCACAGTAAAATCTATTTTTGCTGCTCCACCCAGGAAACTAGCATGTCAACAGTAATAGCAGCAAATTTAACTAATCCAAGCCTGTTCATGTGAAACTTATTTCTGTCAGGTGTCAATTTTTCTTATTCTCACTTCCTTAGTAATACGCTACTTTCTTAAAAAAAAAAGGTTTTCATCTTCTGAATTTTACTTTCAGTTATTCCACCCTTTCTCATTTTCACCATCTACAGTTATCAGAATACATGTGAGGACAATTTCTGAAAATAACTTAAGCTGAATTTCCATCCCAGTAGGCAGGTCTGGAATACACTGTCTGGAGGAAGAACCAATTCCATAGAAAAGAAAGGAGTGCTCTTTTTAAGCAGTTCATTTAATGGAGGACAGCTGATGCAAAATATTTAAAATTAAGAGCAAAATTGTGGTATGTTTAAAACCAGATATTGCATGATCTGCTGCACTGCTAAGTTTTTGTAATCATAACTCATATGACTGTGTATGATTATAAGCCATTTTGAACTGACTGGCATAAAAAGAGAATCTTTTCCAGGGTGGGTGGGTAAATAAGCAAGAAGCAATAGCAATATTCAAGGTGAAGGCTGCACCTCTAATCGGACGTGCTGATTCAGGTGAGACTGCTAGCATTGCACCTGACCTGATCTTATCTGTAGATAAGGATCACGCAAACCATCCCATGGTGCATCTTGTCTACACATGATCAGAAGGTGTCTGAACAGAGGTGCTCAGCGACCTGAAAAATTATTGGTTTTACATGCTTCAGTTTGAAAATCCTGGCTAAACCCTGATTTCTCAAACGACAATTTGAATTCACCCACTATTTCCTAAGGAATCTGATGCGCGTAGTTAAATGCTGATTACAAACAAGTCCACAGATAAAAGGTAAAATATATATGGTACTTCTTCTTATTAATACTCCTTTATTAAGTAATCTGATTTAAACATACCAAATGCCTGCCCTCAAAATCTCACTGAAGTCAAGAGAAACTATGACTTTAACCAGCAGGACTTCAAAATGTGTGACAAGGTCTTGAGCTGGGCTTTGAAGAGGATCTGCCTAGGTGTTCTCCTCACAGTAAGCTCTCCAAAGACCAGAAAGATTTTTGAAACACAAAAAGGTTTTGAGCAAAAGCAGGGGTTTTATTTTTAAACAGGGAAGGCTCAGAGTAGCTAGAAGAGAAATAAAAAAGATTGTACAGATGTCCTCATGTGCTTCTTGCAAGCACGTCCTGAATTCCAAGCTAACTGACGACTTTCTGAGTCACTGACTCAGACTTTGCTTAGGCCCCTTGGTCTCAGGAAGTTTTTTGAACCCTCTTTGCTATTACTCCCTTGCACTGCCAGCTCCTCCAGGCCCCAGCCTTCACACAAAGAAGCAACCCTTCTGCTCCTGTGCCACTGGCTTTCAATGTCCTCCATATTTTTTTCATAACACAAATATATAACAATCAAATAAAATGAGCACCATGACTCAAAAATAGAAAATGGAATTAGGATTCACTCAAGTACCTTCTAATGTTCTAGTTTTTAGATCTAAGATATAAAAAATTTGTGCCTTGAAAAGGCAGAGAAAACATTAAGAAGGAGTCTGAAAAAGGAAGTCTGAAATGAAGAATTAATGACTGTGTCCTTTTAATTCTGGTGCTTCTGTTGCACTTCTGCACAAGTTACAACTTAAAATACTAAAAGTATGTTTTTGTCATGGTGTTCTAAATGCTACCGAGATTTCTTTTTTCCATTGTAAGGGCTAGTATTATTCACTAAAATGTCAGTCAACTTATCAGTCTGTTAGCAGATTCTTGTTACAGAGGACAAGGTCTTTTCTTGTCAGTTTCTCTCTCCACAAAATTCTGGATTAGACTTTAACTAACTGAATTTCAATGCAATTACATTTCAACATAACTGAAAAAATACTGTGCAAATTATAATATGCCATTTTGCTACTGGTTCAATTTGTCAGGTCAGAGACATTTGGTGCATTTTTACAGTAAAAATATTTTCATTTTTTCAGTGGAGAGAGATGACAGGAGTTAAAGTTTCAGATTGCAATATAATATATATTTACTACAAAATATTTCAAATGAATGCAATGTTTTAATGGCACTGTATTTTAAAATATTCCCGTATGTGATAAAACAAAAAAACCAATAAGTTTTAAAAAAAGGAACCCTTCCTCCCTCACCTTCCTGACATGTTTTTTTTTCAGCTGTTGTTCTGCTAGAAAAAAGAGATAGCAAGGGGAATAGAATGAGAATTGATAATGAAAGAAAAACAAAGACCAGAAAAATAAACAGAAAAAAAATCTAAAATTTGCTAAATTTCTAAAATTCTTCCAACTAACTAAAGTTTCAAATTATACGATAAAGAGAAACAATAGAACCTTAACTCATGTAACCCAGCCATATTTTAAAGTTATCATCACTGGCAGTCAGAACTGGATGGGAATCATTTTGTTTTCCACAGGCTATGCAAAAAGAAACAAAGACCAAACCGGCCAAATGTCCATTTTGTGGATGAGTGCAGGACAGAATGGTTAGTGGAGGATGTACAGCACAGATTGCTGAGAATATAGTTACTGTCCATGAAAGTGAAGAAAATTGTGTTGCTTTGCATGCAAAACAGTATTGCTGCAGGTTTTAGTAGTGTTTTTTCTCCATTTGTTTCTTGAGGGGGGCTGTCTGTTTTGCTTATCCTTATCTAAGCCCTGCACTGGGGAAGGCTGTTTATCTCTCTTATAGGTTATTCTAAAATTCAAGGGCCAGTAGAAAGAGAGCATAGATGGTGGACATGAAATTTTAGTCATGAAACAATAACCTGAGTTACAAATCAAGACCCCTGATTTCACTGCTAGCATAACAAGGTTAGCCACTTGGAGCAAAGAAAATGTTTTTGTTTTGTCCTCTTTTTAGTGCGTACTTGTCTGTATTCCCCTTCGCAGGAATGTCTTACTGTCTAATCCTAACCAGAGATCCTGTAACAAACAACAACCGAACATCAAAGGTGACTAAAGGCGAAAGATCAAACAGGAATTAGGCAATCCAGGCAGCAATTAGAGGACATCAAAACTACCCTGAGGGAGAGAACAGGACCGAGCTAGCCCACCCCAGTTGAAGAGTCCTATTGACTTTGATCAGCCAGAAAAACATAGATGAGTTGAGGGAGGTCTGTTGATAGCCTAAATCTCAGGCAACCTAGCTGAACACACCCTCTTGCCTCTTAGCATACTTTGGTATCTGACCTGAAAGTTTGAGGAACAGTATCTTTCTGGTTTATTATTTTTAAACATAAAAACCTATGCAGAAAAAAATACACTTTTCTTCTGCATGTCCTGTTAAAGTATGACATTACTTCTGGTTTTTCAAAGACCTTTGTTTGACTATTACTGTAATCAAGCTATGGTAAGTTGATTTTGCTCCAGAACTGTTGCATTTCACTGGAAGATAAGGCCATGATGACTAGAGCAGACCATTCCTGTCCCAGATTGTGTCCTACTGGTAAAGTTGCTAATGACTCACCTTTTAGGCTCCTGAGGCATCTTACTGAAGTTAGTGACCTAGACTCACACTGTTGTTAATGGGTGAGATGGGCATTTCCAAAGGGCAAGTCACCTGATGACAAAACCACAGAGATGTTGGCTGGAGGGGATGTATGAAGGCCTCTTGGCTGGCCTTCTGCTCAGATAAGGACTATTGCCAGCACTATCTCAGATCAGCTACGGCTTTGATTGAATCTTGAGAATCTCTCAGAATGAGGATTCATAGCATTTCTGGGTAATCCATGCCAGTGTCACACTGTCATCCTGGTGAAAAATATTTTTACCCAATGTCCAACCTAAACTTTTGAAGTCACAATTTAAAATCATTGTACGTTGCTATATGTATGTCATCTGCCACTGCAAAGAACTGTTTACTGGGTTTTTCCAGTTTCTCTTCAAGGTGTCATAGGTTGCTCGTGGGTCATACCTTGCCCCCACTTCACCAGATGAAACAAGCCCAGATCCCTCAGCCTGTGCTCGTAGATCATGTAGTTGAGGCCCTTGGACATCCTGGTGGTCATCTGCTGGGAGTCTTCCTGTTTCTCATCATCTGCTTAGATCTGGAGAGCCCAGAATGGAATGAGTCCTTCAATGCAGGACCTCACATGCACCAGCAGAGAAGGAAAGCAACTTCCCTTGATCTGCTGACTACTTTTCTCCTGATGATGTTCATTCTTTTGAAATTAAACACTGAAGACACCTACAGTGCTCTGGAGAGTTCAACAGGGCTTGTCCAACCCTGCCTATAGGACCCATCCTAGGGTTTGGCATCCCCATGGCCAGGAGCAGCGGGGGCTCCCCAGAGTGTCAGGGCAGGGTCTGGCAGTCAGGGCCTGTTCCACCCCTCAGCCAGGAGCAGGGCTGCCATGGGCATCGGGGCAGCCCCCAGCCCCAAGCATCAGGCACCTCCCTTGGGACAGGGACAGTCCAAGGCTAGGCTGGGCTGTTGACCACTGGGTTGGGGTTGGGATCAGGTCCACTGCTGGGAACTGAGGTCTGACTCAGCCCCGGAATGGCTGTGCAGGGCTGTGGGGAACGGGCTCGGCTGAGGCTGAGCTGGAAATGCCAGTTAGCTTAAAAGCAGGGCTGTTTGTCCTCACAGGGTGCCCTAGCTTTCCTCACAGCAGCTCGCTCTCCTCAGGGACCGGGTTTGCTCTTCCCAGGCCAGCCATGCACCTCAGCAGCCAGGCCCCCAGGTTCAGCGCACCGAGGACGCCAATGGTACCAATCTGGGAAATGGGTACAGTCCTACCACGTTTCTCTGTTTTCAGAGAAGTCATTGTTTTTTATTAATGTCTGTAAAACATGTGGCCGGGTGGCTCTGAGCCTGGCTGAGGCCTCCAGGCACAGCTGTAGTACAAATAATAGCCTGGAATCTCTTCTGGGTGAGGTGTTTCCTCAATGTAGGCAAGGGATTAAACGAGTAACACCCAATTTCCCGTTATACTGACACTACGGAAAATTACTCTGTGAGAAACCAGGAGCTTATTGGTTTGATTACACTTTCCTCTGGGAAAGACTCTACAGTGAGTTTTCATATTTTCCTTTACCATTACAGTCTAACTCTTCCACTAGGTATGTTGGCTGGATATTGAGCAAGGACCTGCGTTTTCCTATACTTTAAGCAGTTTGCCAGAGCAGGTCTTAATATTATTTTTCGTTTTTATTTCATATTCTTCTTCTAGCACATTGTTTATAAAACTAGAAAGATTAAAAGTGGGTTATCCTATTTCGCTACCTACTTTTCAAGCCTGGTTTCCCTTGCCAATACAGGCTGGTCAGTGTTTTACCCTTACTGTGTTATTGTGATAGTTGTGTGGCATAAAAAAAACAGTAAAAAAAAGAAAGCTAATAGATGTAACGAATAGATCCATAATGCACAGTTACTAAAAAACAAAACTTACAGGATTTTCCCTAAATATCAGATAATGGGTTAACAAGGTCCATTTCCTATATCTAGACCCAACCAACTCTCTCTTTGAAAGAGAGGACACATTAAAACACACTGTCCGAAAGAACCAAAATCTCTGGCACATGTAACTTACACTGGCTGAGTTAAGACATGGTAGGCATCCTTCCTTGGACACATACACTAGCACCAGGTAGCCTGGCTGATGCAAAGACTCAAAGATACGTTGGAAGAGAACCTTCTCTTTTGTTGCCAGTTTATACAGAACCATTCCCAGGAAATTTTAATTATAGAGAAACTAACAATGCATGTTCAGGTGATCTGCAAGACATGAGGCAATTAAAGATACCCTGAAACGTTCCAGAGAACAGTATACTCTTGTTTGAACTTGGAAGGAACATTTTTTGTAATGTAACCAGTAAAGAAGTAATTTCCCCTTCGTATTATACTCAGGAAGGGAGAATGGGAGCTTGTAAAGATATCAACAACATCACTTTCCCACCTGAGACGAAGAAGTATATGCGAGTCTGGCTGCTGTGGAGACAGCATCCTCAATCTTCTTTGCTGGGCCAGCAGTTACAAACTTCTGAATGCCTGTGGTCAGAGAAGTTATGTTGCCTCTGACTGATCTGACTATGAAGAAGCACGAGGTATTTCAAGAAGTATGTATTTCAGTATAGCATACGCTTTCCCAGATAGTTAAGAAAAGCTTATGAACAAGCATTTATGAATTTAAATAAATGATTTAGCTGGTACCCTGAGTTTAGCACATTTGCTGACATGCCATCCAGCTACTCCATGGCATTCACTTTGCATATATAATAGAAATAAAAGGCACGATTATATGCTTTCAAAACCAGTCTGAGTTTCGCTTCTGCCTTTAAAAAATTAAAGATCAGACGTGTTTAAGATTGAGAGTCCTGTGCTGGTATATTATAACAAAAACACTTTAAATGTAAGTTTTTATGGTGCTTTTTTGTCAGTTATTTTGACAATCTGTTCCTTCTGTCTGTTACTGTTATTGTTGACCAAAATAGTCCTAAGTAATAAACTAGATCATGATACTGTATCTGCCAAAGTCAATGCAAAGCGTTTCCGTTGTCAGATATCCAAAGACATATTGAAATATCTTGAATGCCTCATTTTATATCCAGAGATACAAAGTTAACATGAAGCTATAAACTAAACTGAAGAGGATTTGAGCTTATATTTCTTACATCTGAATTTTTAGCAAAACAAAAGATAGAAGTATTAACTCTTTGATCTTTAAAAAAAAAAAATTACTACTTCAGCAAAGCAAAAGCTATAAAACTAAATTACTGGTATGGAATTAAACCAGTAAGTGGCAGTATTTGACAAAAATCTGAGAGGTAAGTAGGAAACTTTTCAAAGCAAATGGAGACTTACACTAAATCTAACTATAAGGTAAGCACATCTCCTAGCATTCAGAAAGAAGGGTCTCTCATTTCCAGCATAAATATATTACTTTTTTGTTAGGTCAACACTTTATCTAGAGAAATCAGAAACAGAAGACAAATTTTCCCATGGATATTTATACGCAGGGTCAATGAAAATGACCCTACACATTTTGTAAAAATTCTTGTATGAAAACTGGCTAAGAACGGAAAGATATATCAAAATCATTTGGAAATATTATTTATGAGAAACTTTGCCTGCCACCAATTTAGTAGGCAATCAATATTAAAATCATGATACAGGTTTTTTTGCAGTGCATTTTATAAAAGAAAATAACAGTAGATAAACCAGAAAAAAAAGACAACTCTAAATTTAAACTGTAACAGAGGTGTCAGAAGCCAAAAAGGATGCCAAGATTATTGAGAAGCATAATTATGGAGTGATATCTATATTTTCAGCAGCAAAAACATGCAAGGACCAGAAGACCAACAGTTAAATTAAATTAATACCAGAAGTTTTTCTCCAATCTCTAAGAACTACAATTTCCTGAATATTATAAATGATCATACAGAAGAAGCCTTTGGGCCTGATTTTCTACTTACTGAAGTCACCGAACTGTTTTTCATCGATTTCAGCTATAATAGCCCTGAATAATTTGTGGCTGAAGTTTGCTTATGACAAACTTCTTGCTCCTGTTATTTTATTACACAAAAACTCTTTGTGGAATTAAAAAAAAAGAAATAGAAAAGATTTGAGCTTGTAAAATAAAAAACTTTGGAAACATCAGAAATTTGCCTTCTCCCTTGTGCAACTACATTAAAAAAGCCTTTGGTTACTTAATAAAAGACATTTTCCCACAAGTTTCCTACTTTATTTAGTTCAAAGAATAAGTCATAATCTCAGGATGAAAACTCTTATTCCAGAAAATTTGCGAAGAACAGCTAAGAATCTGTGAGCATTTCCAAAAGTTAGCTTGCCTTACAACACATAATAATGTAAATACCTTTCCTATGCAGCTTTAAGTAAAATGGTCTTCCTTTATAACCCGCTCTCTAAGCATCTTTTAAACTCCCTCTTGACTACTGGAGAAAATCTCTAGAAAGCTTTTTTGGATCCTCTTATTCACCTCTGTGAAGACTTTTCAATCTACCCATACTTTTCTCCTCCCTGCCAAACATTTTATAGACTGAAAACAAGATGCAGCTATTGGCCTCAGAAAACGCAACCTTGACTCTTTAATCAGTGCACTGGCAAGAAAGGAACTGACTGTTGTCTCAGCATCTCAATGAATGTCAAGGTGATCTGCATAATATTTTAATTAGAAGCATTAATATTCTACCCAGTGTCTAGTGCTGAGCTAATTGCATGCCACCTCATCCTCTACTGGATGCCACAGGGCATGAAAAAAGTCAAACTAAAATGACTTATGAGGCATTAATCATAAAATAACCAAGAGCCTGGAGGTTACATGTGACTTCAGGTAAATGGCAGGAATGCTATATAGCATGTTAAGGCTAAATTGGCTAATCAGAGTGAAAATATCTATGCACTTCTAATCTCACTCTCAGAATTACATATGTATAGCATAGATACTTCCGATGCATAGTATAATAGTCTAACAAGTCCTCAAATGCTAAAAACTTTTCAAAACAGTTTGAATGTCCTATAGAAAATGTAATTATTTTTGACTATGAACTTTATTTTTAAAAATAGGTATCATAAAGCACCAAAATGCCATAAAATAAACTATCATCATGTTTTCCTAAATGCTACAAACATCCCAATTTAGTGATATCTCTGTGTTACTGTGTTTAATTATCTAACCTCAGATGTTCTGCTGCTTTTAGTAGGGGCACTGCAGGATGACAGATTTACAACCACCAAGATGCTCTAATGTGGGTGGCATTTCCAGGGCAAAAACTGACTTGTGCCGGCACTGGCACTTCGTAGGTCAAAAGTGTCCGAGCTTTTGCTGGACCAGGAAACAAATACAATTTTCCGATGAAGATATGAATATATCCCAACACTGATTACAAATGCAGAGGAAGGGATACACAGAGCAGCTGTTTGCTGGATTGGCGTTGAGGTGATACAAATTTTAACCTTCTTCTTCTGTAAACTCTCAGCAGCCTCTCCAGGCTCCTGGCTAGCCAGCCTCCAGCTCACTGGGAGGTTGAAGGATGTTTTAAAAGGCTCAGGACTCCTTAGTACAAGAAAAACACCTCTATGCTTCTATTAGCTAGCTCCTTTTGAAGACAGAAGTAGTCATGTCTCGCTTTAGAGAAGAGCGACTGACACAGTGACTCAGGAAAGGCATAGTCGAACAGGACTTCTGCAGAAAGTAAGTTACAGATAACGACTCATCTCAGCAAACTTTGATTCTGGGCCCATCAGTGATTTCCAGCATAGCACACTTCCAGCATAGCACACTTCCAGCCTCTGATTTCCTGCATGAGGTATTTGACTTGGTGTTTAAAAAACAAAAGTTATTCCCTGACTCCCTTGCTAAAACCAAGTTTTCACAGTGAGATGCAGAGTGAGAATTACTACAGTTAAGCTTTAGGCAAGAATGGCCTCTGTATTGTTCCTTGGAAGAAAAAAGGAGTGCAGGCAACCCTGCAGAAGTGCCATGGCTTATTTCTGGGGTGGAACTGGGCCTGCTGACACCCGTCATTTGTAAGGGAATCTGTTGTTCTTACACTTAATAGGTTAGTTATGATCACTGTTATTGTCAGCACAGAAATGACATTCCAGCGTTTTCACCTGGGACAGTCAAAGCATGGGGAGGGTTGCACAGAAAGTATCTGTCTGCTTTGGACCTGACACCGCAGAAGAATAACAACGTGTGTAGGGCAACGTTAGAAATCTCAAAGCTAAGCTAGGTTTGTGTTCTCACGCTGGATTTGTTCTGAGGTAGTGCTGAGCTCGTGGGAGTTACGGCTGCAGCCATCATTCCTGGAAGTGCAGTTACGTTCCGGCGGTCCTCTCACTCCCTTGCCAGGGCGCGCACCCACCCAAACCCACCAGCTGGATGCAATTCAGGGCAAACCCGGCAGAATTTCCTCGCTCAGCAGTGCAAGGGGCAGCCCGAGGGGTGGGTAGGGCAACCTCATACCGGGGCAGAGTTGGACTCAGTTGGTCGAACTCCCTTCTTCCCGTGCTCTTTTTTTCCTCATCTCCGTCTCTTTGCTTTCTGTCTCTGTTCCTCTCCCTTCCCTTCCTTTTTCGCTTCCCCTTCCCCCCCTCCTCTCCCGGGGTGCACGCAGCCGCCCGCCTCAGGGGGTACCTTCACCCCTCCCTCCCCGGCGAACAGCGGCGAGGGCCGGGGAGCAGCAGCAGCCCGGCGGCCGGGCCCCTGGCCCCGGGTGGCGGCGCGGAGCCTCCGCGGTGGGGTGGCCCCCCG
>Ga0065711_1047385_pt1 | contig 12357 bp, 13 predicted proteins | sample Hoacrofraction12_FD_59098 | JGI IMG/M metagenome (GOLD analysis project Ga0065711, IMG submission 59098) | Hoatzin crop microbial communities from Cojedes, Venezuela - Epithelial fraction 12 v2 (version 2) | ecosystem: Host-associated > Birds > Digestive system > Esophagus > Crop | place... | reverse complement strand
CCTGGACGAGGTCCTGTGCAGCCTGCTGTAGGTGACCCTGCTTCGGCAGGAGGGTTGGACTAGATGACCCACAGAGGTCCCTTCCAACCCCTGCCATTCTGTGATTCTGTGATTCTGTGATTCTATGATTCTGTGAGATGAAGCACTGGGAAGGAAAAGCAGACTGAAAACACCAGCCAGCCCTTTCTGATGAGAGCTCTGAAACTCTTCAAGGTTCTTTCTCCTGTGGAAATGTGTGTGGCTATAATTAAGGTATGGCCAGAAAAATGATGTCTTGACATAAAAATGCGTATTAAGTAAATTAGCCAATAAAAGCTATAAGCCTGTCATCACACGAGGCCTGTTGTGGAGGATGCTGAGAGCTGACCCCAGTGGGTCTGCTGCGAACACTGTCTGGAAGGGGTGAGTTTGTGCTGTGGTGGTCCCATTCTAGGGACCTAGAAAGGTCCCATTCTAGGGCCTAGGAAGGCTCTGCAGAGGGATCTGGACAGGCTGGATCAATGTGCCAAGGTCAATTGTATGAGGTTCAAGAGGGCCAAGTGCCGGGTCCTGCCCGTGGGTCACACCAACCCCACGCAGCACTACGGGCTTAGGGAGGAGTGGCTGGAGAGCTGCCCAGAGGAAAAGAGATTGGGTTGTTGGTCGACAGCCGACTGACCGTGAGCCAGCAGTGTGCCCAGGTGGCCAAGAAGGCCAATGGCATCCTGGCTTGGATCAGCAATGGGTGGGCAGCAGGAGCAGGGAGGGGATCGTGCCCCTGTACTGGGCACTGGTGAGGCCACACCTGGAGTGCTGTGTTCAGCTTTGGGCCCCTCACTCCAAGAAGGACATGGAGGGGGTGGAGCGTGTCCAGAGAAGGGCAGCGAGGCTGGGGAGGGGTCCGGAGAACAAGTCTGATGAGGAGAGGCTGAGGGAGCTAGGGCTGTTCAGTCTGGAGAAGAGGAGGCTGAGAGGGGACCTTCTTGCTCTCCACAACCACCTGACAGGAGGCTGTAGTGAGGGGGGGTTGGCCTCTTCTCCCAGGTAACCAGCAATAGGATGAGAGGCAATGGCATCAGGTTGTGTTGGGGGAGGTTTAGACTGGATATTAGGAGAAATGTCTTCACTGAAAGAATGGTCAGGCATTGGAACAGGCTGCCCAGGGCAGTGGTGAAGTCCCCATCCCTGGAGGGTTTCAAAAACCGTGTGGATGTGGCACTTCAGGACATGGTTTAGCAGGCATGGTGGTGTTGGGGTGATTGTTGCACTTGATGACCTTAGAGGTCTTTTCCAACCTTAACGACTGTATGATTCTATGATTATTTTTCATCAGGAATTAGTTCAGCACTGACTATCAAAATGTTCAATATTCTGCAGGTATCCCAAAGTTCAGCCTGTTCTTACCCAAAGATCTGCTGGCAAGATCAGTCTTGTGGAAAGATCTTATAGGATGTTCAGCCTGCAGATGAGCCAGGAGCATTACAAAAAAAGGTTTTATCTCCGACAAATCCCCAAAGTACCAAGGTGCACATGTGCAACGCAAACTTTGCCATGTTTTCCAAGCCTTAAGTAACAGCTCACCATGCCGGATAGCAGAGTCAGTGCCCTCACCCTTACTCCTGTGGTGTCTGGCGTGGTGACAGTACGCACGTGTGCTGGGAGTGATGCTCATCAGCCTGCCCCTGTTTTCTGGACAAAACTCTGTTACTTCCGAGGTGGCAGATGCTTCTGCATCAACCCTGATTGCTCTGGGCAGAGAGAGCAGGAGTCTACAGCCGTTTGGTGAAGCTGGGTCTGCCTTTTGCCCATAGTCGGGAGGGAAATTTCTCCAGTTAAAAACGTGGTGTTGGAACCTAAGCACTGGTACCTCAAATTTTGTGTAAATGTTGCCTAACATCTTACCCACAGAAAGTTTCCTCTAAGACCGACGGTGTTTTCAGTGACTCAGCCCTTGCAAAAAAAGAATTGCCAGGGCTCTTCAAAAAGAGGTAATATGGAAAGAAAATAGGTCAGGCTCTGTCAGAGAAGACAGTGTCTCCAAATGAGACACAAGTTGTGGTGCATGGAAGCAGATCGACCCACCATGCGGAGGTGGCTGGGGAGGAGCGAACAGCAAAAGGACTGTTCCTCGGCCATTCAGCAAGAGTGCTTTTGCACAATAATTTAAAATGGCTTATTCTTGTCAACAGTTCCCACATGTAAAAGTCACACTGGCAAATATTTACACGCCTTGCCCGGCATCAGTGATGTTGTGACCTACAGCACTTCATGACGTGATGCGGCTCCGCCATGGACAAAAGGGAAGAGCTGAATCACTCAATTTATTGATTACGCTTGGTTCTTCTGATCACAAAAGCTCTCCCTGTCTGCACACAGATGCGTCAGACAGCCGTGCCGTCGGTAAAAGGAACCCTTCGGATGGCTGCAGCACCACATGCCAGCCTCGCAGGGCGTGCTGCGGCCCTAACGACGCGGTGAGAATGGGATTCACACAACCACCTTCGCCTCAATGCTGTGCTCCTTACGCAGCTTGCAGACTGCTGGAGAAAAGGTATCGAACCACCCAAGGATGCTGTCAACTCCCAGGGCTGGTAGATTTGTCATAGAATCATAGAATCCGAGGTTGGAAGAGACCTCTAAGAACATCAAGTCCAACCACCCACCCACCACCACCATGCCTTGTCTTGTGTCTTTATAGAAAATGAGACTCGCAGAACTACGGCGCCATTAAAAACACCACAATCTTTGGTTCTCATCAAGCTGGCTTGGCTTGAAATAGGAAGCAAACTTTGATAAAGAGCACATTGCCTCTTGTGGCATCCAGGGCACAAACCTCGACAGAGCCGCGGCGTTACGTAGGGTGAAAGCAGAACGTCAGAGGCACATGGTTCACCATCATAAGCTGCCTGCCGTGCTGTACCTTAAAGGAATGCTGCCGTCTTCTCTACCTGCTCTTCTCTTTTTGGTCTTCTCTACCTTCAGTCCAACATGAGTTTGCCTTTGCAAAACATGTAGCACTCACCCCTGTGCTTCTCCCCACCTCACACCTCGCCCCCAGTCTTTTGTGTCCAGAAGAAATTAAATTTTTATTGAGTGTATGATACAGAGTATAAACTTATAGGAAAAGCAACTTTAAAGATTCCTGCAGAATTCCTGTGGTGACTCTAGGCAGAATTTTATTCTGAAAATGAGAAATAAACCAAGACTGGAATTTATGGCGTTTACCTCCTGCAAAGAGCAAAGCAGGATGTCTGAGTTATGCCTCATTTTTCCAGCTTCCTAACACCCCGGAATGAAATCACGTCTTGGGAACGGACTTGGAGGAAGCTGTGTCACCTACTGAGTCACCGCTCGGGCCACGTCCAGAGGCAGCGATGCTCACGGCAAGGCTGCCGGCACTGAAGCCTTGGGGCAGCGATGCCGAGCTCGTGCCTGGCAGGTCGTGTGTGTCACGGGGGGATGATGCCAGGGCGGCGAGATGCGGAATCTCAGGGGACTGGGAAAAGCAGAGGTGCCAGTGGGATATCTGTGTTCCAGCTCCGGCAGGAGCAGTGGCTCAGCTTCCCAGCCGAAAGGAAATCCGAGGATGTTTTACCCCCTCTTGCACTGCAGCTTTGTTTCTTCGTAGCTGAGGGATCCCAGTGGGAAATGGAGAGGTAAAAGTCAACACAAGCCATGGCGACTGTCAGCAGTGCCCAGCCCTGAGGGGTTCCCAGCCAGGAAACCTCACGGGAGGGAGCGCGGAGGTTTGGAAATCCCATCGGTGATTAACTGCTGGGTTTCTGCACACGGTGTCTCCTGTGAAACGTCCGGTGCCCTGTCGATTGAGGATAATTACAGATCAAGTTTGGCTCCTGTATCTCAGTGACTATTTACATAAACATTGCTGTTAAAACAAAGTTGAGGAAGCCTGCTGTGCTCCGCGTGGGCTGCTGGAGGGGTGTCCTCTGTCATGGCAGGTCATGGAGATATGTTACCATAAAAGAGCAAAGAGCTATGGGATGAGACCCCTTCAACCTTCACTACCTGCAGTGACAAACATGTTGTTCCTGCTGATTCCAGCTAAAAGTGAGAGGTAGGCACAACCACCTCCTGATTATCTCCATGTTAAAGGAGCTTATCAACACGAAGCTGAGTGAGACAGCATCTCTCTCTACAGCAGCTCCAGCCTTTCAGCAACAACACGACCTGAGTTGCTTCTAATTTCTGTAGGTACAGAGCGTTTATCACCCTGTAAGACACTACTTTCCTTTTCATTCAAAAATACTTAAAGATTTTTTTCTGTAACACTAAAATCATTGTAATACTGTCATGGTACCTGAACCCAGGACAAATAGAAAAAAAAAACCACAACTCTCTACCATTACAATAAAAAAAAGCTGAATGAAATCCCCAGTGTGGACATCATCTCTGATACACCATGTCTTCTTCCCTTTTGACGATGCTTTATCATTTTAAAACAGCCTCCAGGGACACCCTGTGCCTCAGCATTCCGAAGGGTTAATGCACCTGAAAGCAAAGAGCAAACCCTCACCGAGACCCTTGGCTTTGCTTGGGTGTCAAAAATCTGAGTCGCATCTGACCTCAGCAGAAGACGTTTCCTCGGTGTGACCTGGGGTGGACACAGCTGCTTCTCTGCACGCGTTCTGGAGGATTGCACACCCACCGTGTGATGGGGCCAGGAAACAACCTCACACCATTCAAAATCCTGTTTCTTAGTTTCTATATTTATTTTCAAACTTTATAAGGGTAGGGCTTTACAAGAATACCTACAGCAGCAACAGTCTGGTTAGTTTCGATTATGATTTCACATTTTAATTCCCCTTTCTATTCCTTAGTATAACAGCATCACATTGCGGATTGGCAGGAGGACAGAAGCAGCCTGAGGTCTCCACCCTCGCTTTCTTGTTAGGAAGCTCCACCTCTGAAGCCAGCTTAAGGAATTTTTTTTTGTTTTCCACGGGATCAAACCAGGTGATCTGGGCTGTGACTAACGAGGGCTGTGCAGCAGAAGCAGGCGGAACTCCCCGTTGCACAACGGCAGGTCGTCTCTCCGTGGACAGCTTCCCCGAAAACCTGGTTCGCTTCCTTCTCCTCCCTGCTGATAACATCTCAGGCATAGGTCATTCCTGAAACTCAGATCAAATTTAAAACCAAAAAAAAGGAAGTCATACTGTTTGTGCAGAGAGCCTGTTGTGAGCAGTGATGCAGCAGGGTTTCTCTGACACATCACGTAGACTTTGCTGGTCTCAGCTGTTTTCCTGATGACCCACTGAGCTCTGCCCTTCCTCGAAGACACACAGCAGCAGAAAACTGAGGAGAATGTCCAAAAGAGGGGGGAAAACACAGGCTCAGTGCAGCTGGGAGCTGAGCGCTGGGTCTGCGCTGATGTGGCACCCGAGGGGTGCTGCACCGCGAGACACCAGGATCCCCTGCCCTGCCTCTGCGGTGGGGCCGAGGGCAGCGACCGTCCCTGGCCATCCACCAAGATGGTCTGGGGCAGGGACTTCAGGGCACGGCTGCAGGCTTCTCACCATAATGCATTCAAATCCTGCTGAAACTCCGTTTTAATGAAGTTCAAACTATCTGAGGACATACTCAAGTAAATTGGCACCTACATCCACTGAGTTTCCAAGGGTGATATCCAGCCTCCTCATTCGCTTTCAGAAAGAGGGAAGCATCACTTCACGGGCAAATCCGCTGTTTTACTCCCCAGTGAGCCACCAGGAACAGGAGGACGTTTCCCACTGCATCACCACCTTCTGCTCAGGTGCTTAAGCCCTCGGGGGATGGACCCCCTTAAATCACTCTGCCGGTTCTTCAACAGTTAAGGACCAGCTAAAAAAGACAAAAAAAACAACAAATGCAGTAAGGGAAATTCCATTTCATATCCGGTTATTTAATGCTGGGGGGATTTTCCACCACCTTTTTCAGGAGCTCAGTCAGACTGGCAAGAAAACCATGGTGGCATCGTGCTGTCGGCAGAGCCTGAGGCTGGAAGGTGTCCTGGCACACCCTTACGACTCGTGGATGGGATTTGTGGATGTACCTGGCAAGAGCAGAGCCTGCCTACTATTTCTACACAGGGGAGAAAAAAAAGAACTTTTAAAGCATTTTTCAAATTCCTTGCATATTCTGTGAGCGCCTACTCATTGCTGTTCCTGTGCCGGCATCGGCAACAGCAGCGTTACCTGGGCACCTGCCCGGGAAACATACACCCCCCAGCCACCATGCAGAACAAATATCCGGCTCCATCATCGCATGGAGACCCTCGCCAGCAGCTCCCGGGCTGCGGCTGGATGTGGCTGTGGAGAGGAGATGCTTCGGGAACGTCTGGGTGAGCCGGCGCTCGCCGAGAGGCATGCAGCCGGCGGAACGATGCCTAGCGTTGGCCTGAGAGAAGTCAAACTCGGAGAAACTGGGTCTTTTTTTACCAGGCTAGCGCGAACGGGATGCAGTTTGGCAGCAAGCATTATTCAAAGCACAGAGAGGCAGAACTAGCATGTGCAAGCCGTGTTCTTACCCATTTGGGTACCTTTTTTTTTCAGTTGAAAAGAGCAGCGTAGGTTTCGGAGTATATTGATAGGATGCTCCAACTTCAGACCAAGTTACAAACACTGAAGGCGATCTCGCAAACACTTGAGATCTGCTTTGAGAAGATTTTACAGTCACTCTACTTGGGTCACACAAGTGAGAATACATTTGAAAGTAAGGATTATTTTTCATAAAATCATGGAATCACAGAATCATTAAGGTTGGAAAAGACCTCTAAGATCTTCAAGGCCAACCATCAAACCATCACCACCACGCCTACTAAATTACTATTACTACTACTTTTAGTTTCAGTCTCCCATCTTCAGCTACAAACTGATGTGCAGATAACTTTTCTATGCTCCAGAGCAAAGGAGGAGGGGACAATGTGTCCTTGTTCCTCTTCAGAATGATGCCTGTGTTAACACTGGGGCAACAGTTTCTCATAACAGGAAAAAGCCAGTAGTCCACCTTGATCACTTTACAGGAATTCTCAGAAATGTACAGTGCGTAGTACATGAAGTACAGATATGCTGTCCTCAGAAATACATGCAAATATAAAGAATTATTGGCACTGAAGTCAAAAGAAATACTAGTTTGGTATATATGGTGTTTGTTTTTTCTCACAGTTCAATTTACCTATTTACAAATATTATGGCCCCAATTTTTCTTTTGCACTCAAACAGCTCAGCTGAGTTCATGGCCGATGTGTATGAGCAGGAGGGAAAGGACAGACCGTGGATGCAAGAAGCCCACAAGACAATGCAGGGACAGAGGTTCACACACACTCCCAACACACTGATGAGCAGCAGCATTGTCACTAGGAAATCGCTTTGACGTTTCTGTAGGATTACAGCAGCAAGAGGAAATATACTGAATTCCAGCCCTCCAGCAGGCCAGCGTGATAAATGACTCCAAACACTTCTTAGCTGCAATATTACTCCGTTAAACAGATGCTCCATCACCCCAGGAACATTATCACGCTTAGAGAAACATAAAGGCAGGAGACCTGCTCCACAAGACAAACACGGACCAGAAGCAGAGGGTGGGAAATCAAACTGAAGCCGGGCCAAGGGAGAGGTGCCTGAGCAAAACGATTCCCGGTGCCCCTGCCCTGAAATCCTCGCGGAGACACAAAAGGTTAATTTGGGCTCTTGTCTTGAGCAGCACGGCCAAATAAAAACACTGGCATTTGCCCAATGAGCAAACATGGACAAGGAGGAGGTTTTTTTCACACACGTAAAACAAACATGAGGATTATTTATTCGGCTGAACAAACTCGGAGCGAGCTTCGCCGCAAATTTTGAAACAAGTCTGCACAAAAGAGGGTTTAAGTTCCCTGGGAGGAAGGCTCGCGATCCGGCGTCAACGCGGTGTCAAGAGGGCAGAGCCTGGGGATTTCCAGCTGATTTCTTGTGTCATCCGTAATAAACTCCCTTAACCTCTCTGCACCTCGGTTTGGGGTTTTCTAAAACAGAAGTAACCAAACCGCTGCAAGCGCTGTAAAATAGATCTGCAAAAACGCAGCACCCAAAGGATACTGATACCCCAGGGCTTCACAGTCATCACTAACAGACTGCAGATTGGTGAATGTATGTACTATTCTTAGTAGAAAGACTTTGTTTCCTCAGAAAGACAAATCAAAGTTTGAACCACCCTGCACCAGGGTTTGTTTAATTCCTGCAGATAACGGTTCTTCAGTGAGACTGGACCAAGCAGTACGTCTTTTGTCTCACACGCCGGCCACGTTACTCAGCACTGAATAGCTGCTGCATAGGAGAACAAGTTGGGCTTGCGCCCTTTTTGCCCACTTTTTCTTCAGCCTTTTTGCTTTCACCAAGTCTTTCAATTCCTACTTCTATTTGACATACCCTGCAGGAGACTCACGGAAGAAATAAAATGTTTTTTAATTACCTCAAAGTTAATAAAAAAAGGGTCCAAACCAGTGCCAGATCATAAAAGATCTCCTCCAAAAAAACACATTTTGCTTGTGTGGCATCCTCAGCAACCAGCTCCAAAAACCCCATTTTTCAGGTGCCGGTGTCCTGTGCCTGTGTGAAACCTGAATATGAAATCTCTTGGCTCAAGGTGTGCCAGACAGGGAACACGAAAGCAGAAAAGCATTTCCAGGGATGTTTTTTGGTCTCTTGTTCTTCAGAAAAGTACAATACAGAGTGCAAGTTCCTCTCAAGGCCACACACAGTGAATTATGGCCGCAAACGTGTTGATTAGAAAAAGACTGACTTGCCACCAGCTTGGCCGGGAGAGTTCACAGCAAACCCTACGATGAGGGCAAGCCCTGCCCATGCCTGCTGCCACCAACCGGCCTCTCTTCCCTGAAGTCTACCTCCACAAAAACTTGTTTTTCGGACCTGTTTTTTGGCAGCCTGCTTTGCCCGAACACTTTCCTGCAGTCTGGACCAAGCTGCTCTGCCCTCCCACAGATCACGACAGCCTCAGTAGCTTCACCTTCCCTCTTCTTTAATGAAGTAATTTTCAATAACTGAGCTCTCTGCTGTCGATGAGGCTGATGAGAGAGGCAAGCATACATTTTCTGCTGCTGAAGGACGCAGGACAGATGCTGGTGGTGACATCCTTCCTATCCCCTGCATCGATGCTGGGTCATGACTCAGCACCAGCGATGGGCTTTTTGGGAAATGCTGAACTTTTTCCCCTGTGCCCATCCCAGGAGACTCATAAAATCATAGAATTGTTAAGGTTGGTGCTTTGGGGATTTGCCAGGTATCAAAGCTGGTTTTGTAATACTGCTGGCTCATCTGCAGCCTGAACTTCCTGCGAGGAAAGTCCACAAGACTGATCTTGCCAGCAGATTTTTGGGTAGGAACAGGCTGAACTTTGGGATACCTGCAGAAAATCAAACTTTTTGATAGTCAGTGCTGAACTAATTCCTGATGAAGAACAATCATAGAATCACCGAATCATTAAGGTTGGAACAAACCTCTAAGATCAGCAAGTCCAGCTGTCACCCCAACACCACCACGGCTGCTAAACTGTGTCCTGAAGTGCCACATCCACATGGTTTTTGAACTCCTCCAGGGATGGGGACTCCACCACTGCCCTGAAACGGGGACAACACATGGTGATGGCCAGCGAAACCATTCACCTTCTGGCCACCCTCCCACCTTTCCCCATCCCACCATTTTGGGGAGGAAGGTGGGGAGTGATGTTTTGTCATGGGTTCAGAGGGCACAGGCAGAGAGCAGGGGCTGTGGTGCCACGGTCGTCGTTTTAATGGCAGTTACAGACAACTAAGATAATGGAAGAAGTATATATTAGAAAAAAAAAAAAAGTTGCATACTTTTCTTTTGATTTGAATTTCTATGGAAGCCGAGGGCAGGAGGGGATGCTGGAATGTTCTGTTTCCTTCGCCTGCTTCTAATGCGAAAACTGGAGATGCAAAGTGCCAGACCACGGCACCTGCCCCAGGATGAGACAGCTGTGGGCTCCCTGGGAGAGCCGCTGGCATCCAGGCAGCAGTTGTCTGGCACCCGTCCTCCAGTGCAATTGTATCCCACGGGATCCGATCCTGCATTGCTTGCACCAGCTTCTGGCCGCATTCGTCTCTACCAGCAGGAGTTAGAAGAGCCATCCTGACCAGCCAACTGCTAATATTCACTATAAACAGGTGTAAAGAGTCACACAAGAGGCAAGATGGTCAGTGAATGCTGTAAGAGGCCCAAGGCACCCCCGAGGTCCCAATGTGCTTTTTCCTTGGTCACCCCTTCCAGAGTGGCCTGACTATAACCCTGACCACACAAGAGGGTGGCAAAAGACCTTGCCTAATCCTGGCAGAATCACAGAAATTACTGGTTATTTCTGAAGTCTAGACAATTGTCACACTGTATTTCTGGGAAAATATTTTTTAAAAGGTCTGGTTGTGATTATAGGAAGACAGAGAGCCTGAGAACAAGGCTGTGTGCACGCTGTCGGTGTGTAAACTGGCAGTCATACCACATTCCCAGCTGAAAAGAATGTTCTTATTGATTCATGCAACTATTTACTCCTGCCATATCACTGTCATGTCCAAATAGTGTTAATTGTCCTGCCAAGTGCTTATTAAAGGAGCTGGGAGGGGAGGGAAGGTGCAAAGCACGAAGACCAGCTGGCTACATAAATGCTTTGCTTGACTAGAGGAGGTTTCTCAGGTGCTTGATACCCATCTACTGCTGATCACAACAAGCCACACCACAGTCAAAATTCTGGGAAGCATTACCTTATATTCTGAAAATAAAATGATTCAGCATAACAGGAGGAGTTGCATCTTCTCCTAAGCTCATAAACCAGTTCCGATCACTGCGCATGATCCTCTAAGAATTCCTAAAGATGCCCAGGCTCTCTGTCCCCGTAAGCCCTGTTTTCAACTGGCATCCCAAGCGTCCTCTGCCCTACGTGCAAAGCCAGTGCTAAAGGAAACAGTTCCAAAACTGTGGCAGCATTACTGTTCTTTCAACAGGATATTCAGTGAACCCTAATCAACTGCTACAATTAGCTTTCAGGTGTGCATGTGGCTCTATAATTAGAATTTGACTAGTTTGGTGGAATTTCCCCAAAAAAATTTTCTCTGGGGTATTTCTTCCCCATTTTTGCCCAGCTCTGGACTATGACTCTCAGATAATTCTTTACCTTTGTTGTCAGTTCTGAGCCTTCCACTGGCAAAAAGGGTTTGGGAAGGTAAACTCTCAGTTCAGATCTTTCAAGGTATTAGGGTCTTGCTTTGCTCAGCAGTGCAAGATGGAGTCAGCAACGTCTCTAAGGAAGTCCCATGCAGAGCAAAAAACTTTGCAAGTGCTGGGGAGAGATTCAAGCAGTCTGGCCCATCCCATCAAAAGCCAGGCAGGCTGCAGCTCCTCAGCGGCGAACAAAACCACTCCACAACCTCCACTCCGCACCAGAACCGCTTCGCGTCAGTCTGCACCTCAAACCTCTTCTTTGCTATCGTTTTGAAAGCAGTTTGTCAGTGTATGTGAAGGATTCGAGCTCCTTCACACCTTACCAGTGGTATAAATGTATTCCGAGTGCACCCTGAATTACTCAATAGTTTTTCAAGGAATGTGCATACTTTTTTTTTTTTTTCTGAAATAGGGCAAATAAGGTGTACCATTCAGGCTCTGATTGTTTGGCTGCATTCTTATTTTCTCTATATTAACATCTTGTGTTTATTTTTAATAATGACATCACAGAATGGTTGGAAGGGACCTCAGGGACCATCTGGTCCAGCCTTTCCTGGCAAAAGCACGGTCTAGACAAGATGTCTCAGCACCCTGTCCAGTTTTCTCTGCATGCAGTAAGACCCTGGCTGCTAACACTCGCACGTGGCTTCAAAAGATCCAGATTATCATCCATGTTATTTGAATCAACATCCAAAGAATTTAAAGATTGAGCATATGTGTGCACATATGTGTGGGGAGGTTTTGACACAACCTGATAGAAATATTTAGCTTTTAGTTTTCCAGAGTTAGCTTCATGTGTCTTAATTTAGCACGTGAATACGCAGTTCAGGTGTTCCAAATCTGCAAAGAACTTGCACATACTTCATTTATAAGTGATTGGCAAAAAGGCTTACCTGATTCCAGAGGAAAAGTTCATTCATGTTCAAAGTCCATGGGCTCATTCCTCCAAGTCATTTAGGTTTGTACACCCTGGCTCAGCCCCTCAACGCTGGCTCTCAGGAGTTTACCTAGCCTAGGATGCTTAAGGCAGTGAAACCCCCGAAACAGAATCCCAGCATGGCAGGGGTTGGCAGGGACCTCTGTGGGTCACCCAGCCCAACCCCCTGCCCAAGCAGGGTCACCCAGAGCAGGCTGCACAGCACCGTGTCCAGGCGGG
>Ga0065711_1047384_pt1 | contig 12357 bp, 7 predicted proteins | sample Hoacrofraction12_FD_59098 | JGI IMG/M metagenome (GOLD analysis project Ga0065711, IMG submission 59098) | Hoatzin crop microbial communities from Cojedes, Venezuela - Epithelial fraction 12 v2 (version 2) | ecosystem: Host-associated > Birds > Digestive system > Esophagus > Crop | place... | reverse complement strand
GCACAGGACCTTGTCCAGGCGGGTCTTGAATATCTCCAGAGAAGGAGAATCCACAACCTCCCTGGGCAGCCTGTTCCAGTGCTCCATCACCCTCAGAGGGAAGAAGTTCTTCCTCATGTTCAGATGGAACTTCCTGTGCTTCAGTTTGTGCCTGTTGCCCCTTGTCCTGTTGCTGAGCACTACTGAAAAGAGTTTGGCCCCATCCTCCTGACACCCAACCTTCAGATATTTGTAGGCATTTATAAGGTCCCCTCGCAGCCTTCTCTTCTCCAGTCTAAACAAGCCCAGCTCCCTCAGCCTCTCCTCGTAGGAGAGATGCTCCAGTCCCCTCATCATCCTCGTAGCCCTCTGCTGGACTCTCTCCAGTAGCTCCTTATCTTTCTCGAACTGGGGAGCCCAGAACTGGACACAGTACTCCAGATGGGGCCTCACTAGGGCAGAGTAGAGAGGAAGGAGAACCTCCCTCGACCTACTGGCCACATCCTACATTCATTCCCTCCCTGATTTCTGTTTTCCAGTGCTGCATCTTACTGCATTCAAAGCTTAGGGCTCTAGCCCCTAGAGACAAATAATTTCCAGGGAAGAATCAGCTTGCATGCTCTCTCCTTCTGTTAAAAATCATCTTTTTCAGTTCTGTGGTTTCAGGGAAAACTTGATAATGTGATCCCTGTGAATGCTCATTGTGAGCTTGTAACCCAGAAGTTTAAAAGTCCTGATTTTTAACATTAGGTTGTGACTTTGGCAGGTACCACTTCTCGGTTTTGAACTAGAGATTTGTTTTATTCTGACATTGCTTACTAAGTCCCTCTGGGGCAAGAGCACAATTTCTTCCACTGGCCCCTGTTTCCTTGCAGGAAACCTTACAGAAAATTACGGTTTATCACCCAACTCTTTATGAAGAGATGGCAGTCCCTTTTTTTACACTCACATCCCTACTGTAGATGACTTCCTCCTGATAAAGGGCTATCCTGCCAGCAGACCTTCTCCTAAGAGGCATTACACATCTTTATGGCTTCTAGAGGTGCCATTCAACCAAAAATTTCTGTGCATCAGTGTAGAGTCTGCAGTTTTAAGGTCCAGCTCATCATTCCTAAAACCTTTGGGCTCCTTAAAGGCAGATGGCATGAAACAGACAAGGAACAACCAGTACTGCGTTAGTGCTGTCACAAGTCTCCTGTACACTCTGTGTGTAGTCTGGAACTGAGTTGCCTACCCTTTTGTGAGTTTTGATACAGGGTCTCAACCCGACACAGCGTTGGACTGATTTTTGTTTAAAGCAGCAAAGCAGTCAGGCTGGAACTCAGTTTGAGACTGAGTCTACTCACCCCAGGGCTCACACGTAGCTGATGAGGAATCATCAGTACAGCCTATGGTATCTCACCTGTGTTCCTGGTGCTGCCACGGGAGTGCAGCTATGGTCCCCATGTGGCATCTGCCAGATCTATGGGACTCTGAGATACCCTGTGTGTTTCAACTGCATTGCATGGTCTGTTTTGCAAGGTATGTTGTGATAGGACAAGGGGTCATGACCTTAAACTAAAAGAGGGTAGATTTAGACTGGATATAAGAAAGAAAATTTTTACAATGAGGTTGATAAAACACTGGAACAGGTAGCCCAGAGAGGCAGTGGAGGTGCCATCCCTGGAAACATTCAAGCTCAGGTTGGACAGAGCTCTGAGCAACCTGATCTAGTTGAAGATGTCCCTGCTCATTGCAGGGGTGTTGGATTAGATGATCTTTGAAGTTCCCTTTCACCCCAAACTATTCTATGATTCTACAACTCTATGGCCATGTGCTGCAAGCTGAATATATCCCCAGGTACCTAAACAGATTAGCTTTAACACAAAGAAATTTCATGAAGTATAATGCCTTGGTTAGCTCAGTCAAAATCCAAGATGAGCCCATACAACAAGCAATGACACTATCAAGAACAGCTAAGTCATTGGAGTCTATCAGGAATTTTTCTTGAAGCAAGAATGGATGCAATGGATACCACTTACGACTTCATCAGATCCATTCTGTGTCCCAGCACCAAACCTCTCTCCTTAAAGCAGCAGCTTGCCAGGGGAGCAGCTGTCTTCTTTACTGAGTATGCACAGCACATGGAACAGCAGAATTCATGCTGTAAGCAGAAAACAAGGATGAAAAATTGTACAGAGTTTATCACAGGTATCAGAAGTCTAAGAACACATCTTAAGTATGTTAAACCAAGTAAATACACTTCCTACAACAGCTTTATGAAGTGCTTCATGAAATGGACACCAAAAATTATATAAAATAGAACTATTTTTAATGTAGGTTCCTGTTAAGATTCTAACGTAAAGTACAATCCTTATAAGACTTTTTTATAATGCACATTTTGTGGAAATGGACCTTTTCCTTGTTCCTTGTCAGAAATATGTAACTGTTTTAGCATAGCAGTTCCTATAAGTAGATAATACACATGCAAGTTATTTGTAATAGAATGAAAGCAACCACCTGTCAATAATCTAATTACAGTGAGATGAGTTTCTTTTTTTGAATGAACTCTGAGTTACAAATGCCAAGCATTCTGATTTCCATACCTGTCACCTAATAATCTCCATTTACTGGTGTTACAGAATTGTTCTCTGTGACATTTTTAATACTGGTCAAAGTAACTTACACGAAGCAGAATGAGAAAGTGGAGACTTCCTCTTTCTGCTATAATCCTTGCATCTGCTTTAAGAGCACTGTGCTCTTCATGTTATCTGCTTGATTTGCTTTACCATTCTCTGGTTTTTGAAAGACTGCCGTACACATACAGCCTCAGACAAGGTTCAATGTGCTAATACCATCAGTCATCTGGCATTGTTAGACAGGTGAATGAGGAATAATTCTTGCTGGAACCCTGAGTGTGATTGCTTCCCACCCTCTTGGTGAGCCGAAGGCTTACAGGTTATGTCTGCTGCACTTCATTAACCGGTGTGAAAGCACGAGGCTAGGCACTGCTAATTCGTGGCACGGCCTTTGTCATTATGTTGGCCTGTGCCCAATAGTACTGTCTCAAATAATTGCCAGGCATGGTTTAGGGCATAGAAAAGCCCATTGACTGGCCTCAAAAATATCTTCGGTGCAGCTACAGGTGATGAAACTGTTTAGTTTCATGGATGCCCAGAGGGAGTCTCCTTCTCTGGAGATATTCAAGATCCGCCTGGACAAGGTCCTGTGCAGCCTGCTGTAGGTGACCCTGCTTCAGCAGGAGGGTTGGACTAGACGACCCACAGAGGTCCCTTCCAACCCCTGCCATTCTGTGATTCTGTGATGCTGATAACTGTACAACTGCTCCACCCAGGAGGAGAGATGGCTGCCAGCTTTTTTGACTCATGAGTTTAGACGTGGACAATTTAGTCAAATTGCCCCACCTGGCCCTGGGGCCTGCTGGCCTCTGCCCTGTTTCCGTGCTGGCAGGAGCCTGGACTGCTCACGGATCCTCGGCACATCTCAGCTTTCTTCCAAGGGACGCCAAAGTCCATGGGGTCAGCCACAGCAGGCAGCTTCTCTTGGGAAACATTTCTCCCCGTTTTAACTGTATAGAGAACTGGGGCCAAACAGACACTGGGCAACAGGAACTGTTTGGTCTTCTGTCAAACTTTTAATGTCATAGGAATATTGATGCCATCTAATGACATCTTATGGCATATTGATGCTCTCTACAACTACCTGAAAGCAGGTTGCAGTGAAGTGGGTGATGGTCTCTTCTCCCAAGTAACTAGTGATAGGATGAGAGGAAATGTCCTCAAGTTGCATCAGGGGAGGTTTAGATTGGATATTAGGAAAAATTTCTTTACTGAAAGAGTGGTCAGGTTTTGGAATAGGCTGTCCAGGGAAGTGGTGGAGTCACTATCCCTAGACGTGTCCAAAAAACATGTAGATATAGCACTTCAGGACATGGTTTAGCAGGCATGGTGGTGTTGGTTTGACAGTGGGACTTGATGAACTTAGAGGTCTTTTCCAATCTTAGTGATTCTATGATTCTATTAAAAAGCTACAGTAGATGGTCTGAAAATAGCCCTCTGCCTTTCTCAGTCTATATACAGAGTGCAATATTATTACTCTTCCTTCTCCTTGAAGCACTATGATGAAGTATTTTCTGATTGTCAGGTGTTGTCATTAGCAGAATATGTATATTTTTTGACTGCAGGCTGGTACTTTCTTGGTGGAAACCCGTTTATGTGCCCACACTCAAATACTGAGAAAAGTGAGAGAAATGTAACTCATGAGAATGAGTGGTGAAACTTGCTGTTTTAACAAGTTGGAAATGAAAACATAATGTGGTACACAACTCATTAATTAACTTTATTATAACTTTAAGTCAATTTTTATTAGATGTTTTTATTGGATTAGGAATTACATTTTGAGATTATGTTAAAAAAGTGATGGTGTTTTCCTATTCTCACAGTAGATGTAAAATTTAAATGGTCTTATTTTAACATGTATTTCTTCTATAATTTAGCTTTTGCTATTTGGCAAACTCTTTAGAGTCAAACATTTGGCATAAAATGAAGTCTAACTCTTTGCAGTCAACGATTAATGACCTGTCCATAAAGTTTCTTTATTGTATGGTTAAATCCCTTAGCATCAAGTGTTTCCACTTACTAATGTTGCTTTAGCAGTTTGTTAATGACGTTCACAAATAGCGGTCATTTAATGGTGGTCCTATGTCACAGCTAGCTCGAGTAATGCAACCTCTTTTTCTTTCTTGTAATTTAAAGAAATATTTTAATCCAAATGCTGTATCTGTCAGGGTACTGTCAAAAAGAAAATGCAAATAGGAATTTCCTCTTATATGCTCTGAAAGAATTTTACCACATGTATGCATTTAGCAAACATGTACGGATTTAGCAAACGTACTGCCAGCTGATGCAAGAAGAATTAGCAGTTATGCAAGTGTTCACATTGATTTAGACAGATCAAGAGAAGACTCTGTACTACTACTGTTTTGCTTTTTTTCTTCCAGCCACAGACAGCCTCTGTTCTCAGAAGAGGTCTGTGTGTCAATTCATAAAAAGGGAAGCCATCTCTGGTGTCACTGGCTAACGTTCAGTTTTAATAAACATTTAATTGGTCCAAGTCTTCACTGTTTTTAAAATGCACCATGGTATATCACATTGGGTACTTGATATCTGATACATGAAACTTTTAGTTATATGAGGAATATAGCAATAAATATAGAGAAATTAAATTTAGTGGTCAAAGTGAAATTTTAATGTAGTTGATTTCTGCTTATACAAATACAAGTTCTGTTGACTTCAACACTTTTTTTCTAAAGGAAAAATTGGCTTCTTGGGGTCATTCTTTAACTGATGTGACCAAAACTACCATATTCTAGCCAAAGCATGAAATCAGTTAATTGTATCTAATTTTAAGCCTCTTCCTAATACAGTTGGTAAAAATATTGTTTCCATTTTTATACCATTATGAATTCTTCTATGCATCCTCAAATAATTATGCACTACCTATGAAGACTTGTGAGAACAGTTCATACTCTATCTCATGGAGTCACTGATACTCTGCACGCGTCAGGATGAAGTCCCGTGCATGGGTCAGAAGTTAGGATGGGTTCTTACATCACCCCAGGTGTGCACAAGTAGGCATTCATTGGCAGGGTAAGGTAAACATCAGTGGTTTCTTTGATAGAATCTCTGCAAAACATGAATGACAGTGTAATCCCATTGTATTGAAGAAGCAGTTCTGAGGCCTGTATTAACACTAGCTCACATTAAAAAAATAATTTAATGCAGTGTTTGAATTACTGCTTCTTTAACCTCTTATACTTCATACATATATGCTAATATTTTGGAATTTTATGCTTTGGTTACACAGTAATTACTTTCTAACTGTCCATTTTGATACATCCATTTAATGTCACAGTTTTCAAACAGAAGTTAAAGTACATGGCTGGTTTATTGCATTTTAAAAGAATCTTTATATTTCTATGTTGATCTTACAGGCTTACACGTAGATACACTTGCTGTTGAATCATAATAACTCCTTTACTGGAATATTTTTCCTTGCCTTTCTACTTCTTCCTCGTGCAACCACATTGTATTTGCAGGATGCACTCTCATTCTCCAGGTACTTATATAAACCTTTTTTTTATAACTATTTGTGAAAAGAAACAAATGCCAAGGCTTGAAATGTTTCCACATTGTGCAGCTCCACTAAAAGAGAGTGAAACACAGAGAGTCTTGGAAAGTGGGGATTCTATGAAAAAATACAAGTGGACTGCAGAGAAGTAATTATGGTTATAGACCATGCTGCTAGAGTGAAACAATTGTGCCTATCAGGGGACAGACTCAGATACTGATAAGCTTAACTCCAAGTACCTGCAGACAAATTGTGCCTAAGGCTTCGTGGGAGAATGGTTTGTCCCTTGTATCCTGCATGGGATACTGGTTTGGGATATGGCTGCACGAATGGAACTTCCCTGAAACAGAAAACTCCAGCATAAACTTGAAAGTAAGAGCATTGGGGCATTAGTGCAACAACAGTCTCCTCAGAAATAATCTGCCTTGTGCAAAGAAGAAATTACTCTGCTTGGGACTTGGGATAACAATTTGATCTGTATAAGAGTTTCAGCTCAGACTAAAGGGTTATATGACCAATATTTGCTTGCCTGAGGATGTCTAGAATTTTCCCAGAATGTCCTGTTTATAACTCTGTGGCTTTAGAAATAAGGAAACTTGAATAATATCTGCAGCCTGGTAAAATGACATCATCTCTTTAAAATTGAGGGCAAAATTTCCATTGGAGTCAATGATATCAAGATTTTAACTTCTGGATATACCAGGAAAAATGAATTTGACTGTTAAAGCGTGGCCTTCATAATACATTTAATTTCAGATTTCACTGGAGCTCACACAAACATAACTGATGGAATGGAATAGCTTTAATTATCTGTCAGAAATACGTCTCCAGCATGTTTTCAGGAAGATGTGTTTTCAAGCATGAGTACATTTGTGCTACATTTTTGTTGCATATGATGTTTGTGCAATAGTGCTTGATCTATCAATATCTAAATGTCTAAATGGGATTTTATTCTTTTTTAAGCTACTTCATTGAAGAAATGTTCTGAAGCTTTTAAGTAACTTGAAATATATTTAGGAGGAAATCCTGTAATTGACATCAATAAAAGTTCTACTACTGATTTAAATAGTAGCAGAATATATCACTTTTCTTGTTTTATGCCTTCTTTCAAATAAATGCAGCAGAGCTATTCTACTCTTCTTCCTACCCTTTTGTATCAGCATTTGTAACAAAGAACCTCTGAAAATCACTAACAGAAACAGCTCTGATCTCAATATATAGTTCCTGTGAGTATACGTAGTGAGATGTATTTCAGGTGCTAAATTTGAAGTATTAACTGTATGTAGGATTTTCAGAATTGCTTCATATTAGTTATATGTGTTTCCTTTGAAATTACTGGGATTTTTACTTTGACATAATTTGGAGCAAGTTTAGTAAGAAGGCTGAGTGCTTTTGAAGATTCCAGACTGACTAAGTTGGCGTAGGATATAGCCCCATTCCCTTTGATGCTGATAAAAGACTCTTTTATTTACTTCAGGGAAACTTGATGATAATGTCACAAGACTTATAGCGACGCTAAATTATGTAAGTATTGCATGCTGGAGTTTTAGTGATTTGCAAGATCTAAACAAGGGATAAAATGTTGATCCATGTTCTGTGCAAAGCACTTTAAAAGAAATTATATAGACTTCATTGGAATTAGTTATGTGGTAATATACTAGTGGATATGGGTAAGGTTGTTAGAATTTGCTCCAAAGAGGGAAAAGAAAACAATATTTGTCTTGTAGAGCGTACAGAAGTACTGACTACACCAACCAAATGACAATAACTTTCTCCCCATTAAATATGTGTAGTATAATACAGAGAAACAAATGGCACAAATATGAAATTAACATTTGCAAAGTTCTGGTTTTACACAGAAACAGTGGGCCAAATAAACACTTAAAATACGTAATGATTACTTTATTCTTTTTAGTGCAGCTGAGAAAAGTGGCATTTACAACTACAGCAGGAGCGGGTTATGGCTTATAAATATATTATGGAATGAACATAGTCATTTGATCACTTTTACTGGTTGTTGTTGCATTATTTAAGTTTCATATAGGTAAGTTTCATGTATGTAAAATTCATATAAAATTTCCATTACACATGTAAAACTTAGGAAAATATTGACCTGTTCAAAGTAATTATTTTTTTTTCCTTACATATGAAATCTATTTTAGATGCTTTGGAATTAATTGTCTTAGTAGGTACACCAAATTTCTTGTTCCAGTGTATGAAATATAATACAAGTTTTAATGTTCAGCTAATGATGTGTTGCATGGAAAAAACTATTGGCTTCACTGATCTTCAGTTAGCCCTTAGGTACCTTTCCATTCTTTCCCGAGATTTTCTCACCTTCTGTGACATGTAGACCAATACCTGCTCTGGGCTGAGTAGAAGATAAGCCAACAGATGTCTTAAAAAGAAAAAAAAATATATGTTTTATTCTTACTGCTATCTGTATACAGTCATTCAAAAGATTGTTGCAAAAGGCAGGATTATGCTTACATTGTAAAAAGTTAATTGAGCCACAGATACATGAATTTAACTGAATTTTTCAGTCAGCTGAATTGCCCAATAGGAGAGTCAAACTGTCTGCTACATTGCTTCCTGCCCAAGACAAGATGAATGCAGAATGTAGGTTTCTAAATGTAGGATGGAGCATCACCTGGACTTCTGGGTGCCTACATTTACTCAGCCTTGGTATTTTTGGACTCCACATTACCCTTTTTGCCTGATTAGCTACCCATGTTAGCTTTTCAGTGATTAAGAGTCAACCTAGGCTTTGTCCAAGTTTTGAGAGAGGTCCAGTCCTCCAAGTCTGCTCAGAACACGCTTTTACACAGAGGACACCGTATATAAATGTAAGTGTAGCTAAATGGCCATTGCCATTGTGGAGAAATTTTTTGCTGGAGGACACAAGGTTAGTAGTTTCCCTACTTTCTGCTGTGTGATAGCTGATTTTCTAACATACTTACCCAGAAAGTAAAACCTGTTCATCTTGACCTGAGAAGATTTAAATCAGCTACTCCCTGAACATTGCCCTTATAACCCATGGCTGACAAATGACTGTCAAATTATACACACAACTATTACCAGCCAAATATTTTATCACCTCCTCCCAGATCTTGTTGCCAATCCTATGTCTCTTGTTTGCTAAATAAATGCTTCATATACAAATAAAGTCTTGTATGAAAAAAAAAACTCATGAAAAACAATGTTGTGTTGACTGGTTGATAATATTGCCTTTCTGGTGGCTGGTGAGTCCTATAGCTTTGGTGAACAGGATAATGGTAATAAAGGTACTAAAAGAAAGTTTTCTGTTAATTTTGTACTTCTTATACCATGAAGTTCATACATCTTCCAGGTACCTAGTGCACTAGTAGGCCCAGAATAGTTGCCAAAAACACACCAATGAGGGGGTGGGTTTAATGGAGGACATGGGTCACCTCATAATGTCTATAGGAGAAAACTTGCACTGGCTTTGTCTCCTGTTTAGCAAAGCATGCAATCAGACACTTTCATAGATGGTTTAGAAACAAATCCACTGGAATCTTAAGTTAATCACATGCCTTATCTCTTTGCTATCCAGAAGTGACAGTGAGCAGCCCAGCTCCCTGGTAAAGACACATATGTTGTGCAGGTCAGACAGTTTTAGACAGTCAGAGGCAGTCACTTCACCTCTTCTGAAGTGTGGTCTCAGAGTCTCATGTTTTTTAACCGCACTAGCTCAAGGGCCTACCTAAGGTTGGCTGATCGTTCAGACCCCATGCAAATAATCCTTTGGAAGGGAAATCCCTAAACAGTCTAAGCAGAATTCAATGGATTTTGTCTTTGATAAACTACTTGCATGATCTAGTTTATTATTGTAGTGCATGTTAATTCAGTTCCTAAATACTTGTTACAACATACTGTTTTAAAGCACCTTCTACCGCTTTAATCACACAACAACATACATGCTTATATTCTCTCCTTTGCTCTTCTAAAACTGAAAATCCATGTGGAAGGAAGTAATTGCAGGCATGAAGGCAAATGCAGTCTCCTATTGGCAATAGTTATCTTGCAGAGAATGTGCTTGTTTTGAAAGATTTTAACAAACTCAGAAACTGATACCACCGGCTAGAGCCAGGCACGATGCAGGCAGGTGCTGAACGAGCTTCCCCAGCTCAGCCTCTGCCAACGCACGTCCCCCCGACCTGCAGCATTGCAGCTGTTCCTCTCCGTGCCAAGTTGCGTGGTGGTGGTTTGGGGATTTGGAAAAACACATTCTCTGCACAAATACATTTCAGGTCTCCAAAGGGCAGTGAATTAACTCACTGTATCACTTTCAGTGTAATGAATTCTTAAATTCCTCTTTCTAAGCACAACAGCCTCCTGTTTTTCTGCAGGGCACAGTGAGGAGTATCATCATCTTCATTCTTCCTCTAACTGAGTGCTATATTTTGATCTTTGCAGTTTTTCTGGAATATACTACTTTAAAAGATAAGCATACATTTCTTATTAAAAGAATAATTTTCTTTGAGCCTTATTTATTAAATTAACAAGGTGAGAGAGGAAATACTTTAGTAATTCAGGGGCAGATTCTCTACCCTTTGAAGCAATGATGAGCTCTCTGTGGTGTCAGTGATCTAAGTTAGTGCCAACAGTGGGGGTGCTGTAAAGAGATATTTGTCTTATCTGCCTGTTAAAAGGGTAGTTTTTTGGTTTTATATGTGGTAGTTAATTGGTTTTATATATGATTTGTAATATTGTGTATGAGTCCTGAATAGCTTTATTTTGAAAGAGATCTTGGGTTTTTTAAATCTAGGTCGCACTTTTCAGTCTTGATTCAACAGCAGCCTTGTAGAACAGATGCAAGACTTTAGCTCATTGCCAGCAGTGTTCTACAGAATCAAAGTCATGAGTTGGTCGATGGTAAAAAGGAGTTATGATAATTTAATCAACTACCAGAAATTCTACTCATTCACTGATAACTGTTCATATTCATGTTCTCGATCTTTTTCGAGGACAGGGTTTTAATTTACTGTGTTATATGCCAGAACCGAAGTGTGCTCTCTGTGGGTGTGTGGTGGGTGGCCTGGGCTGTGCTGATATGCAGTAATCTTTTACACCAAAGACCCATCATGTTTCCATATTCAAATACACCATGGATCACCCTGTTGATGGAGATGATCTCCGGTTTCATTTTTTTAATTCTTGGCTAAAAGAAAGATGCATTGCTTAACAGTACAGGTTTTGCTCACTGCAGTTTCTCACTTTCAGATTTGAACACATTGGGTAACAAAGAGACTTTGAACGACAACTTTGTTGCCATTCACCCTGTCCCTTAGATAAGAGTTATCAAAGAGTAGTGGAAAGGGGATATTTGTAAGGTTTTTGTTTATTTTCTTGAGGATCAGGTCAAGCTGGGTCAAAGACCAGAACACTCTTCTCCTTTCCCTCCCTTGAAAGAAATCCCATTCTGCACAAACAATTTGGTGCTTTCTGTAGAAAGAAAAGATTGATTTTTTTTCTTGACCATGTGTTTTCATTTTTTTGGTGAATATTCCATTTTATCATATTAAAAATCTGTGGTTCCATTTTATTCCTTTAAATGAAAGGAAAATGCTAATGTTAAGAAACAATAAATTTACTTAGAAAAGTAGAGAAGGAGAAGGAATGAGAGGGTATTTATTTATTGTATAATATTTTCCAACTTCCCATCACAAGGGTAGTGAAGGACAGCTTAGTCTGAAGAGTTCCTGGTTCTGTTAATACCTTTAGTCACTTGCTGTTTACTGTTGGGAATTCTTTTCAGAAGGGGATCTATGCTCAGTAATGTCTGACAGTGTCTGTTGAAAGCCTGAAACTGTCACTGAATTAAGCACCAGCCTGTGTATATTTTCTGTATGTAGCAACAAAGGAAGAAACTTTAAATGTTGAAACTAGATAATATTTTTATAATCTCAAAACATTGAAATAGAAATGGTGAAAAAGAAGTAAATGCTCTGTTTGGCTCCCTCCTCCCAAATGGAACATGGCTTTTAGTAAAAAAAACCAACAAACCAAACAAGTAAACAAAAAATCAAAATCCCAAACAACATTATTCTTACATTCTAAAAATGTACAGTGTTGTTTTGATGAATGTGGGGTATTTTCCATGAGGAAAAGGAAAGGAAAGGAAAGGAAAGGAAAGGAAAGGAAAGGAAAGGAAAGGAAAGGAAAGGAAAGGAAAGGAAAGGAAAGGAAAGGAAAGGAAAGGAAAGGAAAGGAAAGGAAAGGAAAGGA
>Ga0065711_1008693_pt1 | contig 12357 bp, 11 predicted proteins | sample Hoacrofraction12_FD_59098 | JGI IMG/M metagenome (GOLD analysis project Ga0065711, IMG submission 59098) | Hoatzin crop microbial communities from Cojedes, Venezuela - Epithelial fraction 12 v2 (version 2) | ecosystem: Host-associated > Birds > Digestive system > Esophagus > Crop | place... | reverse complement strand
ATGTACCCCAGGATCCCATTGGCCTTCTTGGCAGCCAGGGCACACTGCTGGCTCATGGTTAACCTGTCGTCCACCAGGACACCAAGGTCCCTCTCCACAGAGCTGCTCTCCAGCAGGTCCATCCCGAGCCTGTACTGGTGCATGGGGTTGTTCCTCCCCAGGTGCAGGACCCTGCACTTGCCCTTGTTGACTTTCATCAGGTTCCTCTCTGCCCAACATTCCAGCCTGTCCAGGTCTCGCTAGTTGTATTGTTTGAATGGGTATTTGTTCTGATAAAATCTAGCAGGAGCAGATAAAGTTGTATTAAAAGATATAGTAGATACGTATGTGCTATGTTTTCAAAATGTTTCCAGCTGGGTGATTTTTGACGGCTGAACAGAACAGAAGTTAGCAGTTCATCACTTGCAAAGAAATTTTATACGGTTTCTTTGGTAGAATGTCTGCCCTAAAAATATAATGCTAAAGTAATTATTCCAATAATTAATTTAATTTACATTGTTCAGTTTCTTTGATTATCTAATTCTCTTGCAGACAGATATTGATTCCAGTAGGCAACTGTCCTCTTGGTTAAACCAGTGCCTCCTTGTGTTCTTCATTGGCTGAGTTAAACAGCAAAAGGCTGTTATTCAGCATGCTGGTACACATCAGTGACTGAAACATTGGCTTAAATCCTGCTGAATTGAGTGGAACTTAATTCCAATCTTAAGTGTGCAATTAATAACTTTTAATTTGGCCTGATGTACTCTAATTGGTGTTCTGTCCTGAACCTAGTAAATGACCAGCATCTGATAAACGGTTTCTTTAGACGGGAAGAAAACTTTGAAGGGAGGAATGCGTCTGTTCCATTCCACTTGGAAAAGGGGAATTAGAATATACTTATTTCAGTTGGAAGGGACCTACAACAACCATCTAGTCCAACAGCCTCACCGATCCAGGGCTGGCCAAAAGTTAAAGCATGTTGTTAAGGGCATTGTCCAAATGCCTGTTAACACTGACAGGCTTTGGGCATCGATCATCTCTCTAGGAAGCCACTCCGGTGTTTGACCACCCTCTTGGTAAAGAAATGTTTCCTAACGCGCAGTCTGCACCACCTCCCCTGGTGCAGCTTTGAACCATTCCCATCTGTCCTATCACTGGATACCCAGGGAGAAGAGCTCAGCACCTCTCTCTCGACTTCCCCTCCTCAGGAAGCTGTAGAGAGCAATGAGGTTGGCCCTCACCTTTCTTTTCTCCAGACCAGGCAAACCCAGAGACTTCAGTCTTTCCTTGAAGGACCTGCCTTCCAGCCCTTTCACCAGCTTTGTTGCCCTCCTCTGGACGCATTCAAGGACCTTCAAAATCTTCTTAAATTGGGTACCCCAAAACTGCACACAGTATTCAGGGTGAGGCCTCACCAATACTGAATGCAGTGGGATAATCCCCTCTTTTGACCGGCCGGTTATGCTGTGTTTGGTGCACCCCAGGTTGGCGTTTGCCCTGTTGGCTGCCAGGGCACACTGCCAACTCACACTGAGCCTGCTGCCAACCAGCACCCCCAGATCTCTTTCTGCAGGGCTGCTCTCCAGCCACCCCTCTCCCAATTTATACCTGTGTGTGGTGTTACTCTGTCCTTTCGACTTGTTAAATTTCATTCCATTAATCATAGCCCAATGCTCCAATCTATCTACATCCCTCTGCAAGGCCTATTGTCGCTCAAGAGGGTCAGCAGCACCTCCCAGTTTGGTATCATTAGCAAACTTCCTAATGGTGTATTCATCTCCCGCATACAAATCATGGATAAATATATTGAACAGAACTGGCCCTAGAATTGATTTCTGAGGAACACTGCTGGTGACCGGTCACCAGGCAGATGTATCCCCATTGACTACAACCCTCTGAGCTATACCCTTCAGCCAGTTCTTCACCCAGGACACTGTGAACCTGCTCATCCCACAGCTGGACAACTTGTCCAAAAGGATGCTGTGAGGGACGGTATCAAAAGCCTTGATAAAATCCAGAAAAGCTACATCCAGCATCTTCCCTTCATCCATTAGGCAAGTGTCATCATAGAAGGACATCAAGTTAGTTAAACAGGACTTCCCTTTTGTGAATTGTTAGATATAGGCATACTCTATGACAGGCATATGATTTAAGCCACTGTAAATTAATCTTACCTCACTCGGGTAGTTATTAATCTGAGATATGTTCCTAATAGAGAACATCTTGAAAGGAAAAGCCTAAAACTTAACTTTTATAGTCACTGTAAGAGTATTGTTCCACATGAAGTAATCAGCTCACATTTTTATCAATATTCTTTTCATAAGTAAAACACGTTTCATCTGTATGAGTAGCAATAGTCTTCATTATAAAATAACTAGCATTAACATAGCATTAACCCAGGTTAGTTCTTTTTCATATTTCATCAAACATGTAGCATGAAAAGTAATACAATTCATACCAATATCAGATTTACTTGCAATTGTGTTGTAGGTGATATTTACCTGGCTCCTGGCCTTCCAGCTGTACTACATCTGCGTATCATTTATTTTTATTCCAGGGTGGGACTTTTGTTCTCTGTATCAGATATTACAGACATTTTGTAAGAATGACAGAGTTATGACATGCACATTAAGTACTTTTCCTTTGCATCAAAACCCATGAGCTGTTTAGACACACCATTCTGGTGTACGCTCAGGAAGCGTGATGAAGTGCAGAAGGAGCATAGATTGACAAGCCAGTTCCAAAGCCAAATCTACATCTACAGTAGTGTCTTAAGTTAAAACTTGTCATCTTAGAAAAAGCAAAATATGTTCTTTTCACGTGTATTTTCAATGAACATTTTAGTTGGTGACTTGATTGATGAGAGTATTTCCAGAAATGTTAATTCTAAGCAAAATACTTTGGGCATTTAACAGTGTCACTGTTTGCACCAGTTAATATTCTCTTGGCCAATCACAGAATTAAAACCAACAACAACTAGAACAACAACAACAAAAGACAACAAACAACCAAAAACCCTATGTGATTTATCTTCAGGTCAGTGTAACTAGCACAAGTTAAAGTTCGCTCAGTTGAATGTGAATAAACAATCTGCAGACCCAAGAATTATTTAAAAAAAAAGAATTTATTGAATATTTTCATGAATTAGCAGAAGGTTGCGTAGTGACATCTTCTGAATGAATAAAACTGAGACATTCTCTAATAAGGAAATTTATCTCTAAAGTGTAGACTTGAATGCAGAAGGATTGTTAAAATTCCTGTTTCCATACTGTTTAAGATCAGTGAAACCTGAAAAAATCATAGGGACACCAGAGTGTCTCTATATCACACTGGCAAAGGCAGACTTTTAGTATTAATATTTCTGATATGCTATCAATAAATGTAAATGCCAAAGTTTCCCAAAATAGTATTTCAAAATGAAAAAGCAAATTCCACTGTCTCAGTGTCCCCAAGCCACAAAAAGAAAGGAAAGACATCCATTATATTAGGGAGTTAGTAACTTTGCTTTAATGGTAATTTTTTTGGTACTAACTGAGAAAGAGTCATTTGTGTAAAGGGTAATAACTGGCAGGATGAGGCTGCTATTTTCCAGTAAAGAAGAATGCCCATTTTGCAAAATTTTCATCTTTACTGAAACACCATATCAGGCTGGTATTTCTTTTTTTCTTTTTTTCCTCCACTGATCATTAGGTTGAGAATTAAAAATTAGTGGGTTACCATAGTGATTTTTGCTTCATTTCCCTGACATAGGGGCCTCTGGTGTTTACGTCTAGTTTATACCTTTATTACTGAAATCTTTCTTCTTCTGCTAGACTATAATTTGTGTCACAGCTTCTCTACTTTGATGACTAGGTGGATGTAAGGCTCTGGACATTAACTTTCAATGTCGTACTTTTTTTTTCTGTGAGATGTATGAAGGCTTCTTTTAGTAAATGTTTGTCTGAAGTAGCATGTATAGTATTTGTCTTTTGATGCATGAGAATCTTCCCTCTTGCTTGCAGATGTTTCAAAGCTGGACCCTCTGAAGACTTCAGGTGCACCAGTTGTTCACTATAACATGTTAGGAAAATGTTTATCTTTTCATAGAAAAAGACACATTTTACCTGACCTGTAGCTTGACAGGAAATAAATTTGGAGGTTACACTTAGAAAAAGCATTCTTCAGGCATACATAGATTTAGAGTATTTTGTACAGGCTAGGAGAAAATACTAGGTCAAAAATAATTGTTTTATTGTTTCTTCAATATAAAGCAATTCTCTGTGCAAGCAGAGACTGAAACTCAAATCCAGTGAAGACGGTAAGAGAAAGGTTTAATTAATCTGAAAGGAAAGCACTTGCTTTTATTGAGAAGGCAAGAAGGAAGAAACCTCATTTTCTGGGAAACATTGAATTTCTCTCCAAAGAGGCTTTCTGAAAGTATAAAAACTAAGAAAAGAGTGTGAATTTCATTTCCACCTTATTAAATCTTAATTGAAATAACCAATTGACTTCCTGGTCATCACATAGAGGAGTTCTGACAGAAAGTTGTTTTTCAAAAATTGTAATCATTATTGTGGTGCAGAAGTTAGGTAAACTCACAAGGAGAAGAAATTCCTCCCTTTTTGGGCAGAATCTGTTTTCAGAAGATGGTTCCTCAAAGGATGTTTCTGCATTTAGGTAGAGTTTAGGTTACACAGAAGTTACAAATGCAGAGCATTTTTTTTCAGTTTGGTAGGCAGATTTAAACAGAAAAGGAGAGATTAAGAGAGCAGAACCTGAAGCAGCTAGAGATGAGGAATACTTTTCCTTTAGGTGTTTGGGTGTCTAAGTGTGTGGGTGTAGCCAATGGAAAAATGTCTTAGCATGACACAAAGATAACACGGGTCTCTTTTTCAATCCCGGTTGTCTTTTGCCAGAATTATCAGGCGCAAGGTGTTCTCCTGAAGTTCTTGCTTGGTCTAGTATTGCTGTCTAGTTTCTACTTCCTAGTGATGTAGTCTGCACTTGCAGACACCTTGTTGTGGAGACTAGATGCACAGGACAGCAGTGTTGAAACCATTCCTAGATGTTTTTGACTCCTACCTGAGACAGAGATAGGTTAGAGATCTGTCTTACACTGTCTGACTCTTTCTTCAGGAACACATTCAGCTTGCCTTTCTTGTACTCAGTCATAGAATTATGGAATGGTTTGGACTGGAAGGGACGGTATAGATCATCTAGTTCCAACCTGTCTGCCATGGGCAGGGAATTCTTCCACTAGATCAAGTTCCTCAGAGCCCAAACCAACCTGACCCTGAACACTTCCAGGGAGGGGGCAGCCACAGCTTCTCTGGGCAACCTGTTCCAGTGCCTTACCACCCTCATAGCAAAAGAGTATATCTAATCTAAATCTACCCTCTTTCAGTTTAAAGCCATTACCTCTTTTCCTATCACTACATGCCCTGCTAAAAAGTCCCTCTCCAGCTTGCTTGTAGGCCCACTTCAGGCACTGGAAAGCTGCTCTAAGGTCTCCCAGGAGCCTTCTTTTCTTCAGGCTTAACAACCCCAAGTCTCTCAGCCTTTCTTCATAGGAGAGGTGTTCCAGCTCTCTGATGGTTTTGTGGCCCTCCTCTGGACCCACCCCAAAATGTCCACATCTTTCCTGTGCTGAGGGATCCAGAGCTGGATGCAGTACTCCAGGTGGGGTCACACCAGAACAGAGTGGCAGAATCACCTCCCTTGACCTTCTGGCCATACTGATTTTGATACAGCCCAGGATATGGTTTGCTTTCGGGGCTGCGAGCTCACATTGCTGGGCCATGTTGAGCTTCTAGTCATCCAACACCCCCAAGTCCTTCTCCTCAGGGCTGCTCTCAATCCATTCTCCACCCAACCTGTATTTGTGCTTCAGATTTCCTCAACCCATGTGCAGCACCTTGCACTAGGCCTTGTTGAACTTCATGAGGTTCACATAGGCCCACCTTCAAGTCTGTCCGGGTCCCTCTGGATGGCATCCCTGCCCTCCAGCATGTTGACCTCACCACACAGCTTGGTGTCATCAGCAAAGTTCCTGAAACTGCACTCGAACCCACTGTCCATGTCACCCACAAACACGTTAAGCAGTGCTGGTCCCAGTACTGCCCCCTGAGGAATGCCACTCGTCACTGGTCTCCCTTGGATCTTGAGCAGTTTACGGCAGCAGCTCTTTGAGTGCGACCATCCAGCAATTCAATATGCACCGAGTGGTCCATCCACCAAATCCATGTCTCTCCAATTTAGAGACAAGGATGTCGTGTGGGACAGTGTCAAATGCTTTCCACAAGTCCAGGTAGATGACATCACTTGCTCTTCCCTTATCCACCAGCACGATAAACCCCATCGCAGAAGGCCACCAAATTTGTCAGGCATGATTCACCCTTAGTGAAGTCACATTGGCTGTCACCAATCACCTCCTTATTTTCCACGTGCCTTGGCATGGTTTCCAGGAGGATCTGGTCCAGGATCTTGCCAGGCACAGAGGTGAGACTGGCTGGCAAGGAGGAAGGGAGTTGAAAATATTAGCAATGTCAGTACTAATGGAAGACGTGGGAGGCAGGGGAGAGGGCAGTGGGGGAGATGAATTAAACATTCATTTATCCCAATCCTTAATGAAAGCTTTTACATTTATAATTATTTTTTTGTACCTCCTACCTCCCCATCACTAAATACACTTGTGCAGTTGTGAGCTTTTTGGGTTTCTGTCACATTGTTACATGTTTTGTTATATTTTATGGAAGAATGAAACTGAGATGTAGATTAGCTGTTTCAGGATGCTATGAACTTCACTCCCTGCTAACTGCTGTAATACTATTTCGATATCATGAAAAGAAATCCATAAATGTATCTCTGCAACAAATTGCACCGGTGAAGAAAGCCATATATTTGTAATCATGCTAATGAGACAATGGAGAGGTAAAATTTCAGGTTTCAGTATTTGCTTGTACTGAATAAGAGAGGCAGTCTCTGACCCTCCTATGTGAGATGTTTGTCATATGTTGTTTTCAGTTGCTAAGAATGAACTAACTTGACATTTAAAGATCGAAAAATTAAAAGATATTAGCCCTATATTTGAAGGAGAGTAATCTGATTCTAAAAATGAGAAGTCCACCTAATTGCAGTATGCCGAGTGTACCAGATTTCCAAAATGGTTGTCTAGATGCTTCAGATCAAACACAGCCCTGGGTGTTGCTTGTTTCTTTTCAGCAAGTGGCATTTGTGAAGCAACTGATATGACTATCAGATAGTTGATATGACTATACTGATAATGGCTATCAGACTCCTAATTAAGGAGGTAATATAGTTGTACATCTGCTACTTACATGTTTTTGAGTAGCACAGTCCAAATGCACCTTTTAAATGACTAATCAGTGTTAAAGCACTGGGTCATTTACTTCAGCAATGTCAGTCTCCTTTCAGCATTACATTTGCTATATAGACTTGACCAAATTAAAGAAAAAAATGTTATACCCACAGAGGAAAATGCAGTATTCTTGTAATATTGGTTTTTAATAGCTAAAGCAGTGCATGAAAAAAATTTAAAAATAACTTAGATATTAGAGCCATATTTTATATCCAACATGTTTTCAGATCATGGGGTTTCCTCATCCTGATGCATTTTGCACTTTTCACACTGTTTATGAATCCATATTCTGAATACTTTTCCATCCTTACCTCAGAACCCTCTGGAGTTCTTGCATTCCTAACATCCTTTGGCAATTAGTTCCATATGTCTGGCACCTGTTGTACAAAGAATCACCTCCTTTTATTTCGTTTTACTTGGCTACCACTGGTTTCATTTGATGAACCCCAGTTCCTGTACTGGAAGATTTGGTGAGCAGTCAATCTATAATCTCTTTCCTCATGTCGTTTATAATTTTGTAGATTTCTGTCATATTTTTACTTCAGTCATCTCTTTTCCAGGCTGAAGAGTTCTACCCTATTCTGTTGGTTTTCTAATATGGAAAGTATTAATTTGTTTCATCATCATCTTGTCCTCCTCTGAACTTTCTCCCGTATGTGTATGCTTGTTTTAAGGTGAGGTGACAGTGGTATTCAAGGTGTGGGTGAACCATGGATTTATAGTGGTCTAATTATGTTTTCTGCTTGTGATTTCCTAAAAGCCTGCTTCCAACTTGTGATTTTGGATTGCTGCTGAGCACTGTTGCTTATTGAAGTCTGATGTTTTCACTAGGAAAATATAAGGATATCACTTAAAAACATGAATAGCTTACCCCTCAATTGTGTACAACTTCTGCCTTACTAGTTTCCTTTCCAACATCAGGTCTTAAAATTCCCACTTAGTTTCCTTTCTCTTGCTGTTCTTTTAATCCTTTTTCACCTCTTTATGATGTCTTCCTACCAGATTGTATGTACTTCCTCTCTAATCTTTTTATTTAAAATAAACTTTTGTTCAAATTTACTTCTTCACCTTAGAAAATTCTGAGAGGTTCACTTTTCTCACCTTTCCTACAGTTCTGAAGGGACAAAGATGCCAAAGCAGTGAATGAAGTGCAGATATTTGCATAGGCAGATATGAGTATTTTGTGCTGGCTAAACCATTTCAATGGACCATGTCATACCTGAAATATCTGTATAAATATAATTAGTGTGATTCCGATGCCAGAGTGATGCCAGGTATTAAATTGAGCTGTGTCTTCCCTATTTCTTCTGAAACCATATGGTGCTCATGTAGTATTTGTGCAGGCCTTTACAAGAGTTTGCTAAGACTTCTGCAGCATGAAGCCTTAACATTGTTCCATCTAAGAATTCAGCCCAGAGAAAGGTCGTGTATTTACCGTGGGAGGATTAGTACCAACAGATCATCTTCGCAAATTTCCTGAGGTGGAATTTCATAGAATCATAGAATGCTTTGGGTTGGAAGGCATCTTTAGAGGTCATCTAGCCCAACCCGCCTGCAATGAGCAGGGACACCTTCCACTAGATCAGGCTGCTCAGAGCCCCATCCAACCTGACCTTGAATGTTTCCAGGGATGGGGCCTCCACTGCCTCTTTGGGCAACCTGTTCCAGTGCCTCACCACCCTCACTGTAAAAAATTTCTTCCTCATATGCAGTCTAAATCTACCCCTCTTTAGTTTAAAACCATTACTCTTTGTCCTGTCACAACAGGCCTTGCTGAAATGATTGTCTCCATCATTCCTATAGGCTCCCTTCAGGTACTGCAAGGCCGCAATAAGGTCTCCCCGCAGCCTTCTCTTCTCCAGGCTGAACAGACTCAACTCTCTCAGCCTTTTCTCACAGGAGAGGTGCTCCAGCCCTCAGATCATCTTTGACCATGTCAAAGGCTTTACAGAAGTCTATATAGATGACATCCTTTACTTTTCACTTGTCCAGAGATGCAGTTACTCCATCATAGAAAGACACCAGGTTGGTCAGACAGGACTTGCCCTTGGTGAAGCCATGCTGGCTGTCTCGAATCACCTCCCTGTCCTCCATGTGCCTTAGCAGAGCTTCTAGGAGGATTTGCTCCATGATCTTCCCAGGCACAGAGGTGAGGCTGACAGGTCAGTAGTTCCCAGGGTCCTTCTTTCTACCCTTTTTAAAAATGGGCACAATTTTTCCCTTTTGCCAGTCACTGGGGACTTCGCCTGACTGCCATGACCTTTCAAATATTATGGAGGATGTCTTGGCAACTGCATCAGCCAGTTCCCTCAGGACTCTGGGATGCATCTCATCAGGTCCCATAGACTTATTTATGTTCAAGTTCCTTAGGTGGTCACAAACTTGATCTTCCCTTACAGTGGTAGGGGCTTTACGCTCCTGGTCCCCATCTTGTGGTCCATCAACTTGAGAGGGGGGAGGAAAGAAGCCGCCAGTGAAGACTGAGACAAAAAAGTTCTTGAGCACCTCAGCCTTCTCCTCATACATTGATACAAAGTCGCCATTCTCATCGGGGGGGATATGCTTTCTTTAACCTTCCTTTTCTGGCTGACATACTTGTAGAAGCCTGCCTTGTTATTCTTTGCATCCCTTGCCAAGTTTGGCTCCAGCCACGCCTTGGCCCTCCTGACCCCATCCCTACGCAACCGGGCAGCATCCCTATACTCTTCCTAAGATACCTGTCCCTACTTCCACTGTCTGCAGAGTTCCCTCTTGCCCTTTAGTTTGACCAGCAGGTCTTGGCTCAGCCATGCTGGTCTCTTCCCCTGCTTGCCTGATTTCTTACACCTGGGGACTGAGAGCTCTTGCGTTCTGTGGAAAGCATCCTTAAAGATCTGCCAACTCTGTTCTGCTCCCTTGTCCCTGAGGACAGTTTACCGAGGGGCCCTATTGACTAACTCCATGAAGAGCTGGATTTTTGCTTTCCAAAAGTTTAGGTTCCTGACTATACTCCTCACCTTTCCCATATCCCTCAGGAGTGTGAACTCCACCAATCCATGATCACTGCAGCCCAGGCTGCCTCCGATCTTGACACCACCAATTAGCTCACTTACATTGGTGAGCATCAGGTCCAATATTGCATCCCCTCGGGTAGGGCTGTCTATTATCCGGCTTAAAAAGTTATCCTCAATGCATGCTAGGAATCTCCTGGATTGCCTACAACTTGCTGTGCTACTTTTCCAGCAAATGCTGGTGTGGTTGAAGTCCCCCAGCAGGGCGAGAGCCTGCGAGCACGAAGCCTCGTGGAGCTGGAGGGAGAAGGCTTGGTTACTAAGCTCCCCTTGATCAGGCGTCAGGCGTCCTGTAGTAGACACCCACGACTAGATTCCCTTTGTTACCTCTGTCATTGCTTCTTACCCACAAGCTTTCGACCTGCTCGTGGCTATTCTTCAGGGACAGCTCTTCACACTGTATTGATTTCTTGATGTAGAGGGCAATGCCTCCACCCCTCCTTCCTTGCCTGTCCCTTCTGAACAGCCTGTAGCCATCAATAGCCACACTCCAGTCATGGGATTCATCCCACCAAGTTTCAGTAATGGCAATCAGGTCATAGCTTTCTAGCAGCACTGTAGCTTCCAACTCCTCCTGTTTGTTTCCCATGCTGTGTTTGTGTAGAGGCACTTAATCTGGGCTGTTGGCCATGTCACCTTCACAGAGGAACACCCCTTGTTTCCCTTGGGGTGTTTCACAGAAGTTTCCTTGTTGTCTCCTACTACCTCAGGAGTCCCCAGCTCATCTCTGCAAGACTTTGACTGTTCTGCAGTGTGCCCAGCACACCTCTGGGCAACAGGCTGAGGGCTCCTACTACCACCCCATCCCTCTAACCATTCTGTGTCATCCCACAGCTTGTCACAGGCAAGCCTGATTTGTGCCCCCTCCCACTTTACATCTAATTTCAGGCATTTGTTCCTGAGCAAGGGAGAATACTAGGTAATAGATTCAATTCAGCTTCCTCAATTCTTTTTTTTTCTTTGTCTTTTTGAAACTGTCTGGTGTCAAATGAAAAGTACTTGACAGTATTCTGAGAAAGATACGAACACTAATACGTCATGCTTATGAAAGGTTTCAGAGGTGACTAACTGTTGATCAGTAAACTGCATAGTATTATTTCCGTGTTCACAAAGGTAAAAATTACAGAATAAAAGACTTTGGCAAGAGCTATCTGTGTGAACAATGGAACTTAAGGTTCTCTGAGTCCTGATGCTAGCCTATAACAAGATCATTCGTCCTGCCTGCTGTATGGCTGTAGCCAGCTCTAAGGCTGAAGCAGGGGACTGGTGGGGGAGTGGGGGGCATGTGGGGATTTACAGTGGGAATTAAGTAACTTCTTCCTTCTCTGCGAATGAGTTTTCCTATCACTGTTATTTTAGTAGTGAGAATGATACTGCAATGAAGGTGATGCTTCAGGGCTGCTTCTTTAAACACTTCTTAATCCCATGATGGTAACAAAGGAAGTGTGAGGTCGAAAAAATTAAGTACTTTTTCGGTGGTGATAAAGGCTAGTCTGTATGAGAACATTCACAGAATCACAGAATCACAGAATGGTAGGGGCTGGAAGGGACCTCTGTGGTTCATCTAGTCTAACCCCCCTGCCGAAGCGGGGTCACCTACTGCAGGCTGCACAGGACCTGGTCCAGGCGGGTCTTGAATATCTCCAGAGAAGGAGACTCCACAACCTCCCTGGGCAGCCTGTTCCAGCGCTCCATCTCCCTCAGAGGGAAGAAGTTCTTCCTCATGTTCAGATGGAACTTCCTGTGCTTCAGTTTGTGCCCATTGCCCCTTATCCTGTTGCTGGGCACCACTGAAAAGAGTTTGGCCCCATCCTCCTGACACCCACCCTTCAGATATTTATAAGCATTTATTAGGTCCGCTCTCAGCCTTCTCTTCTTCAGGCTGAACAAGCCCAGCTCCCTCAGCCTCTCCTCGTAGGAGAGATGTTCCAGTCCCCTCACCATCCTTGTAGCCCTCCGCTGGACTCTCTC
>Ga0065711_1047383_pt1 | contig 12358 bp, 9 predicted proteins | sample Hoacrofraction12_FD_59098 | JGI IMG/M metagenome (GOLD analysis project Ga0065711, IMG submission 59098) | Hoatzin crop microbial communities from Cojedes, Venezuela - Epithelial fraction 12 v2 (version 2) | ecosystem: Host-associated > Birds > Digestive system > Esophagus > Crop | place... | reverse complement strand
TTTTTTTTTTTTTTTTTTTTTTTTTTTTTTTTTTAAATAACATTCTGTAACTGTTTAAGGTCCCATTCCCTGCCTCTCTGACTTCACCAAGAAGTATTTCTTCCTGAAAAATAAATTTGTGGCAATGGCACTTGTATGTAAAATAACAGTACTTGTATAAATCATCAATTTAAATGTTGACTTTTCATTTCAGGAGCGATTTGAAGGAGCCTCCGTGGGTTCAGCCAGACAGGTTGAGCCCAAGAGTCCAGCTCTCTCACCCGCAAGCTCTCATTGGCTCAAGCGGAGGCCCTTGCTCCCAACACTGGAGTCTGGAGCAGATGGACCTTCTGTCGAAGGAGTGTGATGCGATGTTGGCAGGCAGGAGGAGCCATGCTGCACCCGTGGGATCACTGACCTTGATGCCTCAGCCGTATCTGAATTCACCTGCTGCACAGCAAAATCTCTTAGTAAAACCTACTGCTAACCAGTATAAGAGCAAATTAGATCGGATTGAAGCTTTGAAAGCTACAGCTGCTTCGCTTTCTAGCAGGATTGAAAGTGAAGCCAAGAAGTTGGCTGGAGCTGGTATCAATTATGGTACCGTGTGGAACTCGGACCATGAATTTATGCAAGAAAACCAGGATGATGGGCGGTGGGCAAAGGCTGTGACTCCTCCTGTGAGAGAGGAAAATGAAGATGCTTTTTCGGCCAGAATTCAAAAAATGTTGGGTACCTGCGTGTCTCATACAGCCTTTGATGACAGCCTTCCTGGGGTAGGCAATCTTAGTGAATTTAAAAAGCTCCCTGAGACCATCAGGCCCCATACTGCTGCAGTCAGCCTTGGAATGAGGTCCCCTGCTGCTAACAGGCACGAGGCGGTGCTAGGACAGTTATCTAAGAGACAGACTGATTCCCCGGGGCGCGAAAGCCAGGCTTACCCACCGAACAAAGCCGTAATTCCTCAACATTCCTCCAGCATTGACTCCATCAGCGAAGGGCCTCTCCTGAGTGACGGAAGCCTCTCGGAAGAGGAAGGAGGCCAGCACAAACAGTTGCCACTGAAGATGCTGGAGACATTAAAAGAGAAAGATTTCTGCATTCGGGAGAGAAATGCTTTTGAGCCCATAAAGGAGTTTCAGAAGGAAGCTGAGAAGTATTTGCCTCTTTTCACTCAGACAAGTGGTGCGCACAGCAAGGGGCCGTGGGAGGAACTGGCGAACGGAAGTCCCCACAGCGTCATCAACATCTTTGCGAAAAGTTATCAGCTTCACGGAAAAGGTAAAAATGGAGTAATTTCTCGAAGCTCTTGTGAATTGCTGTTTTCCCAGTCTTACTACTCCTTACTCTGTATACTTCACAGGTAAGGAATGTGCTTTTAGAGGTCTCGGACGTGAATCTGTGTAAGGCTCTCTCACTTTACTTTTGGATGATAAATTATTTCCCTTCCACTTCTATTGCCTTCTTGTCTAAGGGAAAAAAAAAGAAGGAAAAAAACCCCTCACACTTTTAGGCTGGAAGGAGATTATTTTTGTATTAGATTGCTCTGTGTTTGTAGGTCGGTAACTAATTCATATGCTGGCTTACATATATTAAGGACACCCATAGTTACGGAATTGTGAATGTGAAGCTTGTACTTATTGTATCCAAAATTGCGTGCTAAATGTAGTAGTGTTTGGGAATGGTTCTCTCCACCAAGGAGAACAGACCCTCTGGACTGGAATGTGCGTCCTGCTACTATTATGTGCTCCAGATCATCTGTAATAACACATCGTGTCTGTTTCAGTTAAGGCAGAAAGACAAAGCGCATGCTTTATGCAGCGCTTATGTCGTGGCATAAACATGAGTTCTTGCCTATGTCCTACGATCTTGCTACGCAAGAGTGATAGAGCTGTACTGTGTTATCGGAAACATGTAACTTCAGTGGACGAATAATGTGGATTTCCCTTTTGCATCTTTGCTTATATGAGTTATTCGATAATGTCTCCAAGTAGTGTGACAACCAAAACTCCTGTAACAATGTTTGGTTTTGAGAAGGTAAAGTTTTGGTATATCAGCAGGGAAAGTCTCTTGCTTACATGAGCCCATTTCAAGTTTTTGTCTTAGGCATGCTTAACAAGTGTCTCATGCAGGGTGCTTCATTTGATTCTCATTTTTTGTACAAATTTATTCTTCGTTTTATGAGTACTGTTTCTCTTGCCTTGAGTTCCTCATTTTGAGGAGGAATATTTTCTGAGAAGCTGATTTTTATCTTGTGGTTTTTCTTGATTCTTTTTTCAGTCATTATATTTTCCTTAAAGATAATTGCATTTAAATTTTCTGCAGATGGCTCTACTTTCAAGCACTATGCTCTTCAAGAATGTATTAGCTGGAGTGTGTTAATGGAGTATTAAATAATTTATGTAAAGAGGGAGAAAGGGAGACTGTGCTTATTGTGTTGTGTTCAAACTACCATGGGATGGCTATACTGTTGTTCTCCTGGTGACATGGTATTTGAAAGGAAATCTCTGTAACTTGTGGTTGGGAGCAATTCAATTTCTGCAGTTTTATTATCTGTTTGCACATTGCGTTTGGTAGAATTTTTGTCTTTTCCCTTCTTTGTCCACGCTTTAGTGTTTGATGAAAGGTCGAGTGGAGGGTCTACTGTTCTGCGCCCTTTGCTCCCTGCCATGAGCCCTCCAGAGAGCGTGGTTTCCTACAAAGGTGATTTTGCCTCGTCACAGGGAAGCGACACTTTAACAGACAAAAAGATTGCACGTGACCTCAGGTAACTGTGGTTTAGACTTGTTGTAAAAATAAAAATGCGGAATTTGACAGAACATAGTTAATGCAAAATCTGTTTCATAATATGGTGGTTATCTTTTCTGTTATGCTGTATTGTAATACTAGTGAAAGTGATCAGGTATTTCCTTAGGACCTTGCAGTTAATATTGCAAGCAGCACGGTTAAGACATAAAAATTAGAGTCAGGTATTGCTGATCTGTCTAATTTTTGTTCTTCCTTAGTCTGGCAGGTAGATTTAGGCTAGGTTCTTACCCTGTGTAGTCAGGTGAAAGTTAGTTCTCCAACTTGTGTGGCTGATAATAGGCTTGAATGGTTAGTAATTGAGAAAAAAGAAAAGGTGTTTGAAAGTGTTAAAATACCTTCAGTACTTCAAAATTTTGTAAAAAACCTTTACTGCTTTCAGTATGGGTTCAGTAATGCTGAGTAGTGGATACATAAATTGTCTGTAAGAACTTTTAAAACCCTTTGTTCAGACTAAAATTTGAAAACCGTAAATCCTAGACTTTCCGTATTACTACTGAACTTATGGCTTCCTGAATTTCCTAAGACCTCTTTTTTTTTTTTGTAATGACATGTATTTACATCTTTTGGGCACCTTGGGAAGGCCACAAGTACTGTGTTTATATTGGTACTTGTTTACCTAAGAAGAAAGGAAGGTAAAAGGCACCTGGCATGCTGAAAATGTTGACTGCAAAAAGTGCTTTCTTTCTGATTAAACTTCTTGATAGGTCTTCTGCTGGTATTACTTAGTATATGATGTGTTACTCCACCCCCCATATTTGCAAATCTTTTGTAATCTTGTATTGAAAATCACTCGTATTTCTGTCAATTTATTGATTATATCTGTATGCCCAGAGATTACCTAAAATACAGTCATATTCAGAGTCATTCTTACATTGTTCGTCTATGGTCAAATAGCTCTTAAGAGTTAGCATTGGAAAGGATGGTTGTTATCCATCTTTTACTGTTTTGTATTATCAGCAGTATGTTTCAGTACGTTCAATAGCATCTCAGACTTCCTAGTGTTTTAGCTGTCATAGTTTTTAATCTCAAAATCAATGCTTTTCAAGATGGGCTAATTAGTGCAGTTTTAGCCATCTGTCTCTAATTTAAAGTGTGGTGGGTTTCTTGTGCACAATATAATGGGGGAGTTGGAAGTCCGTAGTTAAGCACTGCCAATCTGCTTCTTTTTAGTGCTGCTGGCAGCAGTAATTCAAGCATTCAGGAAGAAGTTCCTAGTAGGAAATCTCCCCATGAACCTCGGTCTGTAGAGCTTGCTTCTCAGCATTCATCTGGACCACGGTCTGCAGCATCTTCTCACTCATCAGCTTCCTCTAAAAAGAGAGGGAAAAAGGAACGCAAGTACAGTACTGGACTGCAGAGTTTGGGTGGGTTTTTTTTAAAGGAGGTTTTAGGTTCTCCTGGTTATGAAAATTGCAGTCTTTCTACATATCTGGATACTGTAATCTAATACTGATAGGATGATTTATTTATTTATTCCTCCAGTGATTCATTCCTAAATTCTTTTTGCTGTGACCTTAAAATACAGTCACCTAAAATTAAATAAGCAAGAGATTGTTAACAGCACTGAAAATTTTTCCCTTCCTAAACCAGCCTTCTAACAAGTTAGTTAATCTGAGGATAGTTCCCACAGGATATTAAAATTAACTGATTTGTTAGTACTGAGGAAGTTCCAATAGGCTGCTGAGGAATCAGAGTTATGGCCACATTTATGAAGGCGACAACGAGTTTGTCTGTATGCTTCATCTTTGGATCACAGGCACTTTTTGTAAGTACACAAATTAATAAATACACTTCTTCCTACAGTGACTTGTACTTTACAAAAGCATGAAGAAACTTGAGGTTTGGTACACTCTTACTATGTAAGCAGTGGATTACTTAAGGAAAAGCTAGGTTTAAAGCCAATAAAAGGATGAGAAAAGTAAGATTGGGTGTTCAAAATTAGCTATCTTCCTATTTTTTTTTTCGAAATTCTCTGACTTACGCAAAAAAGTTAGGCTTTAATCTAATTATCAGTGTTGAAGAGTCAAATGCATATATTCTTTATTTAAACCGATAGTGTGCTGAGATAAAAGCTGAGTGACAGTTTTGTTGACAGTGGACACAATAGGCAGAAGAGAACATAATCTCCTTTAGGAAACTGCCAAATTTAAATTTCTTGCATGTTGGATTTATAGACTTCTAACTCAAAGGCATCGTTAATTGGGGGGGAAAGGTGTCAATTACTTGTTTGGGGCTGCTGATGGCTAAGATATTCATACAAACATAAACTTTTCACAATGTTGTTGCGTCTTAGGGTTGGACTCTTTCAATGGAAATTCTCACCGCTTCCCCGTGGAAGAAGACAAAATGCTATCGGAGTTAGAGTGGGGACCTCAACAGGCAAAGAAGTCCTTGTCAAGTAGCAGAGTTTCTAATAAAGATCATGAGCAGAATGCAGATACGGACAGCACGCTGGAAAACTTGTCTGGACACTCCCTGATGAGGTAATATGAGCATATGTAACAAATATAACTAGGCTTGGTAGTGTTATGGCGTGTTATCAGAAATGTCGATGTCTTTGGGTATGCCAGAGGTGAGTAAGAGAAATGGTTAAATGCTACTAAGATGGGCATGCAGAAAACATTTTTTTTCCCAGGGTTTTAAATATGGAGGCCTAAAGTAGATGGCTGTATTAAGAGAAAATACAAAACACTGATTCCTCCCCGAACAACCTCTCTGTTCTTTTAAGGATAACGGGCCAATACAGGTATGCTGTCAGGTTCAGTACCTTAAGCATTGAAACACAATTTTTGTTTTCTGTGTCTTCAAATGGTCTGTGAGAAGTGGAGGAAAAAAAAAAAAAAAGCTAGTAAAATTATGCGCTCAGCTTGCTCTTTTGAGTAGGCACCACAGACATTTTTGGCTAGACTTGTGTCCAGCTAATACTCATAAGCCTATCCAGCTCTGTGAGATGATGCTTTTGGAGAGATGAACTGCACCTCGGAAAAGAGTGTAGAGGAAGAGAAAAATTATTTTTCCTGTTGCATTCTCTGTATGTCTCCCTATGGATGCAGTTTATTTTCTGCTAATTGTGCAATGAAGATAGCTATGAAATACACTGAGCTTAGTTTTCGCTGTACTTTTTCTAAAAAGCAGCAAGTAATATGAATGGTCTTTCACTCATTCTGTGTGGGTATGGAGTGATTCTGAGGTACTGACTTATTTTGGCGACTTTCACTGGTATCCAGCATTGGCTTTGAAAGGTCCAGCAGCCTCCTAAGATCCTCCAAATAAGGCAGAATGTCTTCCTAAGGGATTTAAGCAGCCACTGCTAGTGCTTTTTGGCTTAATAAAATTGGAATAGTGAATTTAAGAAGTGTCTGCATCATTTTATGTATGTTTGGAAAGAGATGTGTCTAACTTTCTCTTAAGAAATGTTACTGTGATATTTTACTTTTTAAGTCAATTTTTGGCCTTCAAGCATTTCATTGCATTTTGATGAAAGAGATGAGACTCGGGGCAGTGGCTTACCACATTCAGTTGCATCCATATGCTGAGAGTCACCTGTTTACCTTACAAAAACACTGTTCACTGTATTCTGATAGCAAAATACTGCCCTAATTTCCTGTGAGTAAAACAAAGTTCTTCACTCAGACTCCCAAAGCAGATGTGTAAATGCACATGCAGGTGAGTGAATCTTGACTTTCTCATGCCAGGTTCCTAACAGGAGGCATTGAAACTGCTTGTCTTGCCATGCAGGACATGCAGATACTACATTAATTTTTTGTTTAGTTTTGTTTTTGATGTTAAATGTTTGATGATGATATAAAATTAGGTTTAATACGGGGGGGGGGAGAGGGGTGGGAGGAATAGGGTGCTCTAGAAACTTAACCCTAAACTGGGATAGAGGTGCAAAACCTGTCTCATGAGGCCATTTCCTAAAGGCAGACTGGGCCTGTGCAAACCATAGAAGACTGTGGCTTTTGCATGGTTCTGTTTGGTGTGTATAAATGGAGGAACTGAGTTATTGCTTTGTTGTCGTATCAAAAGGCTGGACTTAGGAGAATATCGACTCCTTTCTTTTTTCATTTCACCATCAGTTTCTCAGAGAAGGGAAGATCCCAGAAGACGCCGACTTCTTCCCCATCTCCTGGTTCCCAAAAAATGTTGCAGTTTGATCCTGTAAGCAGTACAGCAGAAAGAATTAAGTCACCTGCTGGCTTTTCTGGAAGTACATCATCAGGGCTGAAGCCTAATGCAGCCTTCCTTGATGTGAGTCTGGGGACTAACAGGTCTGTAGCAGGAGCAGCCTCAGCGAGCGGTGAGTTGTTTTGTTAAAGCCATACTAATCCCAGAACCGTTACATATATATATACTTTTTTTTTTTAAATTTATTGTTTTATGTGGGGCACTAAAGTCTATGGAGGTTGACCGGTAGGTCTTATCCTGCAGGATGTATGCGCTTCTCCCCTGCTGGTCTTCAGCATCGTTTATCAGCAGAACTGAACTACCTTAGTGCTATTGAGGAGTCTGTGCGACAGCTTTCAGATGTAGAACGAGTACGAGGAATATCACTTGCCCAGCAGGAGAGTGTTTCTTTGGCTCAGATTCTAAAGGTAATGGAAAAACACTTCCTTGTCTTAACCTTTCTTTTTTTACCTCTGCAAGAAAATTAATCAAATTAGGGCGAGTTAGGCTTTTGTGAGCAATGCAGAGAAATCGTAATGGGCATGATGGAGCTTGACTGATAATGTCTGTTTTTTTTAGGATTAATGTCTGTTATCTTTCTTATTTTAAGTTGACACCAAGGAACTGGTGACTTTCGAATATGTGTCATTAATATACCGTTAGCTGGAATCACTGCTTTCCTTGTGTATCTCAGTAAAATAAAAACTTGATTTTTTTACTGTTTGATGTTGGGTCCCAATGCCATGCAGTGTAGTTTTTCAGGCTTGCTCATTTGTCTTATTCCATGAAAAGGATATTTTTGATTGGAATTTCTTTGTGTTGACATGGTTGCTTGTTCTACTTAGAATTAATTGATCTCCTAAATCCTCCTTCTTTCTGCACTGTGGTGGAAGAGGATGGAGGATGTACATTGTCTACTGTCTACTTAAAAAGGGAGAGGGTCAGTCAGTAGGCTGAAACTTTTAACTTTAGCAGAAGAGGCAACACTAGTTGACTAGATCTAGGTCTTTCAGAGGTAGTTGCAGCCAGTGGCTAAGACAAAAAAGGTCTTTGTATTCAGCTTGCACAATTAAAACTTATTTTCCTAATCTGTAGGCACAGCAGCAGCGTCATGAACAGGACTTAGCCCTTTTGAAAATCAAGGCCAAACAAGAAGCCTTAGAAAGTCAGAGACAACTGGACGAGGCAAGGCAGAAGGCAGCTCAGGTAATGCTGCCCTTCAAAAAATGTGGAGTGTGTAAGAGGCAAAATGCTGTAAGTAAATCCATGCCTATGAGCATTCTTAATTTGAAGCTGTGAACATATGGAAGTGGTGAAGGGTTTTGATATAGCTGAAAAAAGCTCTTTAGGGGCCAATTTAAAACTTTTTTTCCCCCAGATTTTGGGAAATAAAAACTGTACTTCTTATAGTGAGAAATTTTTGAAGAGCTGAACTGTCTGTGTTGTCTGCACAGATCCACGCAGAGTCACTGCAGAATCTGGCCCAGGCACGGCAGGAGCCTGTACAAGAGAGCTCGTGCAAGGCTGCAGCCAAACAGGCGGGAACTGCACTTCTGTCTACCGATGCAGCTTACCAGCTCTGTGAGGTGAGGTCCGGAGTGGAAGGAAAAAGCTGTTCTGATTTCAGTGTTGTTTTAATACTTTTTTGCCTCTAGGTTGTTCTCTGTTCAGTGTCGTTCTCAGTGCAACTTCTTCACCTTCGTAATATGACAAGTGATAGGATTTTAAAGGAGCTTTTCTGGCATCCTCACTTAGAAGTCAGTCAGCAGCCTTAAGTCCCTGGTCACTCTTTTTATGATCTTCCGGTTAACAAACTGTTAAGAAGTTTGCTCTTCCAGGAGAGGTTGATGATAGTGAACACAATATCTTTAATTTGGATTTAATTTGGGTTGCACTCTGTCAGGGATCGATCTTGTATCTGGTTCATATGTAAATTAAATTAGAAAAGCAGGAAAACTGCAATTTTGCTTAGTTTTGAGGGTAGAAGACCAACAAATGAAATAAATAAAAAGAAGGAGGGGAAGGATCTTCGGCAGAGCTCTTAACTTCGTACAGAGTTTGAAGTTTTCCTTTTTTAGAGTCTCTTTTCATTCTTCTGGTGGCATACAGAATATTTATTAGTTTTCAGTTTTATGTATCAGTTTATCAGTTTTTATACTGGTTGTTCCCAACATGTAGCAGCCGCTTCACACATAGGTAAGAAACACAGTAACCAAAAAATGCTTTTGCTTCTTCGTAGTTTAGCAGTTGCAGTGGCTGTGGGTTAGGGTTATGGGATGGAGCACGGAAGGCTGATGGGTATGAACATAACGGTTTCTTCACAGCTCGTGCACATCCTGGTGCTCAACAAGGCTGTTTTTATGACAGGTAATGGGACTGCAGAATAATACTGATGTGTTTGTTCTGGGCTTTGCCAAATATGTGACATTTAAATCATTTTTGAATAGACGAGAATGGGTTACGTTAAAGGAGCAGAAAAGCTCAGGCATCCGAGATACGTGCAGTGGTTTTTGATAGCAGGTAGTGAAGTCTTGGGTAAAGACAAAGAAACATTTGTAATTTATAGAGCCAAAATGGGTGGAAACCACTTAAGAAACAAGGTAGAAGAAACAGAGACAGCTTTTATTTGGTGTAGGGTTTTGGTCTCTTGTCTTGCTTTAAGTTTGAAGTCCGAGAGTAAGAGGTGCTAGTGGAGAGGTTGGTGGGGATGACCTGGTCGGTGATGATGGGCTGGCAGAGTGGCTTTTCCGCCCGCATTCATAAGCGACTCCTGATACTCAGTTGAACAGCCATTTATTTTAACTGGAATGCAGCAATGGAAATGCTGGTCACCGATGTGCTGGGAATACTGTTGGATGTAGACTGTGATTTCTTATGTATAAGGGAATGGAGTTAATTTTCTGCATTGCTTTTATTAGAAGTGTATCTTATGCAAAAGAGCTAACACAGCATGCTACTTTACAAGTTTGTTTGCTTAGAGTTGACTGTCATACTAATGAAGGAGAAAATAGTGGGTGATGTATACAGACAATCCAATTAAAAAAGAATTATTCACTTATTTTTATAAAATTTTATGCATTACAATTAATGCATACATTAATTGAAGAATTAATAGAGAGACTCAGTGTGTGTATTGGAAGTTACTGAAATACAGCTTATTCCTACATTTGGAACCATCTAGAGTTACCTGCTCTTCAAGAGGCAGACTTTTGAACAAGAAGGAAAATACTAAATTCTAAAGCTTCTAAAAACCAGTGTTCGCTGCTGTGATTTCTGAAGAAGGTATTATTTCTAGTCAGGTACACAGTGACAGCCAGACATGAAAAAGGAGAAACCTATGGCTCCTTGTTGATTTGATGCTGCCAATTTTAGATCTGGCAGTTCACATGATATTGGAACTTAAACTTGTTGCTTCCATTAGAATGGAAATAATATTTCTTGCTCTTTGGGCAAGATGCACTTTCAAATGAAAAAGAAAACATTGTTTCTGGCATTTGGTTGGGGTTTTTGTATTTTTTAATTGTAATGGTAAGTCTGGAATGTTTTATTGCATGGGGATCTACTGAACAGAGTTTGGTTAAGTTGATTAGAATTATATGATTAGTACCTTGCATGTCTGTAGTTTCATATCAGTAATTCCATTGCATAAAGAACATGTGTTTACAGAGCAATATGTGCCTCCTGCAACCAAAGTCGACACATATGTAATGACAGATCATCTCAAAAACGTCTTACACATTTAATCAATAAATGAGTAAATTGCCTGCGAGAATGACTATTTCCTCTTTCAAAAACATTTTGATGCTGATAAACACGTTGTACTCCTTTGCTTTTGTTGTACTCAGATGACAGAGTTAGCACGAACTCCAATCTCGGATACTGCCAGCGCTCCAGCTGCTCCAGTCACCACCTTGTTTGACCACCAGCGGCAGCATCATTCAGAGTTCGTGAAACAGCTGAGAGCCCGAACTGATGCAAACAGGTTTTGTCTAACGTTTCACATCTTGGGAAGGGGGAAGTGAGGTTTGTTAGGTTTTTGCTTCACCTAACCTTGAAGAAAATTTTAAGATGTCATAATAAGTGAGCATTTAAGAAGAAGAATTTAGATTCCGTCTTTATGCCCGGAATAGTGTACACCAAAGGTGACATTAACTGGTTCTATGAAGCTCTGTGTAAAAGAGTAGAAAAAGATGCTCTGAAGGTTTTGTGGGATGATTTAACTAGTCTGAGCTTCAAGTGATCTTTTCAGAAATTTTAGCTGTTAACTACTTCTAGTAAACTGATGAAAGCTTGTGAAAAATGTGTTACTCTTTGGTTTAAGACAATGCAGATTTACCCAAACTGCTTCTCTTCCTCAGGAAATGTGAGCCTGGTGCCATATCACAAGGTAAAGAGGAGACGGGTGACTCAAAACAGACGTACTCACCGATGATTGATAGTTATTCAGAGTCCTCAAGATCAAAGGTTCATGATCAGAGGTAAGAAAAGTTTATAGATACACAGATTTTTTTTGCCATAAATAAGAAAAGTATGAAGGAATATCAAGATAGTTCCTTCAATATTTTTTTTAAAAGAGGGAAAGTCAGTATTAAACCTTCAGCAGGTAAACCTGTCTTATATTCCAGAGCTTGAAGGTTTACATGCCTACCACAATTAGCTTTGTCTTTAATTAAAAATCCTACTACACTGTCGTCCACAGTGTAATAGTGTGTTGTGTGTTAATATCTTCAGTTTTGAATTTGCTGTGTTTATTCTGATTGGACACTTTTCTCCTTCATAACGTAAGAATAATTGAGTTCCACATCTGCTTTCTCATTCAGCTGAATTAGCAAGAGTCTGGCAAGCAGGTGAAGGGACACGGTTATTCCCCTCTGTTCAGCTCTTGTGAGACTGTATGTGGAATACAGTGTTCAGTTTGGGACTCCTTGGTAAAGAGAAGACATAAACACACTGACACAAGTCCAGTGGTGAACCACCAGGACGGTTAGGAGGCTGGAGTACGTGGTATAAAAGAGAGGCTGAAGGGAAGGAGCTAACTGAACCTGGAAAAGAGCAGGCTAAGCGGACAGGGTATCCTAGAGGTGGTTTGAACATGAGGCTGCTCTTCTTGGAGGTGCTGCACAGTGAGATGACAAAAGGCGTTGGTGACAGGAAAAGGCAGAAAGGGGAAGATTGTTGGGGAGGAGAAAACGGCTGAACGTAAGGAAGAACTTCTTCCCTCTGAGGGTGATGGAGGACTGGAACAGGCTTCCCAGGGAGGTTGTGGAGTCTCCTTCTCTGGACATCTTCAAGACCCGCCTGGACAAGGTCCTGTGCAGCCTGCCTTGGGTGACCCTGCTTCGGCAGGGGGTTGGACTGGGTGACCCACAGAGGTCCCTGCCAACCCCAACCATTCTGTGATTCT